>Ga0208612_1000214_pt1 | contig 28993 bp, 24 predicted proteins | sample AntDryMetagUQ889_FD_188089 | JGI IMG/M metagenome (GOLD analysis project Ga0208612, IMG submission 188089) | Polar desert microbial communities from Antarctic Dry Valleys - UQ889 (SPAdes) | ecosystem: Environmental > Terrestrial > Soil > Desert | place: Antarctic Dry Valleys | collected 2008-12-31 | reverse complement strand
CCAATCAAGCGGTCCAGGAGGAACTGTTGCATTACCTGGCGGCTTTGAAAGCTGCGTGAGATCGCCATCAACCGAGATTTATGCAACGCTAGGGTAGACGAGTCTATGGACGATTATCTCTATGCGGAATCGTACTTTGTTCTCCTAAAATTGCCCGGGAAAGCGCAGGAGGCCCTCTCGTCGCGAAGTTGACGAGGCTACGCTTCCGGGGGGAGAACATCCTTGATCGCCTCGAGACGTAAGCGCCCGATCTCGCTGCCCAGGGCCGCACCCGTGAGTCCCTGAGCGATCACATCGCCTGCATCGACGGACTGCGCCGCACGCAACGCCCGGCGCAGGTACTCCGGCTGAGGGTAGGCGCGATCCTCGAGCCCGGTGCGCCCGCGGGCATCGGCTTCGCAGGCCGTGAGGAATTGCTCGAAGCGCTCCGGCCTGCGGAAGGCATCCAGGGCTTCGAGCGCCTTGAGCAGGGTCGCGGGCCGAAGCTCAAGGGCACGGTGACAATGGCTGTGATAGCGCGCGACCAGCACGGCGAGATCGCGGTAGTCATTGGGGATGCGGTAGCGCTGGCAGAAGGCCAAGATGATCTCCGCGCCGCGCTCCTCGTGCCCGTGGTGATGCGGCCATTGCTCTTGCGGGCTCGTCCCTTTTCCGAGATCGTGCACCAAGGTGGCAAAGCGCACGCGCGGATCTTCGCTCAAGCGCGCGGCCTGCTCGAGCACCAGCATCACATGCAATCCCGTGTCGACTTCGGGGTGGTGGCGCGGCGGTTGCGGCACGCCGAAGAGCCGTTCGATCTCGGGAAAGAGCACAAGCAGGGCGCCGCAGCTCCGCAGCGCCTCGAAAAATAGGCGCGGGTTAGGCTCGGCGAGGGCCTGGTCGAGCTCCGCCCAAACCCGTTCCGGGACCAAGGCTTCGGTTTCCCCGGCCGCGACCATCTCACGCATGAGCACAAGCGTTTCCTCGGCGATCCGAAAGCCGAAACGCGCAGCGAAGCGGGCGACGCGCAAGATGCGCACAGGATCCTCGGCGAAGGCGGGCGAGACATGCCGGAGGATCCCGCGTTCCAGATCCGCGCGCCCGCCGTACGGGTCGATGATGCTCCCGTCGATGTCTTCGGCCATGGCGTTGATGCTCACGTCGCGGCGTTCGAGATCGGCCTCCAAGGAGACCTCGGGCGACGCATGGAACACGAACCCCTTGTAGCCGGGCGCCACCTTGCGTTCGGTGCGCGCGAGCGCGTATTCCTCGTGCGTTAGGGGGTGGAGAAAGACCGGGAAGTCCTTGCCGACCGCGCGGTAACCAAGGCCCAAAAGATCTTGCGCCGTGGCGCCGATCACGACCCAATCGCAGTCCGAGACCGGGCGGCCGAGAAGCTTATCCCGGACCGCGCCGCCGACCTTGTAGACCTTCACCGCCGCCGCGCGAATGTTCGCAAGATCCGATAGCGCGCTCGCTGATGCTGTTTTTGCAGATACGCCGGGACCACCGCCTCAATCGCAACCGGCTCGATACCCAAGGCCGCGAGCCCGTTCTCGCCCTGGCACACGCTCGGGACCTGCAGCGAGCGGTAATTATCCAAGGACATGGGCTTCCCCGGAATCCATTCCAAGACTTGGGCCTGAAGATACGAGAATCTCTCGTTTAGCGGTATGATGCGGCGGCGTAGATGCAGGCACGTGGCTGTATACGCTACCAGCTCTTGCAAGGTGTATTGCTTCGGTCCGCAGAGATCATAGCGCTGTCCGGCCGTCGCCGGGTCCTCTAGCGCCCGCATGAAAGCCTCTACGACGTTGGTGACGTCGACCGGGGCAAACCGCGACTGCGGGCACGCCAGGGGAAAGAAATAGGGGCTGAACCGCAGCAACTGGGCGAAGCGGTTGAAGAAGCTGTCGTCGGGGCCGAAAATCACCGAGGGCCGGAAGCTCGTGATCCGTAACCTCTCTCCGGCCGCTTGGTGCACCAGATCCTCGGCCTCGCCCTTGGTCTTAAGATAGTGGCTGGGACCGGCCGTGGCATCCGCATTGAGCGCGCTCATGTGCAAAAGACAGTGTATAGGATTGCTCCGGCAGGCTTCCACGACTTGACGCGCCAGATCGACGTGGGCATGGCGGAAGCCGCTACCGTCGTCGCCGCGCTCGTTGAGAATACCGACGAGGTTGATGACCGCATCGCACCCCGCAAGCTGGCGCGTCAGCTCGGCGGGATCGTGTACATCACTCTCGATGAGATCCAAGGTCGGGATCACGAGCAGCTCGCGGTGCCGTTCCCGCCGCCGGGTGAGCACGCGGATGCGGTAGTCTTGGCCGCTCAGGGCATTGACGAGATGGCGGCCGACGAAGCCGGTGCCTCCAAGGATGGCAATGGTTTTGATGATCATAGTTTAACCGTAGTTACCCTTTGTTCGCGGCGGCGCAGGTGATTGGCATCGTGGCGGTCCCGCCGCGCGGGGGCACCGCCGCAAGCCGCTCGGTGATAGGCTTAACCCGCTTCCCCATGCGCCACTCGTAGAGCGCGGTGTAGAATAGCGTATTGCGCACGTAGCGGCGCGTTTCCATATAGGGGATCGTCTCCACCCACAGCTCGGCGTTTTGACAACCCCCTTGCGGCCGCCAGCGTTCGACCTTACCGGGGCCGGCGTTGTAGGCGGCCGCCGCCATGACCAGATGGCGGTCGAAGCGGGCCAGCATCTGGCGTAGGTACTGGCTGCCGAGTACGATGTTGGTTTCGGGATCATACAGCTTGGCGTCGGCCGCTAAGGGCATACCCAGGTCTTTCGCTACCAGCCTTCCCGTGCTCGGCAGCACTTGCATGAGACCGACCGCCCCCGCCGCCGAGCGCGCCTGATCAAAGAACGCGCTTTCCGCGCGCATGATACTGTAAAGGATAGCAGGTTCCAGGTTAGATCGCGCCGCGCTCTCGGATACCCACGACGCATAGGGTGTCGGAAAGCGAAATTCGAGATCATCGTAGGCTTTGACCTTCCCGAGCGCGAAGATCACCCGATCATGCCAGCCCCACTCATGGGCGATGGCGGCCGCGGCGGGAACCGCGCGATCGGGCAGGTGATTTACCGTGTAAGTCCATTCGCTGCGCGCTTCCCGCAGGTATCCGGCGAGCCATAGCTCACGCGCGCGCACCATGCCCGGCGATGATTGTATGCGCGTGTCTTCTGCCGTCGACAGGCGAGTCGGCCGATGGCCGAACCGATAGGGCACGCCTAGCCGATCGGCCGCCGCAAAACCGTAATAGTCGCGTTCGGCCGCCAGTTCTTGGAATAGCCCGCGTGCCGCGGGCGCGTGTCCGGTGGACTCCAAGGCGCGGGCGCGCCAATAGCGCCAGCGCAAGGGATTCATGTCCCCGACCGCCTCGCGTTCGGTCCAACGCGCGAGATCGGTCCAGGCCCCGGTTGCGATCGCCAACCGTAACTGGGCGCGCTGGACCTGCGCATCCACGACGCTGGCGTCGATCGAATACAACCAAGCAAACGCCTGCGGCAGACGTTGATCGGCGGCGGCCAAACCGAGGCTGCGCTCGACCTGCCCGATGAGAGGATCGCCGGAAGTCAATTTAGACCAAAGGGGAGAGCTGCACCTCTCCCCTTTGGAAACCCCATCGCTAGGGTCCCTGCGGCAAGACCGCGGGGAATAGATTTTGAAGCGCGGCGCAAACCGTCTCCACGCCGCATAAGCCTGCTCGGCATCGGTGCGCGCCAGCCGGGCGATGCCATGAGCGATGATCTCGCGGCCGATCGGATGATCGTGCTTGAAGTCCTCGCCTGCTAATGCTTTGGCGGGATTGTCATGGCTGGTGATCCAGAGTGTGGCCCAAGGTCGCTCGGCCGGTGATAGCCTGTCACCGAGATAGGCGGCAAGGCGTGTCTCACCGGCCGTCATCGCCAGCCGGATCCGCTGCCAAATCAAGTCCTCGGTCCAAAGAGCGCTTTTGCTCAAGACCGCGAAGGCCGGATCGCATTCCGTGGGCCGTGGGGCCGCGCTCAGCCACAGTTGTTTGATTTCCTCCAGCACGGCTTGATCCGGTTGCCGCCGCAGGCGGGCCGTAGCGTAATGACACTGCAACACCGGATTTTCCTGGGCTGTATAATACGCCAGGTAGTTGGGCCAATCGCCCCTCAAGGCGAGGGTGCGTAGCCAGGCCGTGCGCAGTGGCGCGGCGACGGGGGTTTCGGAATAGGACTTTAAGAACGCGCGGACTTCTTGGGGCGCGGCTTGGGCGAGGCGCGGGCGCAGATAGTCGTAGCGCAGGTAGGGATAAAGGGCGTAGTCCTCGAGCCCGGATGCAAGCTCACGATAAGCTTGGAGATCCCCGGCGCGTAGGGCCTCGCGCGCGCGGCGGAAGCTCTCGCGGTCGCCGCTCAACTCATCCACCCGCGATCCCGCGTAGGCCAGGCCGAGCGCGCACACGAGCGCGACGGTAATCCAACCGAGCGCTGGCAGAGGTGCGAGGCGACGCGAGTGCGCTGACATGGGCCGCAGATTGTCCTTGGAAACCTGGGCCGTTGCAATTTCCATGAACGACATGTTGCACCCGTGCTTGACAACAGACAATGGTCATTTATGATGAGCTTATGACCATAACGATCACCGAGTTCAAAGCCAAGTGTCTTCATCTGATCCGTCAGGTAGAGGCGCAAGGCAAACCTATCGACATCGCCCGTCGCGGGCGAGTGGTGGCACGCTTGATCTCCGCCGTGCCAGTCGGCGCGCCCCGTGACAAGCCTTGGCAGCGCCTGCGCGGCAGCGGTCGTCTGGAGTCCGCACCCGGCGAATCGGCGTTAGCCGAGAGCGACTTCAAAGCGCTGCGTTGAGCATCCTGCTCGATACGCACGCCTGGATCTGGTGGCTGACCGGCCAGCCAGAGCTGCTCCGCAGACAGGCGGAAGCGCTCGATCGGCTGGCTGAGCGCCAGTTGCCGTATCTGTCAGCTATAAGCCTTTGGGAAGCGCAGATGCTGAACGCCAAGGGCAGGCTGAAACTCGATTTGCCCTTCGACCGCTGGCTGCGCGAGGCCGCGAGCCCAGAGGTGGTCCGCATACTACAGCTCGACGTCGAAGTGGTGTTGGGCCTGAGCACGCTGCCCGCGCGCTTTCACGGCGATCCGGCCGACCGCATTATCGTAGCCACGGCGCGGGTGTTTAACCTCCCGCTACTCTCATTCGATGCGGCGATCCGCAAGGCGCGCGTCGTGCGGTTGTGGAAGGTCCCTTAGACCCGGTCGCCATCGACCGAAACCAGCTCGGCCCTTGCTGTAACGATGGCGATCCTGATCGCGTATCTGGCGCTCGGCACGCTCGCCGGGTTCCTCGCCGGGCTGTTTGGGATCGGAGGCGGCATCGTGATCGTGCCCGGTCTCTATTTCTTGTTTCTGGCGCAGGGATTCTCCGAGCAGATTTGCATGCACCTCGCCATCGGCAGCTCGCTCGCGAGCGTGGTTTTTACCTCGATGTCCTCGGCGTCGGCGCATCATCGCCGACGTTCCGTGCATTGGACTGCCGTGCGGGGATTGACGCCCGGGATTCTGGCCGGGGCCGCGCTCGGGGCCGCGCTTGCCGATCTCATCCCCGAGCGGGGATTGCGGCTCATGTTCGGCCTCTTCGAGATCGCCGTTGCCGTGCAACTGCTAATTGATTTCAAACCGGCTCCGCACCGCGAGTTGCCTGGGCGTGCGGCGCTCGGCCTCACGGGCGGCGTGATCGGCATGGTATCCGCGCTCCTCGGGATCGGTGGTGGCACGCTGACCGTACCGCTCTTGTTATGGTGTAATGTATCGATGCATCCAGCCGTGGGTACGTCGGCGGCCTGCGGTTTGCCGATCGCGCTCGCGGGGGCGCTCGGGTTCCTGATCACGGGCTGGGATGGGGCCGGTTTGCCGTATTGGAGCAGCGGGTATCTGTACTGGCCGGCTGTGACCGCGGTGGCCGGGGGGAGCGTCTTGTTCGCTCCGCTCGGTGCGCGCTTCACCCATACCCTGCCGGTCGCGAGTCTGAAGCGGCTATTCGCGCTGGTGGTGGCGGTCATCGGCATACGCATCCTTGATTTAGGCTTTAACGGTTTACACACGAGCGATAACCCAGTGTCCAAGATCCTCCTCTCGATATTGATTTTCTTAGTGCTGTTGCTTGGGCTCCTGGCCGGCGCCCTAGCGGGAAACCGTTTGCCGTGGTTGGAACCGCCCGGTCCGTGGGTGAGGCTCATGACCTATCTCGGTTCCAACGTGGCGCGGACGGATGGGGCCAGCGCCTTCGTTGAGCTGCGCCCGCGTCTCTATCACGGAGCGCCTGCAGAGGTCTATGCCAGGGCGCTGGAAGCGGTGACGCAACTCGGTTGGGAAGTCGCTCGGGAAGATCGAGACCGGTTTCGGCTCGACGCGGTCGTGACCACGCGACTATTGCATTTCAAAGACGATCTGGTGGTGCGGCTGGCGCCAGCGGAGGGGCAAACCGCTGTCCACGTCGAATCGCGCTCGCGTGTGGGCCGTGGCGATCTCGGCGCTAACACGCGCCATATTCTCGATTTCTACGAGCGGCTGAGCCAGATGCGTTGAGGGAGATGAGGCCCAACCGGCTTGCGGGCCATGCCGCCTTGGCGGTGGCGACGCGCGGGGTGGCGGTCGAGAGCATCCACTATGGATCGATTGCCGCGGTCGATTCCAAGGGCCGGCTCATCGCTTGGGCCGGAGACCCCGCGGCGTTGACGTTTACGCGCTCGGCCTGCAAACCGCTGCAAATACTGCCCTTGCTCGCTCATGATGGCGTAGATCGGTTTGCGTTCACGCCTGAGGAGATCGCGCTCATGTGCGCGAGCCATTCCGGCGAACCCAAGCACGTCGATGCGCTGCTTGGGATCCTCTCGAAGATCGGGTGCAACCGGCGTGATCTCCAGTGCGGGGTGCATGTCCCGCTGCTGTATCAAACGCTCGGCCGGCAGCCGAAGCCAAGCGAGGCGTTTAACGCGCTCCACCATAACTGCTCCGGGAAGCATGCGGGGATGCTGGCGCTCGCCCGCTTGCTCGGGGCCCCGATCGAAGACTATCTCAAGGTCGAGCACCCGGTCCAACAGCGGATTTTGGCGGCTATCGCGAGCATGGCGGATGTGCCCCTGGGCGACCTCGTCGTCGGAATCGACGGCTGCAGCGCGCCCAACGCGGCCATCCCCCTGCGGGCGCTGGCGCTGGCCTATGCGCGGCTTGCGGGCGGGGAGGGGATGTACCCCGAGGTGCGCGGGGCCGTTTTCTCCGCCATAACCGCCCATCCGGGCATCGTGTCCGGAAGCGGCCGGTTTGATCATGCATTGACCCAAAGCGGCCGCGGGAAGTGGGTGAGCAAAGGAGGGGCGGAAGGCGTCGAGGGCATCGGCATCAAGGGTCGCGGCGGCTGGGGGATCGCCATCAAGATTGCGGACGGCACGCCACGCGCACTGCACGTGGTCACGATCGAGGTCTTGCATCAGCTCGGGGTGGTGAAACCACCGCTCGCTAAGGCACTCATCCCCTACCGCCGGGTGTCGCTTCCGAACGCGCGCGGGGTGGAAACCGGCGAGGTGATGCCGGTGTTTAAACTAAGCTGAATGTTGATCGAGCAGCCGGGTGGCAGCCCGGATCTCAATGCGATTGTGTCACAATGCGGTTGATGGGACCAAAAAGGTTGACGCGCACGCGATAATTTGCACAATGGTGACCCCAATTGGGGGGGATTCTTAAGTCATGCACGCGATCGAGGTCAAGCATCTCAGTAAGGATTTTGGTATTTTGCAGGCGGTCACCGATGTGTCTTTCACGGTTGACCGTGGCGATGTTCTCGGCTTTCTCGGACCCAATGGGGCGGGTAAATCCACGGCCATGAAGATGGTCGCGGGGTTCCTCGAGCCGAGCGCAGGGACCGTGACGGTGTGCGGTCACGACGTGGTCGAGAGACCCGTCGCCGTCAAATCCAAAATAGGTTACTTGCCCGAGGGCGCGCCGCTCTACGGCGAGATGACGCCGGCGGGCTTTCTCGAGTTCATCGCCGAGGTGCGGGGGCTGTCCTCCGGGCAGAGAGAGGATCGGATTGCCGATGTCGTGCAGAAGATCCACCTTGAAGGCGTTCTCCAGCAACGCATCGAGACGCTTTCCAAGGGCTATAAGCGCCGTGTCGGTCTCGCCCAGGCGCTGCTGCATGATCCGGAGGTCTTGATCCTGGACGAGCCGACCGATGGCCTCGATCCGAATCAAAAGCACGAGGTCCGCACGCTCATCAAGGAGATGGCCCCTCATAAGGCTATCATCATCTCGACGCATATTCTCGAAGAGGTCGAAGCGGTCTGCACCCGCGCCATCATCCTCGGGCGTGGCCGAGTGCTCTTTGCTGGGACGCCGGCCGAGCTCGAAGCGCGCTCACGGTATTACAACGCGGTCGCCCTGGTTCTGAACCATGGCGCGGCGGGCAATGCCAAGAAGCGCTTGTTGACCTTGAGCAACGTCGAGGATATCGAGGAGCTCCCGGTGCGCGATGGGTTGGTGCGTTTGCTGGTGCTGCCGAAGAACAGCCGCTCGATCATCGCCGAGATCGGCGAGACCGTGCGCGGCAATGGCTGGCAGGTGGACGAGCTGCGCGTGGAGACCGGGCACCTCGATGAGGTGTTCCGCACCATCACCGCGGATTTTAACGAGGGTGCGCGTACATGAGGACCACCCTCGCGATTTTTAAACGGGAGCTTCATGCCTATTTCGCGACGCCCGTCGCTTACGTCTTTATCGTGATCTTCTTGTTGTTGACCGGGGTCTTTACCTTTTATCTCGGCGGCTTTTACGAGAGCAATCAAGCCGATCTCGATGCCTTTTTCCAGTTCCATCCGTGGCTGTACTTATTTTTGATCCCGGCGATCTCGATGCGTCTCTGGGCCGAGGAGCGTAAGTCGGGAACGGTCGAGCTGTTGATGACGCTGCCGGTTTCGCTAACGCAAGCGGTGTTGGGCAAGTATCTGGCGGCCTGGTGTTTCACCACCTTGGCGCTGGCCTTGACGTTTCCGATCTGGATCACCGTGAACTACTTGGGCGATCCGGACAATGGTGTCATCGTGGCCGGATATCTCGGGAGTTTGATCATGGCTGGCGGGTTTCTCGCCATCGGGGGGTGCATCTCGGCGCTGACCAAGAGTCAGGTCGTTGCCTTCGTGCTCAGCATGGCCGTCTGCTTCGGCTTCGTGCTAAGCGGTTTCCCCATCGTGCTCGATTTGTTCCAGGCCTGGATGCCGCAAGCGCTGGTCGATGCCATCGGTTCCTTCAGCTTCCTCACGCATTTTTCCGCGATCCGCAAGGGTGTCATCGATATGCGGAGTCTGGTCTATTTTCTGAGTCTGATCGCCTTTTGGTTATACGCCACGACGGTCGCGATCGATGCGCGTAAAGCCAGTTAAACGCGCGCGCGCAAGGAGGCGACCGATTTGACTCGCAAGTGGCTCTCGGGAGGGGCGCTGATGCTGGCGGCGGCGTTATTCGTGGCCGTCAACATTGTGACCGGCAAGACCTTAAGCTCATGGCGATTGGACGTGACCGAGAGCCGGTTGTTTACGCTCTCGAAGGGCACCCGCAACATTCTCAAGTCACTCGAGGAACCGATCACCCTAAGATTTTATTTTTCCTCGAAGCTGTTCTCGGGGATCCCGGTGCTGCAAAACTACGGTCACCGCATCCGCGACTTATTGGAGGAATATGTCGCCGTATCTAACGGTCAACTGGTCTTGAATGTCATCGATCCCGAGCCCTTTTCCGAGGCCGAGGACCAGGCGGTGGCCTACGGCATTACCCAGTTGCCGATCAGCACCACAGGTGATCGCGGATATCTAGGGCTCGCCGGGACCAACTCGACCGACGACGAGCACGCGATTGCCTTTTTCCAACCGGAAAAAGAGCAGTCTTTGGAGTATGAGATCACGAAGCTCATCTACGCCCTCGCGCATCCCAAGAAACGCGTGATCGGCGTCCTCAGTTCCTTGCCGCTGTTCGGGGGGGCGGCGCAGCAGGAGTCGCAGTGGACGCTCGCGACGATGTTGCGGGAAGCGTTTGAGATCAGGGAGATCGGGCCGGAGGCGCTTGACATCGGCGCGGACGTGGACACCTTGCTTCTGATCCATCCCAAGACGCTGTCCGAGCCGATGCGCTACGCGATCGATCAGTTCGTGCTCAAGGGCGGTAAGGCGATGGTTTTCGTCGATCCGTTCGCCGAGGAGGACCGCTCCGCGCCGCCGCCGAAGAATCCCGGCGCCTTGCCGCAAACCGATTCCAACCTGCCCGATCTTTTCGAGAAATGGGGGCTGAAGCTCGTCGCGGGCAAAGTGGCGGGCGATTTGGAATCGGCGCTGCGCGTCTCCTATAACGGTCCCGCCGGGCCCCAACAAATCGAATATCTGCCCTGGCTGCGCCTGGGCCGCGGGCACTTCAACCGCGAGGATTTCGTGACCAACGAGCTTAAAACCATCCATGTCGGCACCGCGGGCGTGTTGGAGAGAGTCGCTGCCGCCGGCACCCGCTTCACGCCGCTCATCTCCACCGGTCAGCGCGGCGCGTTATTGGAGCGGGAGATGGTGATGTTCAACCGCGATCCGGCGGCGCTGCTCCAGAGCTTCGCCCCGGGCGATAAAGCGCTGACGTTGGCCGCGCGCATCAGCGGTAAAGTCAAGACTGCCTTTCCCAAGGGCCGGCCAAAAAAGCTCGAGACCGATGCCAGCGATGCCGGTTTCATCGCGGAATCCAAGAGTCCGGTCAATGTGATCGTGGTGGCCGACACCGATCTCTTGAGCGACCGCTTCTGGGTGCAGGTACAGAGCTTCTTAGGGCTGCGGGTGCCTTCGCCGTTCGCGGACAACGCCAATTTCGTGATCAATGCCCTCGACAACCTCGGGGGTAACGATGACCTCATCAGCTTGCGCAGCCGCGGCGAGTATGCGCGTCCGTTCACGCGCGTCGAAACCATTCAACGGGAGGCCGAGGCGCGTTTCCGCGACCGCGAGCGCGCTCTCCAAGCCAAGCTCGAGGAGACCGAGCGCAAGATCCAAGAGCTGCAAAGCAAGAAAGAGGAGGGCAGCGCCTTGCTTCTGAGCCCGGAGCAAAAACAGGCTATCGAGGCGTTCCGCGGCGAGAAGATCGCGACGCGTAAGGAGCTGCGCGCCGTGCAGCACGATCTGCGCAAGAATATCGAACGTTTGGGCGACCAGTTGCGCTTTATCAACATCGGCTTGGTGCCGATCTTGATCGGGTTGTTCGGAGTGGGTCTGGGGATCGTGCGCGCACGGCGTCACCCCTGAGAGCTTGTGAATAAATCTACTGCGCAGCCCGCCCGCATCGTTGCGCGGTGCTCGGAATCCTCATGTATTTCCACATACACTGCGGTTGCTCGTCTCATCCTTGAGAGTCGCCCCTTCGGGGCTTGCGCTCCGTTTCGCTCCCAGCGAAACCGTCCTGCGCGCCGTGCGCCTCGCGGGCGGCCTTGCTCGCTACGGTTTACTCACAAGCTCTGAGCCATGCAAAAGAACGCCTTTTATATCCTTGCCCTGATCACCTTGACGGTGGTGGCCGCCGCGTTTTTTACCCAGGAGAGGAACGTGCCGGAGACTGAAATCCGGACCACGCCGGTGTTCGCGGATCTGCTCGAGCGCGTGAACGAGGTTTCCAAAATCGAGATCAAGTCCAAGACCGATCAGACGGTCTTAGTCAAGCGAGGCGCTACCTGGGAGGTCGAGAATCGCGGCCACTTCCCGGCGCTGTTTGAAAAGGTGAAGGGCGCCGTGGTGTCGCTGGCCGAGCTGCAAGTCATGGAGGGCAAGACCGCGAATAAGGAACTGTATTCCAAACTAGGTGTGGAGGATCCCGCTGGCGAAGCCGCCGCCTCGAGGCTCGTGACCTTGCATGGCACGGACGGCCAAGCGCTGGCGTCATTGATCATCGGCAATCCGAGTAAGGGTAAAAGCGCCGGAACCTATGTGCGGCTTCCGGATAAACCACAAGCACTGCTGGTCAAAGGCAGTCTGGATGTGCCGGCTAATCCGATGGAGTGGCTGATCAAGGATGTTGCCCATATCCCCTCTGAGCGGATCCGGGAAGTCGTTATCCGAAAGCCGGGGCAAGCGCTAGTGCGCGTTTATAAGAGCGATCCCAAGGATGAGGACTACACGCTGGACGCGCTCCCGAAAGGGCACAAAGTAAAATCCCAGTTGACCGTGAACAGCCTGGCGACGACTGTGGAGTACCTGCGCTTCGATGATGTCGCGCCGCGGTCGGATCTAAAACTCCCCGCGGACGCGACGGTCACGACCTTACGCACCTTCGATGGGTTGGTTGCGGTCATAAAAAGCGCGATCGTGAAGGATAAGACATGGGCTAGCGTAGAATTTTCTTTTGACGCCGAGGCGGCCAAGAAGGCGGCCGCGAATACCGCGAAGAAGACAGCTTCCGGGGATAGCAAGGCGGATGCGAACACCGAGGGTAAGACAAAACCACCCGCGCCATCGGTCGCCGAGGAGGTCAAAGCGCTGAGCGAAAAAACCATCCATTGGGCCTACGTGCTGCCAAGTCACAAGGGCGAGCTGTTAACCAAGACCGTGGCGGCGCTTACGACCAAGGAAGAAAAAACCAAGCCGTCACCTGCGCCTAAGAAAACCCCCGGGTCGTAGCCGGAAAATTGTACCCTGACACTAGTGGCGCGCGATGAATCGTAAGGATCGGTCCCGATCACCATGCTCACGTGGCCGGGTCCGAGGAAACCATCGAGCGTCAACTCCGGTGAATCGAGAATTGCCTTGATGGTCGGAATGATGGTGATGTGGTTGCAGAACAATGAAAAGTTTTTGACCCCCTCGCGCTCCGCCTGTAGCACGGTCAACTCCAGCGGAAGAACGGGGCGGTGACTTGCGGTGATTTGTATCAAACCCCTATAGTGCTTGTTTCCGAACATACCTTCTATTGGGCGAGCCGCCGGGCGGCTGGGAGACGGGGAGAGCCACGACTACACCGATGAATCGCTTATGACAGAACGTATACGCGACGCCGGATCCCGCTTTGGGCTCAGCTCAATCTGGGCAGCGACAGCAGGAGCGGGAACCAGCTTTTCGCACCACAGAGGAAAGACCCATGTTGATGTTGTCGTCATTGGCGGCGGCATTACGGGTCTTACCGCTGCGCTTCTGCTCAGTCGCGCAGGACAGAAGGTTGCGTTGCTCGAGGCGAGGCGTGTAGGTCTTGGCACGACGGGGCGATCCACCGGAAACCTTTACGTCACGACAGATAAGCATCTGTCAACACTTACACGATCTTATGGGTTGGCCACCGTAAGAGAGGTGATCGCCTCCAGGTCCGCAGCGATTGATTTTATTGAGCAGACCGTCAAAGACGAGGGTATCGACTGTCACTTTCAGAGAGTTCCGTTCTTTCAATTTCTTGAACGGGCCGAAACAAGAGTCCAGGATTTTCTTGCGAAAGAGTTTGAGGCGGCTCAGCAATGCGGCCTTCAAGCGGAGCTACTCCAGGAGGCTCCGTTGCCTTTCAAGACCCAGGCGGCGCTAAGACTCAGCGGGCAGGCTCAGTTTCATCCGCTTCTCTATACGCAAGCTATAGCTAGTCGCTTGGCCCAGTCATGCTCGATCTTTGAAAACTCACCCGCAACTGAGATTGACCACACCCAAGGCAAAGTCACCAGCCCGGGCGGGGAGATCCGGGCCAAACATATCATTGTTGCGACACATACCCCTAAAGGAGTTTCCCCCCTCCACCTGGCTCTTTCTTCTATCAGAGAGTTCGGCATCGCCGCCCAGCTGAAAGAGGCGAGCATGGTGCCAGGAATCTATTGGGGCATAGACCAACCGAAACACTCGCTGCGCTGCGTCAATGGTTCTGGAAAGCAATATTTGGTCGTCATCGGAGAGAAATATAAAACGGGTCACAAGCCTCCCAGCTCGGACCCTATCCATAGCCTCGAATCATATGCTTCAAGTCGTTTCAATTTGGCATCTGAAAGGGTTGGTTGGTCCGCGCAAGCCTACCAGGGCGCGGATCACCTGCCATATATAGGAAAATACAAGGACAGACTGTTTCTCCTTACAGGATTTTCGACCGATGGGCTTGTCTTTGGCACTTTGGGAGCGATGATCGTTAGCGACCACATCCTTGGTCGAGAAAATTCCTGGAGCAATCTCTATACTCCGGATCGCTGTCGCCCTCTTAAATCTGCGAAGGCGATTCTCAAAGAAGGCTTCGATGTCTACTGCCAGTATCAGAAAGATCTTCCCTTTGTCGGTACGTGCAAGCTGGAAGACATCAGACCCGGTGAAGGCGGCATCATCGAGCGCCAGGGAGAGAAGCTCGCCGTTTACCGAAAAGACGAAACGGCGTACGAATGCGTGTCGGCCGTATGCACGCATATGAAATGCATTCTGACGTTCAATCCAATTGAAAAGTCATGGGATTGTCCTTGCCATGCCAGCCGCTTTGAGACCAACGGCAAGGTGATCGAGGGCCCTGCGTTAAGAAACCTCGAAGCGAGGCCCTTGTGACAAAGGTTTATCTATCAATAGGTCTTTTAGCGTTGGCAGCATCTCTTGGGGTCTATCTGCTCTCCTTTCTCCTGAGAGGAAAAGAAACGCCTAAAGGTCTTGCATTTCTCCATGGGCCTTTAGCTGCGGCAGGACTCGTTGCTCTTGCATTTGCCAGCTACGAGTCTGGCTGGAGAGACTACTGGGGACCGATCGGGGTGTTTGCCGTAGTTGCTATCGGAGGGTTGATTATGATCAGCATTGATCTTTCTGGACGCAGCATTCCAAAGTGGCTCGGCATCGTTCACGGCCTCGCCGCCGCGAGCGGCTTCGTTTGGCTTCTGACGCACGTATAAGGGGATGTGCGGCCGTCGAATAAACCACAAGCGCTGGAAAGGACGAAAACAAGCCGTCATCCGCGCCTAAGAAAACCCCGTCGTAGCCCGAAAATCGTATCCGGCGCGAAGCCTCTCGAAAAAATATGCTCACTCTGCTCACCTACCCAAGCATGGGCATCAGGATGGAACAAAAATGAAGCAGTTCGTTCGGCGGGCCCGGAATCCCTGGGTGCTTGGTATTGCCGCGGCGCTGGCCGTGTACACTCTCGCTGGGTTTCTGCTCATCCCCTATCTGGTGCGACATTATGTTCCGAAGCTGGCTGCCGAGCAGCTCAGGTGTCAGGCCGCTATCGCCGAAGTACGGTTTAACCCCTTCCTCTTTGCCTTCGAGGCGAAGGATTTTTCCTTCAAAGACGCGGCCGGGGAGGCGATATTTGGTTTTCAGCGCCTGTTCGTCGATTTCGAGCTGGAAAGCCTGTTCCGCTGGGCATGGACGTTTGCGGATATACGGCTTGAAGGTTGGTCTGCTGATTTGATGATCGATCGGGAAGGCCGGCTGAACCTGGTCAAGATCGCCGCCGCCCTGCCTGAATCCGACGAGCCCTCTCCGCCGGCGGAGAACCCGCCACGGCTCTTGCTGAAGCACATGGCACTCACAGGTGGCTCGGTGAAATTCACGGATCGCTCCAAGTCGACTCCAGTCACGGAAACAGTCAGTCCGATCGACCTGGAGTTCGACGCAATCTCGACGCTTCCTGAGAACCGCGGGTCTCACGTCGTCAGCGCAAAGCTGGCGAATGGCGGGGTAGTGAAATGGAAGGGCCATGTCTCGTTTAACCCAATCCTATCGGAAGGTGAAGTCCGACTCGAGGGCCTAAAGCTAGCGACGCCTTGGAACTTCATCCGGGACCAGTTGGACCTGGCTGAACCGTTAGGGGACGTGGGCGCAACAGCCCGTTACCGCTTCCGATTTGACCAAGCCAAGGCCGACCTGACTTTGAACAATGTGGGCGTCAAAGTGGCGGGATTGCGGCTGTCTACCCCCGCTGCTCCGGAGCCGATCCTGGTCCTTGACACTATCGAGGTTGCGGGGGCTCGCTTTAACCTTGCGAGCCGGGAGCTGACGGTGCCGACATTCAACGTGCTCAAGGGGCGCATTGCCGTGTCCGTCGACGAGAAGGGCATCGCCAATTGGGAGACGTTAGTGAAGACGGGAGCTACCACCGATGCGCCGCAGCCCACTCCGCCCGCAGCTAGACCTTCGGCCGGTGCGCCCGCAGCGCCGCCTTGGCGGGTCAAGCTCGAAGCATTCAAGGTAGCGGACATCGGGATCACTTATGCCGATGCGAGTCACGCTCAACCCTCCATGGTCTCCGTTGGGGCTTTCAAGCTTGGGCTGGGCGCGGAAGCGGAAATCGGCGCCGCCGCGCCGAAGGCGCGGATCCGGGACTTGAGCGTCAGTCTTGAGCGCATTGCCATCGCCGAGCGAGATAAGAGCGATTCGCTCGCGACCTTGGATTCCATTAAGGTCGAGGGCGGACAAATGGATCTCGAGAAACGGGAAGCCACCATCCAACAAGTGGCCCTGCAGGGAGGCGGCGCCAAGATAGCCCGAGATGCGAATCAATCAATCCGTTGGCTTGAATTATTCGGGCCTCGGGACTCGGAAAATGTCCGGATCGATGTCACCGAAACGGAAAACGAGGAGAAGGCCAACCCGTGGCGCTTCGCGCTCAAGGCGGTCGACCTACAGGGGTTTCGCATGGCGCTTGCCGATCAAAGCGTATCGCCCGAGCTTGCGTACGACATCGAGGACATGAAAGTCGCGCTCACGGAGATCAGCAATGACGGACAGACACCCATCGGGTTCGATGTGCAGCTCAAGATCAAACAAGGCGGTGCGTTGAGCACGACGGGACAACTGTCACAAAAGGCTGATCGCGCCGAGGCGCAGGTCAAGGTCGAAGGAATGAACCTGACGCCGCTGAAGTCGCTGGTGGCACAGGTCGCGGCGCTTACACTCGAGAGCGCCGCTGTCTCCGCCGATATGCGGGTCGATTATAGCCAAGCCAAGACCGGTCCATCACTCAAGGCGGCGGGTGCGTTTAGCCTCGATAAACTGCTCCTAAACGAATCCAAGAGCGCCAAGCCCTTCCTATCCTGGAAGTCGCTGTCTGCCGATGGCTTTGACTTCAGCCTCGGCCCCGACAAGATCTCCATCAAGGAAGTGCGACTCGTCGAGCCGGGCACGAAGATCGTGATCTTCAAGGATAAAACAATTAACCTCGCCACTGCCTTCCAACGCGCGCCATCTTCCGGGCAGCCGGCAACGACGGAAAAGCAGAAGAGCGATCCCGCCAATCCATTTCCAGTGACCGTGGAGCGTGTCCGGATCGAGCGGGCGAACGTCGACTTCGCCGACTTAAGCCTGGTCCTTCCGTTCGCCGCCCGCATCCACGAATTGTCCGGCGCGGTAACCGGCATCTCGTTGGCGCCTTCCAGCCGAACCAGGCTCAAGCTTGAGGGCCGTGTGGACGAATACGGCCAGGTCAATGTGGTGGGGTCGTTAAGCCCGTTACAGCTTGAGACGTTTAGCGATGTTAAAGTGGTGTTCCGCAACGTTGAGATGTCACCGCTTTCGCCCTACAGCGGCACGTTTGCCGGGCGTAGGATCCAATCCGGAAAGCTAGACCTGGATCTGGAATACAAAGTTGAGGATCGCAGGTTGAAGAGCAACAACACCATCATCCTCGATCAATTTACCTTGGGTGAGCGGGTCGAAAGTCAGAAAGCGGTAAATCTGCCCCTCGATCTCGCGATCGCCCTGCTCACCGACGGCGAGGGCAAGATCAACGCGTCCGTGCCCATCGAAGGTGACGTGGACCATCCTGAATTCAGCGTCGGGCACCTGGTCTGGCAGGCGATTGTCAACCTCATTACCACTGCCGTCACCGCGCCTTTCAAGGCGCTCGGCGCCCTCGCCGGTGGGGAGGAGGGCATCGACGCGATCCTGTTCCGGCCGGGTATCGATACGATCCCGCCGCCTGAGCGCGAAAAGCTCGCAAAAGTAGCGGAGGCATTGACTAAGCGGCCAATGCTAGCGCTAACGGTACGCGGGGCGTACGACCCCGCGGCCGATGGCGAAGCGCTTCGGTCAATGCAGGTGCGGCGCGCCTTGGCGCGGCAGCTCGACGTCGCCTTGCAACCGGGCGAGGACCCGGGCCCGGTGGCCGTCGATAAAGCCGAGACCCAACGCGCGCTGGAGGCGTTGTCCGACGAACGCGACGGCGAAGATGCCATCGAGGAATTTGAGGCGAGCTACGAAAAATCTCAGGGTAAGAAGCCAAAAAGGGTCAGCGCAATCTTGTCACTGATGGGCCAGGCCAGCGAGGACGTCGATTTCTACGAAAAATTATTCCAACATCTGGTAGAAAAGACTCCGTTGGCAACGGCCGACCTTGAAGCTTTAGCCGTGCGGCGCGCTACAGCGGTTGTCAAGGAATTGACCAGCCAGGCTGGATTCGATCCATCTCGTGCCACCGCCGGGGAAATCGAGCAGGTCGCAGATACCCAGGCGGACAGCGTCCCGACAAAACTCGAGCTCGGGGCGCTTGAACGGATGGAAAAACCGCGGCATTAACGGTTCAAAGGGCAGCTCATTTCGGAAACGGAAATACGACCTGAAACCTCATACCCCAATCGGGCCCGCCGCTGGGACGCTCTGCATAGATGCGCGGACCGATAGCCACGCGAACGGGCTGATGCCGATCCTGAACATTTGGGCAACGATGAGATTGACGGGCACCGTCCATTGATCGCTCGGCCAGTCGTAGAGTACCTCCGAGGTCACCGCCAGAGTCGTGGCTGATTTGAACCCGTAGGCTACCACCGGCTGGATAAACGTTTGATTCAAATCGCTCCGGTCGCTTTCGTCCGCAAAATCCCAGAGATGATTGACCAGTCCTCCATAGGTAAAGCCGCTGTCCTGGCGGATGAAAATCGCCGTCGGACCTGCACCCCATTTCTCGCCGCCAAGCGCGCTGTCGGTGGCGCTGGGATAGCGGAACACCGGCCCGCCGCCCACGATCCAGCCGCCCACCGGTTTCTGGGGAGAGAGAAAAAAACTCTGCGTGAGACCGTAGAGACGCAGGATGGCGAAGAAACCCTTTCCGGTAACAGTGCGTAGCCAATTGCCTTCCTTGCCCTTGGGCGCGGTCGGTCCGAAGTACAGGTCGATGGTGCCGTCGCTGTTGACGACCGGCTCGTCTCGGGAACCCAGCGACGGGAAGGGCTGACCGTTATCGAGTCCTGATGAATTGGCCGCGTCGTAAAGCGTCATCGACCAAAAATTCGCCACTGGCACATTCGCCGGCAGGGTCACCTTGTAGCTGTTGGCGCCGGTCAGGTATTCGCCATCGGCGTCGCGATGAGAAATCATGTAGTTGGCGCCTTTCCCCGGCACCTGGGAAACCATGCCGGGGCTCCACGAGTAGTAGTTGGTAAAGAAATTGGTGCGGGCATCCACGGCACGATAGGCGGTGTTGGTCTTCATCCAGAACATGTCGAAGGGATTGCCCTCCGCCATGGGGTTAAACCATTGCCGGTCGGGGAAGAGCAGATAGGAAACGCCGTTGATGTTTTCTTGCTGAAAACCAACGACGCGGCTCATCTTGTAAGCGGTTTTGGCAGCTTGGTCGAGAATGTTCCGCGTATGGGCGTTTGGATTGAACCGCTTGCCCTTCTCGACACCGAGCGAGGCGAGCATGCCCATCCAGTCAGGGTCGGCCAATCCGTCGTGCTCACTATCCATGAGTTGTTTCAAGTGTTCGAAGGCATGAATATCACTCGCAGGCAGCATGTTCCGGAACCCCCGAGGCATTTGGAAATGCCATCTTCTTGGCGGTGATCTTACCGTTCAGAGGATAGATTCTGGTCTTCTCCAGCACATCTACGGCAGGCTTTACGTTCTTGGGATCCTGGTAAAAACCCCTCAGGAAAATGAAGACATTGTTAGTTTCCGACCGATAGACATGGTAGCCGTCCGCCACTTCACCTATATAGCCAGGCGGCAACAACAGGAACTTGCCGCCTTTTCCTCCATCTGGACCGAAAAAGCCGATGTCACCAAGGTAGTTGCGGCCACGGATCGTCGGGCCGGGAATCGAACGCTGCCAGAAATCGAGCAGGATGCCTTGTAGTTTTTCCGGAGCTTCCATCACCAGAGGACCGACTTTGCCGAGATCGACATAGCTCATCGCGTAAATCACGTCGGAGTTAGGTGTGGTCACCAAGGTCTTGGCGCTCAGCCGATCCTTCCAGATCGGCAGCACATTGTAGCCAGCGCCGAAGGCCTTCTCCGAGCCGACCTTCATCCCCATGGTATTGATGAGCGGCATCGCCCAGAGATAGACCTGGGTTGCGCGTTGAAAAAGAAGTTCGTCTTGCAGAAGCCGGCTGGTCTCGGCAGTGGGCCGATCGTCATGCATCGTACTGTTGGCGAGCTGTTCGAAATCTGCCGCCAGAGTTTGCGCTTCCGCCACGAGGGCCAGGGCGCACGCAACGGCAAGTTTTCTTCTGAATGTGTGTGTCATGGCAATTCTCCTTCGCTAGGGTGTTTATTTGTCTTGCGTGCACGCTGTCCGGCGACTCGGGAAAACCCTTCCCGAATTTAGAAAGCTCAGCTGCGGAGACCAAACCCGATCGATGCCGAAGCGACATGCAGCCAATCCACCCAAGCGAGAGCGCTCGCGTGGCTAGAACGGCAGAGATGCGTTGAATAGCAGCGCATCTCCATCCGGCCGGTTCTCGACGTCGAATTCATTCACCCAGCGCAGGTCGAAACTCACGTCCTTGCCACCGAGCTTCCAGGCCCATGTCACGATGGGGCCGATCCCGAGCGCGCGGCCCCGGAAGCCATCGAGTTCGGCGGCAATGCCGCCCTCGTCATCCGAGACTTGCTGGATCCAGCCGCCCACGATTCCGATGCCGAGATTGTTTGAAAAGCGCTTGATGGCCGTGAAATCTAGCCGGAAGATCTCCCCGTTCTGGTAATCGGTGTCGGAGTTCTTGGTATAGAACTCCGCCGCTATGCAGGATGGTAGCGCGTGCAACGCTCCGGCTATATTGGACTTTGGTCCAATGCAGCAATTCAGCAATGAATAGCTGCGCGGCGGGGGAGGGCGGCGCAGGTCCCCGATACCCAGGCGGACAGCGTCGCGACAAAACTCGAGCTCGAGGCGCTTGAGCGCATGGAAAAACCGCGGCATTAGGTGTAGTTTAAATAGAGATGGGCGTTTCTAAGGAGCACATGCCGCAAAAGCTCTATATAAAAACCTTTGGCTGTCAGATGAATGAATACGATTCCTCCCGGATCGTCGCTGCGTTGGAGGAATCGCACGGGTTGTCCAAGACTGCGGACCCGGAGGAGGCCGATGTTCTCATCGTCAATACCTGCTCCGTGCGGGAGAAGGCGCAGGAAAAACTATTCTCGCAGCTAGGACTCTGGCGCCAGTGGAAAAAGGCCCGACCCGAGCTTGTCATCGGCGTGGGGGGCTGCGTGGCCAGCCAGGAAGGAGCGGCGATTTGGGAGCGCGCCCCCGATGTCGACGTAATTTTTGGACCTCAGACCCTCCACCGGCTGCCGGCGATGTTGGACGCCGCCGCAGGTACGGGGCGCCGGATTATCGATATCAGCTTTCCGGAGATCGAGAAATTCGACCGCCTGCCCGAGGTGCGTGCGCAGGGCCCGACCGCATTCGTATCCATCATGGAGGGTTGCAGCAAGTATTGTTCGTTTTGTGTCGTGCCTTATACGCGCGGGGAGGAGTTCAGCCGGCCTTTTGACGATGTGATCACCGAGATCGCCGGGCTCGGCGAGCAAGGCGTGCGCGAGGTGACGCTCCTCGGTCAGAACGTCAATGCCTACCGCGGAGCGATGCACGATGGCAGGATTGCCGATCTCGCCGTATTGCTGCGTTATGTGGCCGACATCGATGGCATCGAACGCATTCGCTTTACAACCTCGCATCCGCTGGAATTTTCCGATCGCTTGATCGCGGCCTACGCGGACATTCCGCAACTCGCGGATCACCTGCATCTGCCGGTGCAGAGCGGATCGGACCGCGTCCTCGCACTGATGAAGCGCGGTTACACCGCGCTGGAATACCGCGCCAAGATCCGCAAGCTGCGCGAGGTTCGGCCAGGCATCAGCGTGTCCTCGGATTTTATCGTCGGTTTTCCGGGCGAGACCGAGGAGGATTTCGAGAAAACCCTAACTCTCGTCGCCGCCATAGGATTTGACCAATCGTTTAGCTTTATCTATAGCAAGCGCCCGGGCACGCCAGCCGCCAGTCTCCCCGATGAGGTTCCGGAGGAGGTAAAAAAAGAGCGGCTACAGATCCTGCAAACGCGCATCGACGAAAATGCCCGAAACATCAGTGTGTCCATGGTGGGCAAGGTGGAACGCGTCTTGGTGGAAGGCCCGTCGCGCAAGAACCCGCAGGAACTGTGCGGTCGAACCGGTAACAACCGGGTGGTGAACGTGGCCGCGCGCTCGCACCCCGCCGGCCATTTTACCGAGGTGCGGATCACCGCGGCCTTGGCGCATTCGTTGCGCGGCGAGCTCATCGGGTGCGCGAACGAGTCTACTGATCGCCCAGTGCTCGCTTGAGTACGACCAAGAAGCTGCCGCCCGCACTTGCGAGCGACATTATTTTAGCGCCGCTCGATAACCAGCGTTTGGCCAATCTATGCGGTCAGTTCGATGAGCACCTGCGGTTACTGGAACGCCGTTTGGGGGTCGAGATCAACAACCGCGGTAATGCCTTCCGGATGATCGGCCTGCCGTGCTCGGTAGCCGCGGCCGGCCGTATCATCGAACAGTTGTATGCGGCGACCGTTGAGGAGATGCTCTGTCCGGAGCGCATCCATCTGCATCTGCAGGAAGCCGGCATCGAAGAGATTTTGGAGGAGGCTGAGCACGACGATCACCGTATCCAAACGCCGCGCTGTGTCGTGAAAGCCCGCGGCGCGAACCAGCGCCGTTATGTCGATAACATTCGCCAGTACGACATTAATTTTGGCATCGGCCCCGCGGGGACCGGTAAAACCTACCTGGCCGTTGCCTGCGCGGTCGAGGCCTTGGAACGCGAAGCGGTGCGGCGCGTGGTATTAACCCGGCCCGCGGTGGAGGCGGGCGAGCGCTTAGGGTTCCTGCCCGGAGACATCGTCCAGAAGGTGGACCCCTATTTGCGGCCCTTGTACGATGCTCTCTACGAGATGCTGGGGTTTGACAAAGTCTCGAAGTATATCGAGCGTCACATCATCGAAGTCGCGCCGCTTGCGTTCATGCGGGGGAGGACCTTGAGTGACTCCGTGATCATTCTGGACGAAGCGCAAAACGCCACCTCGGAACAGATGAAGATGTTTCTCACGCGCATCGGGTTTGGGTCGACCGCGGTGATCAACGGCGATATCACGCAAGTAGATCTCCCAGCGGGCCGGCTGTCGGGACTGCGGCATGTCATCGACGTGCTACGACAGACGCGGGGCGTGAGCTTTACTTTTTTCCAAGCCAAGGACGTGGTAAGGCATCCGCTCGTGGCACGGGTGGTCGAAGCTTACGAAACCTACGAAGCCGGGAGCCGGAGCGCGGCCGAGCCCTGTTGATGGCGATCCGATTAGCGCTGCAGTATGCCTGCGGATCCGCGGACCTGCCCTCGCACTGGGCCGTGATCAAATGGATACGCGCGGCCCTGGTCCGCCGGTGCGCGAGCGCCGAGGTCACGGTGCGCATTGTCGGCGAAGCGGAGGGCGCGGATTTGAATCGGCGTTGGCGCAAGCGGCGCGGCGCGACCAATGTACTATCGTTCCCGAGCGAGGGTCTCGATCACGCAGCCCCGGCGTTCCTGGGCGATATCGTGATTTGCGCCCCCGTGGTCATGCGCGAAGCCCATGAGCAATCAAAATCTCCCGAGGCTCATTGGGCGCATCTCATCGTTCACGGTGTCTTGCATCTGCTTGGATGCGACCATAAAACGCAGCGTGAAGCCGAAGCGATGGAAAAGCTCGAACAGGACATTCTCAAAAGACTCGGGTATCCGAATCCTTACGTGCCCGGTGCATGAACGAAGACCACCCTAGTAGAACCCGAAAGAATTCGTGGCTTGGAAGGACTAGGGAATTTCTGCGCCTGTATCCGCGGGACACGCAAGAGATTACGGACTTACTGCGCGAGCTCGAGCAACGCAATCTGATTTATCCCGAGGTGTTGGCGATGATCGAGGGCGCGCTGCTGGTCTCCGAGATGCAGGTAAGAGACATCATGTTACCGCGCGCGCAGATGGTCGTGGTCCCCGCGGACTCGGGGGTGAAAGAGTTTCTGCCGGGCGTGATCCGTTCCGGACACTCGCGGTTTCCGGTGGTCCATGACAAACGCGATGAGGTGCTGGGGATCTTACTCGCGAAAGATTTGCTTGCTTATCTGGCGCAGACAGAGTCCACCCCCTTCGACCTTTGGGATGTGTTACGTCCGGCGGTGTTCGTCCCGGAAAGCAAGCGCTTGAACGTGCTACTGCGGGAATTTCGCAGTAGCCGTAACCACATGGCCATCGTAGTCGATGAGTACGGACGGGTGTCGGGGCTGGTGACCATTGAGGATGTCATCGAACAGATAGTCGGTGACATTAGCGACGAGCACGACGTCGGCGAGGAAGGATATATCAGGAAGCACCGAGACGATCGCTATACCGTTCGTGCGCGCACCCCAATTCACGAATTCAACGCTTATTTTCAAACCGGCTTTGCGGACGAGGAATTCGACACCATCGGCGGCGTCATCCTCAAGGCCTTGGGACATATGCCGGCGCGTGGCGAAACGATCGAGGTTGAGGGCTGGAAATTTACCATACTCCGCGCCGATCCACGTCGCATCTATTTAATACGTGTCAGCCGGGCACAGGAATGGGCCGGCGAGCAGCCGCAGGCTGGAGTCGGCTAAGGTTTGGAGCAAAATGCGTGATCGCCGGGCCGTGGCGCTTGCCGAACGGTGGCGGGAAGGTTTGGCGAATAAAGGCCTGCTTAGTCGTGGCGGGGACTTAACCAGCCTCGCCGCGGGTGCGGTTCTGCCACTGGCATTCGCGCCCTTCGAGCTGGCGCCGCTCGCCGTGCTGTCACTCGCGGCTCTTTTCTATCTCTGGGACGAGGTCTCGCCGCGGCGGGCGTTTTGGCGCGGCTGGCTTTATGGCCTCGGAATGCTTGGAACGGGTGTTTCTTGGGTGCAAATCAGCATCCATCAATTCGGGATGCCCGTCTTGGCCTTTTCGGTCACCGTGACCGCCGGGTTTATCGCCTTTGTCGCCCTTTATCCCGGGCTGATCGGAGCGCTCGCCAACCGTTGGTTTCGCGTGTCCGCCGCGGCGCGCTTTCTGGTCGTGCTCCCGGCTCTCTGGACCCTCATGGAATGGTTCAAGGGGTGGGTATTGACCGGTTTTCCGTGGCTGAATGTCGGTTATAGCCAGGTGGATACTCCGCTCGCCGGCCTCGCCCCCGTGTTCGGTGTATACGGAGTAAGTTTCGCGGCGGCGCTAAGCGCCGGGCTTCTCTGCGCGATGCTCCGGAGTCCCTCGCGCTTAGGCTATTCTGTGTTTCTATCGGTCCTCTGGATAGCTGCACTTGTGTTGGGCCGGGTGACATGGACCGAAGCGCAGGCGACTCAATCGCTCTCGGTGGCGCTCATTCAGGGCAACGTTGCGCAGGCGATGAAATGGTTGCCCGCGGAGCGACAGGCAACCATCGATCGCTACCTCGGTCTGACGGCGTCCTCTTGGGGGAAGGCCGACGTTGTCGTGTGGCCGGAGACCGCCATACCGGAGTTTTATACAGAGACCACGCCGTATGTTCGCGTACTTACCGCAAAGGCACGGCAAACGGGGACCGAGCTCCTCCTCGGCGTGCCCTATCGAGACCCTGACGGGGAGCGGTATTACAACGCGGTCGCCACTATCGGCCGCCACGCGGGGATCTATCGAAAGCGCCACCTGGTGCCGTTCGGCGAGTACTTGCCGTTCCCGGCGCTACTGGGGAAACTCCTCGATTTCCTGGATATCCCCATGTCGAGCTTCAGCGCCGGCAGCCGGGGCCAAGCACCGCTTGTGGTCGCCGGTGTTCCGGTCGGCGTTTCCATTTGCTATGAAGATGCATTCGGCGAAGAAGTCATCGAACAGCTTCCGGTGGCCCGGCTTTTGGTCAATGTCAGCAACGATGCCTGGTTCGGAGACTCGATTGCGCCCCACCAGCATTTGGAGATGGCGCGCATGCGTGCTCTGGAGGGCGGCCGGTTTCTCTTGCGGGCCACCAACAATGGGATTTCCGCCATTGTCGACCACCGGGGCAAGGTGGTGGCGCAGGCGCCGCAGTTTCGGCCATACACACTCAAGGCATGGGTTCGCGCACGCACGGGCGCGACACCTTACGTTATGTTCGGGAACGGCCCGATGGTCGTCCTCGCCGCGGGTTTACTTGCCGCGGCTCTCGTCTCTTGCCGCGTGCGTAGTTAGCGCCGCCCCCTCGCAGAGATGCGTACCTTGGATCGCTATATCGCGAGGATCGTGATGCTCTCGATCGCGAGCGTGTTGGTGGTCCTGGTCGCGGTATTTTCTTTCTTCAAGTTTATCGATGAGCTGGATCAGGTGGGCCGTGGCGGGTATGGGATCCTCACCATCGTTGAATTTGTTTTTTTCAGCACCCCGCGCCTGACCTACGAGCTGTTCCCGATCGCCGCCTTGATCGGTACTCTAATCGGTCTCGGAACGCTGGTTCGCAATAGCGAAATGATCGTGATTCGAACCTCCGGGGTGTCGTTGGCGCGGATCGTTTTATCGGTAATGAAGCTGGGATCCGTATTCGTGCTCGCTTCCCTTGTGGTAGGCGAGTTTATCGCCCCGCCCAGCGAAGAGGTGGCGCAACACAGAAAGTCGATCGCGACGACCAATCAGATCGCGCTTAGAACCCCGGGCGGTTTTTGGGCTCGGGACGGGCGGAGTTATATCAACATTCGCCGAGTGTTACCCGGCAATCGCGTGGAAGGGGTTTACATCTATGAATTCGACGACAAGAATCGTCTCCGCGTAAGCACGTCCGCCCGGCAGGCTTATTATAAGCAAGGCCGGTGGGTTCTCGAAAAGATCGAGCAGACCGTTTTCGACGCGGATCGCGTGCGCAAGCGGCGAATGGAGCATGCACCATGGGATTCGCTGTTGGATCCCAAGCTAATCAATCTCGTCGCGATTAACCCCCAGCACTTGTCGATGATCAATCTCTATAACTACATCCGCTTTCGAGAGGTTAACGGGCAAAACAGCCGCTACTACCGGCACGCGCTGTGGGCGAAGCTGTCATATCCGTTGGCCACGGGCGTCATGGTCTTTCTGGCGATTCCGATTGTGTTGGTCACGGCGCAAAAAACGGGTATCGGGCAAAGGGTCGTCATCGGGTCATGCATCGGCCTGGTTTTCCATATCATCAACAAGGCGGCGGGATCATTGGGCGTGGTATTCGATCTATCGCCGGTGCTCAGCGCGATGTTTCCGACGGCCGCCACTTTCATGGCCGCCGTTTTACTCATGCGCCGAGTGCACTGATCGAATTGCAATCCTCATTTTACACGGACGCACTTTGCGCAAAGGCCAGGGATCTCGGAGAAACTATCTCTTGGTTTGTAAACTCGAGAACAGACCGCGGAATAATTCGCGATTTGCAGCGTCTCCCTCATCGAACGAAAGCGTGTTTGCTTTCCCGATGTTCGAGTCTTTGGACAGTGCATCTGGCTTTTTTCGGTTAGAGAACACGATGCTGTCGGCTTTGTCCTCAACGACTTCGCGCGCGATCTCAGCGGTGATCGTTTTCGCGCCATCCGCGTAACCGTACACTAAGGCCGTATCGCAGAGGACATTGATCAACCTTGGAACCCCCCGTGCGGCATGATAGATCATATCGCAGGCATCGGGATCGAACAACGAGCCAGGGCCTCCTGCGACGCTCACACGATGTGTGATGTAAGCGCGCGTTTGTTCCACGCTGAGAGGGGCAAGAGTATAGTCTACCGCAACTCGCTGCGAAAATTGCGTTAACTCGGGACGCGCTATAACCGCGCGTAGTTCCGGTTGTCCGACCAAAATTAACTGAATGATCTGGTCCTTGTCGGCGTTAACGTTAGAGAGCATCCGCAGCTCTTCTAACGTTTCAACGCCTAGATTTTGGGCTTCATCTATGATCAGTACCGTTCTGCGGTTTTTCGCGTATTCTGTATTGATGAAGTTAAAAAACGTTTGATAGAGCGCTACCTTATCCTTACCGTGGTAATCGAGGTTGAAGGCCAATAATACCCACTGAAGGAGCTCGCCAATGGCGCGCTGCGTGTTGGAAAGTACGCCGACGGTAATGTCACGTTCGACATTGTTCAACAAATGGCGAATGAGCGTGGTCTTACCGCAACCGATGTCTCCCGTAATCAGGGTAAACCCGGCTTGGTTAATCAAGCCATACTCAAGCATAGCGAGCGCGCTGGTGTGCTGCTTCGCCAGGAACAGAAACGCGGGGTCAGGGAGCAACGAGAACGGTTTTTCCTTCAATCCGTAGAACGATTCGTACATGGATAATGTCTCTTTATGAGCCCTTCTAGTTTTTGTTGTTATCGTTATGTGTTTATTACTTAGGCTGGTGCTTGCTATGTCGATGCTAAATTATAAGCATAAAACATGCTAACCGTTCGTAAACGATGTTTTGCGAATCGCCACTGGGAAAAATCAAGACGCTGGCCGAACGATGCGTAAACATTGTTATCTCTTGACGACACCATTCCTACCCTCAGTTTGCTCCCATTGCCCGTCACGCAACGCGGTCGCCCAGGGTATCGGTTACGGATACGGGTCAAGGTCTTGGCTGGATTGCGCGCTCGCGGCGCAACGCGGTCGAAAAGTTGTCTGGTAGAATTTTTCATCCTTGATATGATGTCCGCCGAGTAAACATTCGTTGGGAGAAACTGCGGGAATGACGTGGAAAGAGGTGCTGGCTGCCAAGATACCGCCTAGGCTTGGGCGCGAAATCGACATCTTCGAGACCCAGATCGAGCTGAAACAC
>Ga0208612_1000213_pt1 | contig 29045 bp, 26 predicted proteins | sample AntDryMetagUQ889_FD_188089 | JGI IMG/M metagenome (GOLD analysis project Ga0208612, IMG submission 188089) | Polar desert microbial communities from Antarctic Dry Valleys - UQ889 (SPAdes) | ecosystem: Environmental > Terrestrial > Soil > Desert | place: Antarctic Dry Valleys | collected 2008-12-31 | reverse complement strand
GGCAGATGCCGGAGCTGATCGACCGCGGCCACGTCTACATCGCTGTACCGCCGCTCTACAAGGTCAAGCTGGGCAACCAGGAGTTCTACTTCGAGAAGGATGCGCAGCTGGAGGAGCTGCTCGTGCGGGAGCGTGTCGGGGACCTGGAGATCGGATCGCGCTCCGGCGAAGCGCTGAAGCTAACCGAGGCTCGCTGGCGCCGCTTCGTCGGCGCTCTGGCCGAGTTCGAGGGTTGGTTGCAACGGCTCCGCGCCGATTTCGGCGGTCCTGCCGCTGACTTCATGGTCACCCACCGCATCGTTGAGAGCGAAACCTCGTCGCTCGACGATCTCGGGTCGGCGATCGAGACGTCTGCCGACAACGGCTACGTGCTCAGCCTGCTCGGGAGTGCCGGCCTCCATCCCGACAGCGAGTCCCATCTCGACGTCAAGGTGGTGGAGACGGAGACGAGCTCTGCGACCCACGTGAGCGTGCCGGCTGCGCTTCTGACCTCGCCGATCTACGCGAACCTGCGCCGCGCTTACGCGAGGTTGCTCGAGGTCACCGGGCCGCCCCCATTCGCTCTCGTCGCCGGACGTAAGACCCGGGCGGCGGAGACGTTCGGCGCGCTGCGCCACGAGGCGCTCGAGCTGGCCAAGGAGGGTCTGCAGCTGTCCCGCTTCAAGGGCCTCGGGGAGATGAACGAGGAGCAGCTCTGGGAGACCACGATGGATCCGCGGCGGAGGCTCCTGATCCGCGTCGACGTCGAGGACGCCTCGGTCGCCGACCGCATCTTCTCGACGTTGATGGGCGATCAGGTGGAGCCTCGACGCAACTTCATCGAGGAGAACGCGCGCGACGTGAGGTTCCTGGACGTTTAGATGAGCGACCTGACGAGCGAGCCGCTCGGCGGCGGCAGGATCGAGCCACGCGAGCTCGAGCAGGAGATGCGCTCGAGCTACCTCGACTACGCGATGAGCGTGATCGTGGGCCGCGCGCTCCCGGATGTTCGCGACGGGTTGAAGCCCGTGCACCGCCGAGTCCTCTACGGGATGCACGACGCGGGCATGCAGCCGAACCGGCCGTACAAGAAGTGCGCAGCGATCGTCGGCGACGTGATGGGCAAGTACCACCCGCACGGCGACTCGGCGATCTACGACACGGTCGTCCGCATGGCGCAGCCGTTCAGCCTGCGTTACCCGCTCGTGGACGGACAGGGCAACTTCGGCTCCATCGACGACGACCCGGCTGCCGCCATGCGCTACACCGAATGCCGCTTGTCGCGGATGGCAACGGAGATGCTTCGTGACATCGACGCGGACACGGTCGACTTCGTCCCGAACTACGACGAGTCGCGCCGGGTTCCGGTGTCGCTCCCATCCCGCTTCCCGAACCTGCTCGTCAACGGCTCTGCGGGGATCGCGGTCGGGATGGCGACGAACATGCCCCCCCACCGCCTCGGCGAGATCGTCGACGCGATCGTACAGCTGATCGACAAGTCCGACTCGAACGCCGAGGATCTGATGAAGCACGTCAAGGGACCGGACTTCCCCACCGGCGGGATCGTGGTGGGCAGGCAGGGCATCCGCGACGCCTACCGCACGGGCCGCGGGCGGATCGTGATGCGTGCCCGAGCGCACATCGAGGAGCTGCGCGGCGGTAAGAGCGCGATCATCGTCACCGAGCTGCCGTACGGAGTGAAGAAGGGCGGCGACGCGGGCGTGATCAAGAAGATCGCCGATCTCGTCCAGGACAAGGTCATCACCGAGGTCTCCGATCTCGCCGACCACTCCGATCGCACCGGCATGCGCATCCAGATCGAGCTCAAGCGTGAGGCGATCCCACAGGTCGTCCTCAACAAGCTCTTCAAGCACACGTCGCTGCAGGCGACCTTCGGCTACAACGCGGTCGCTCTCGTCGGCAACGTCCCGAAGACACTGTCCCTGCTCGAGCTCGTCACGTACTACCTCGACTACCAGCGTGAGATCGTCAGTCGGCGCTCGAAGTATGAGCTGCGCAAGGCGGAGGGCCGCGCGCACGTCCTCTCCGGCTACCTGATCGCGCTCGACAACCTCGACGAGGTGATTCGCGTGATTCGCGGTGCTGACGACACGGACGCGGCCCGCGACGAGCTGATGTCGCGGTTCTCGCTCTCCGAGATCCAGGCCGTCTCGATTCTCGACCTCCGTCTGCGCGCGCTCACGGGTCTCGAGCGCAAGCGCGTCGAGAGTGAGTTCGCCGACCTGCAGGAGCGGATCGCGGAGCTGCGCGCCATCCTTGGAGACCCGGCTCGGATCGACGGCCTGATCCGCGAAGAGCTGCTCGAGATCCGCACGATCTACGGCAAGGGCGACGACCGGCGGACGGAGATCATCGCGGCGGAGGGTGAGTTCTCCCTCGAGGACATGATCGCCGAGGAGGACATGGTGGTCGCGATCACACACTCCGGGTACGTGAAGCGGCTCCCCGTCACGACCTATCGGGAGCAGCGCCGTGGGGGGCAGGGCGTGATGGGCATGGACCTGAAGGACGAGGACTACATCGAGCACCTGTTCGTCGCCTCGACGCATGACTACATCCTCTTCTTCACCTCTGTCGGCAAGGTCTACCGGCTGAAGGCGCACGAGCTGCCGCTCGGCTCGCGCCAGTCGAAGGGCCGGGCGATCGTGAACCTGCTCCCGTTTCGCCAGGACGAGTCGGTGCGCGCAGTGATCGCGACCCGCGACTACAAGGAGACGAAGTTCCTCGTCTTCGCGACCAAGAAGGGAGTCGTGAAGAAGACGGAGTTCCTCGAGTACAACACGCCGCTGAAGGCCGACGGGATCATCGCGATCAGGATGCGCGAGGACGACGAGCTCGTCGGCGTGCGACTCTCCGACGGAGACGACGACGTGCTGATGGTCTCCCGTGGCGGCCAGGCGATCCGGTTCCACGAGAGCGACGTCCGCTCGATGGGCCGGGCCGCATCGGGTGTTCGCGGCATGAGCCTTCGCGCGGACGACGAGGTGATCGAGGTAAATGTCGCGGAGGGTGACGCCGACCTGCTCGTCGTGACCGAGAACGGCTACGGCAAGCGCACGCCCCTCCACGAGTACCCCAAGAAGGGCCGGGGCGGTCTCGGGGTGAAGACCGTGCAGCTGACCGAGGCGAAGGGCAGGCTCGCCGGCGCTCGGGTTGTGCGTCGGGGCAGCGGCTATCAGGTGATGCTGATCTCGACCGGCGGTACCGTGATCCGCATGCCGGTCGACGACATCCGGCGGGCGGGACGTGCGACCCAGGGTGTGATCGTGATGCGTCTGCGTGGTGACGAGCGTGTCTCCGCTCTCGCCCCCGTGGTGGAGAGCGACGCCGATGAGGCCGGCGACATCGACGCAGCCGCAAGCGCCGCCGTGGAGGCGGGGGTCGAGCCCGCTCGCGAGCCCGATTTCGACGAGGACGGGTACCCGGCCGCCTCGGAGGAGTAGGCTCCGCCGCCGCGCCCGCATCCCACCCGCGGTCACTCTTTCCAAAACCCGAGCAGCGGTGTATATCTCCTCTCAGGGGGTCGAACACCGGTCGAGATAGAGGCAGACATGGCGTACATAGATGGAGCCGACCTGCTCCAGCCCATCAACATGTCCGACCACCTGGACAAGATGGAGCTCTACCTCGGCCAGGTCTGCCAGATCGCAGGCATCTCGAAGATGCAGCTCGACTACTGGACGAACAAGGCGCAGATTCCCACGAAGGGGAAGAAGCAGCGGATCTACGACATCGAGGCTCTGGAGACGGTCATGCTGATCAAGCAGGCGAAAGACCGCGGCCTGAACCTCAGCGCCGCGATCGACGCGGCACGCCGCTTCCGGCAGTTGAACCGTTAGAGGCTTGTCAAGCCTCTAGCTCGGACTGCTCCCGGAACCCCGCTGCATGAAGGCGGTCAGCATGTCGAGCGGGGCCGGGAAGACGATCGTCGTCGAGTTGGTCGCGCCGATCTCGAGCAGCGTCTGCAGGTAGCGCAGCTGCAGCGCCATCGGCGAGACAGCCATCACATCGGCCGCATCAGCGAGTTTCTGCGAGGCCTGGAACTCTCCCTCGGCCGCGATGATCTTCGCGCGCCGCTCCCGCTCCGCCTCTGCCTGCCGTGCCATCGCGCGCTGCATCCCGGCGGGGATCTCGACGTCCTTGACCTCGACGATCGAGACCTTGACGCCCCACGGCGAGGTCGCCTCGTCGATGATCGTCTGCAGGATCGCGTTGATCTTGTCGCGCTCGGAGAGCAGCTCGTCCAGCATGTGCTGACCGAGCACCGAGCGAAGCGTCGTCTGCGAGATCTGCGAGGTGGCCACCATGAAGTTCTCGATCTGCACGATCGCGTTCTTCGGCTCCACGATCCGGAAGTAAGCGACCGCGTTCACGCGAACGGGGACGTTGTCCTTCGTGATCACCTCCTGCGGCGGCACGTTCAAGGTGATCGTGCGCAGGTCGACTTTCACCATCCGGTCGATCACGGGGATCAGCAGGAAGAGGCCGGGGCCCTTCGGCTCGGGCAGCAGCCGCCCGAGCCGGAAGATCACGCCGCGCTCGTACTCGCGCGCGACCTTGATCGCTGCGAAGAGGAACATCAGGACGATCAAGACGACGGCGGCAAGCGCGATCAGAGTAACCACGGGCTACTTCCTTTCGGGGGGGTCGGGTTCCGAGGTGGCGACGACGAGCTGAAGGTCGTCCTGCAGCACCGACTCTACGCGGACGCGGTCACCCGGCCGGAGGGGCGACCCGTCTGCGGTGCGGGCGCGCCAAAGCTCGCCCTCGACGAACACGAGGCCCGCGCCGCGCACGTGAGCATTCTCACCCACGAGGCGATGTGAGCCCACTGCGGCGGGCCGCACCCGGGCTTGTGCGGCCTTCGTGAAAGCGAACCCGAACAGGACGGCGAGCGTGCAGGCGATGGCGAGCGCGACCTGAATCGATACCTGGTACGCCTCTCCCGCCGGGTCGAAGAGGATGAGCGCGCCGATCACGAACGTCACCGCGCCTGCCACAGCGAGCGCGCCCTGGGAGACGACGAAGGCCTCGGCGACGAAGAACGCCGCCGCCAGCGCCATCAACAGGAGCCCCGCCGCGGAGACCGGGAGCACCTGCAGGCCGTAGAGGCCCACGATCAGGGAGATCGCTCCAACGGTTCCGGGTAGGACGAGTCCGGGATTCCATAGCTCGACCACGAGGCCGATGAGGCCGATCGAGAGCATCAGCGCAACGATGTTCGGGTCGATCAGCACGTCGAGGATGCGCTTCCACGTCGACATCTCAACGCGGTCTACTCCTGTCCCTGGCGGTGTTTCGACCGTCAGCGCCTTCGTCTGCGAGCGCAGGCCGTCGATTTGCCGAAAGAGCGACTCGTAGTCGCCCGCGACGACGTCGACCACGTTCAGGCGGAGGGCCTCTCGGGCACCGTAGTTCGATGCCTCACGAACCATTCGCTCAGCCGCCTCCACGTTCCGACCGTTCTCGCGCGCCAGCTCGCCGACGTACGCGGTGGCGTCGTTGACGATCTTGCGCCGAAGGTCTTTCGAGAAGTCCTCGCCGCTCGTGGAGATCGGGGTCGATGAGCCGATGTTCGTCTGCGGCGCCATCGCGAGCACGTCAGCTGCCATGCCGATCACCGCGCCCGCAGAGTCGGCACTCGAACCGGCTGGAGCGACGTAGACGACGATGGGCACGTCCGCACCGAGGATGCCCTTGACGATCGCGCGCATCGAGGAACCGAGACCGCCTGGGGTGTCCATCTCGATCACGACCGCCGCGTACTCCTCCCGCTCACCGCGGTCGATCACGTCGAGCAGGTAATCCTGCGTCACCGGATTGACGTCGTTCTCGAACTCGGCGACGAGAACGCGGCCGGCGCCCGCCGCGGCGGCTGGTGAGCTGAGGGCAACGGCGACGAGAAGCGCTCCCAGCCCGTAGAGGCGACTTCGCGACAACTCGTAAGGATTCTATCAATGCAGGGCGTTTTCCCTTGCGAGCGAAGGGGGCTGGTGCGACCGTCGGGTGGCTTCGCCATGAAAATTCTCGCCGTCACGATCTTTCTTGCTGCCGTGTTTCCGGCCACGGCGTTTGCCCAGGATGCCACGATCGTCGCGCGCGAGGTCGTCGTCGCAGGGACGCGCTCGCTGGCTGCGGCGAAGCCGCCTGCCCGCTTCAACCTCGTCGGGCTGCACTGGCAGGGGACCGGCTCCGTCGAGTTCCGGACACGCTCGGCCCCCGGGCGCTGGCGCGAGTGGGTTCAGGCGGCGCCGGAGCCGGAGGATCGCCCGGACGCCGGTACGGCCGAGCGTGCACGGCCGGACGCGTGGCGGCTCGGCAACCCGTGGTGGGTTGGACCCTCTGACGGCATCGAGTACCGATTCCGCGGCCGCGTGAGACGTGCCCGGGCGTTCTTCGTCTGGAGCGCGCCCACAGCCGTCCCGTTGCGCACGCTGCAGAAGGCCGGCTCCCCGGGCATCGTTCCGCGCTCCGGGTGGGGTGCGAACGAGGCGATCAAGCGCGCTGCGCCGCTCTACACGGCAGAGGTTCGGGTAGCGATCGTCCACCACACCGCCGGCTCGAACGGGTACGGCGCGGCCGAGTCGCCCGCGATCGTGCGTGCCATCCAGACCTACCATGTTAAGGGGAATGGCTGGAACGACATCGGCTACAACTTCCTCGTCGACCGGTTCGGCAAGGTGTTCGAGGGCCGCTACGGGGGCATCGACCGGAATGTCGTCGGCGCCCATGCCGAAGGGTTCAACAGAGGCTCGGTCGGCGCCGCCGTCCTCGGGGAGTACAGCTCGCTGACCGTGGCCGAGAAGGCGCAGGAGGCGCTGGCCAAGCTCCTTGCGTGGCGGCTCGACCTGGCACACGTCGAGCCCCTCTCGACACTCTCGTTCAGCTCGGGCGGCAACCCCCGCTTCGGCTCCGGCGTGCCCGTCAGTCTGCGCGCAGTCTCGGGCCACCGCGACACAGGTTTCACCGACTGTCCCGGCCGGGCGCTCTACGCGTTGCTCGGCGGTGTCTCGGGCGACGTGGCGGAGATCGGCCTGCCGAAGCTCTACGCGCCCGCCGCGACCGGCTCGGTTCCGGGCAAAGTGCGGTTCCGGGCGCGGCTGTCGGCTCCGCTCGAATGGACGATCGACGTGACGAACGCGAAGGGCACGCTCGTCTTCTCGACGGCGGGCTACGGGCTAACGGTCGACTTCAACTGGAATGCAAGCGGCCTTCCCGCGGGCAGCTACGCCTACGCGATTCGCGCCACAGATGTCACGGCTGCGCGCGGCAGGATCGGAGGCGCGGGGGTCGGCAGCACCGGAGTCGGCGCGGGTACCGGCGCTACCGGCACCGGCGGTCTGCTCACCGTCACGGAGGTCGCGGCCGAGCCTGAGACGATCAGCCCGAACGCCGACGGCGTCGCGGACGAGTCCGCCATCACCTACACCCTCTCCGCTCCGGCGACCGTGACCGTGACGGTGAGAGACGACGCCGGAACCGAGGTGGCTCGTCTTTCGCGCGCCTGGCGCCGCGCCGCTCCGCACGTGGTTCGCTTCGACGGCCTCGACCTCCCGGACGGCCCGTATGAGCTGCACATCGAGGCGCTTGCTACCGGCGGCCTTGCAGCTGCCGCCTCGGCGAAGGTCGTCGTGAGCCGCACTCTCGGCTCGTTCGCGACCGAGCGGAGCTCCTTCTCGCCGAACGGCGACGGCCGCGCCGACCGCAACGCGTTCACGTTCTCGCTGGCGAGCCCTGCAGACGTTCGCCTCCGCGTCACGCGTGACGGCAAGTGGGTGGCGACGCTCCAAGCGGGGCCGCTGGAACCGGGGATTCGGCGAGTCGTCTGGGACGGCACCAAGCGCCTGGGGCGCCTCCGCGACGGCGCGTACGAAGCCGTTGTGGAGGCGGTCGACGCATTGACGACCTCGACGCTCTCCGTCCCGTTCTTCTCCGACACCCGGGCGCCCAGGGTGCGCATCGTTCGGCGTGCGCCGTTGCGAGTGTGGGTGAGCGAGCCGGTGCGCCTCACGATCCGGCTCGGCGGGCGAAGCTTCAAGCGCGACGTCCTGAAGGCGGGGGAGGTGAGGATTGCGGCTCCGCGGCTCGGCCTCGTGCGCATCGTCGGCTGGGATGCTGCCGGCAACGCGAGCGCAGCGGTCTCCCGGCGGTAGCGGGTAAGGCCCTAGAGTAGGCGGATGCAGCCGCCGCGCCCAGCCCGTCCCAGCTCTCAAGCAGTGATGGCCGACGTACCGCTGCGCTACGAGAGGTTGAGCGACCCGATCCTGGTGAAGAGAGAAAAGATGGTCTTCAGCGAGGCGCCGGCATGACGGCCGTCAACCTGAAGAAGGCCGAGATCGAGGCGATCCTGCCCCACCGAGATCCGTTCCTCCTGCTCGACGAGGTGCTCGAGCTCGAGCCGGGCTCGCGGGTCGTCGCGCGCAAGCTGGTTACGGAGGAAGACTGTGCAGGTCACTTCCCCGGTAACCCGATCATGCCAGGCGTGAAGATGGTCGAAGCTCTCGCCCAGGCCGGCGCCGTGGCAGTCCTCTCGGAGGAGCGAAACCGCGGGAGGCTGGCACTCTTCGCCGGGATCGACGCCGTTCGCTTCAAGCGGATCGTCCGGCCCGGCGACGAACTCACGCTCGAGTGCGATCTCGAAACGGTCCGAGGTTCGATCGGCAAGGGAAGAGCGCGTGCAACCGTGAACGGCGAGCTCGCCGTGCGCGGTATGTTGACCTTCGCTGTCGAGCGCTCGTCATGAGGTTCGTCGGCGCGGGACGCCGCCGCAGGCCCGATCCGGCCTTGTCTCTCCCAGGCACGGAGAGGAGGGAGCCCGTGGGCGAACCGTGAGCTCACCTAAGCATTGATCGGTTCGACCAACGGGCGGCGTATCGGGATCACTGGTCTCGGGGTGCATGTGCCGGAGCGCGTGCTGACGAACGCCGAGCTGTCGACGATGGTCGACACGACGGATGAGTGGATCGTCGAGCGCACGGGCATTCGCGAGCGCCGCTTCGCAGCGCCCGAGGAGGCGCTGACCGACATCGCGCTGCCTGCTGCGCAGGCGGCGCTCGCCCGAGCAGAGGTCGAGGCGGGGGACATCGACCTCCTGATCTGCGCCACCGTCACGCCGGACATGATGTTCCCCACGAGCTCGGCACTGCTCGCCGAAACGCTCGGCTGCAGCAATGCCGGCGCCTACGACCTCCTCGCCGGCTGCACCGGATTCATGTACGCCATCGCTCAGGCCTACGGAATGCTGGCGTCGGGGCTCGCACGGCGGGCGCTCGTCATCGGAGGTGACGTCCTCTCGAAGATCCTCGACCTGGAGGATCGATCGACGCTCGTTCTCTTCGGCGACGGCGCGGGTGCCGTTGTGATGGAGCCCGTCGCGCGCGGAGGGTTTCTCGGCTTCGAGCTCGGGGCGGACGGCGGCGGCGGCGAGAACCTCTGGCTGCCCGGAAGCGGCTCACGCCACTTCGACGACCCGACCAAGTTCGTGAAGATGAACGGACGCGAGGTCTTCAGGTTCGCGACCCGAGTGATGGTCGCCTCGGCGCAAAAGCTGCTCGCCGAGTGCGGCAAGACGGTGGCCCAGATCGACGTGTACGTTCCCCATCAAGCAAACAAGCGGATCATCGACTACGCATCGGGCAAGCTCGGGATTCCGGAGGAGAAGGTGGTTGTGAACGTTGACCGATACGGCAACACTTCGTCGGGATCGATTCCGCTCGCGCTTGCCGACGCACGCGCCGACGGCAGGCTGCGCGAAGGCGAGCTGGTGCTGATGACGGGAATGGGAGCGGGCCTCACCTGGGGTTCCGCCCTGATGGAGTGGACGGAGGAACGAGCCGCATGACCAAGCTGGCATTCTGTTTTCCCGGCCAAGGGTCGCTCGAGCCCGGCATGGGCAAGGAGGTAGCAGAGGCGTTTCCAGAGGCGATGGAGGTCTTCCGGCTCGGCAGCGAGGCGTCCGGGCTCGATCTCGAGCGCCTCTGCTTCGAGGCGCCGCTCGAGGAGCTCGTGGACACCGAGGTACAGCAGCCGGCGCTCGTGGCAACGAGCCTCGCTGTTCTCGCCGCCCTTCGCGCGCGCGGGATCCAGCCCGACGTCGTCGTCGGGCACTCCGTCGGGGAGTTCGCAGCGCTCGCGTCCGTCTCTGCCATGTCGGCCGGCGAGGCGATCGGTCTCGTCCGCGAGCGCGGTCTCGCGATGGCCGAAGCCGCCCGACAGCATCCCGGTTCGATGGCCGCCATCCTCGGGCTCGAGGACGCGGCTGTCGAGAATCTCTGCCGGAAGATCCTGGGCGTGTGGCCGGCCAACTACAACTGTCCCGGTCAGATCGTGGTTTCAGGTGAATCTGGAGCTGTGGAGGAGCTCTGCGCCGAGGCCGAGAGCCTCGGCGCCCGACGAGCGATCAAGCTGCGGGTTTCCGGCGCCTTCCACAGTCCCCTCGTCGCGAGGGCGGCCGATCGGCTTCGCCCGGCGATCGACCGGATCGGCTTCCACGAGCCGAGCGCGCCGTTCATGTCGACGGTCACCGCTAGGATCGAGCCCTGCCAGCGCTTCGCCTCGCTGCTCGTCGACCAGCTCACCGCGCCCGTTCGCTTCACTCAGTCGGCGACGGAGCTGATCCGCGGCGGCGTCCACACATTCGTCGAGGTGGGGCCGGGGAACGTCCTGTCGGGTCTCCTGAAGCGGATCGACCGGAGTGTCAAGGCTATTTCGGTCAGCAACATCGCCGGGCTGGAGAAGCTCGAAGAGACGCTCGAGACCGCCTGAGGATGGCGGGCGGTTGAGCTTCGCGTCGCTGGACGGCAAGACGGCGCTCGTCACCGGCGCGTCGAAGGGGATCGGCCGCGCGATCGCGATCGAGCTGGCTGCGGCCGGAGCCGCTGTCGTCGTGGGCTACCGCACCGGCAAGGACGACGCAGAGACGCTCGCGGAGGAGCTCGGCGCCCGTGCCGTCCAGGCCGACGTCTCGGACCCGGCGGAGGCGAAGCGGCTCGTCGAGGAAGCCGGCGACCTGGACATCCTCGTCAACAACGCCGGCCTCACGCGCGACGGCGTCTTGGCCCGGATGGCTGACGAGGACTGGCGAGCCGTGATCGAGACGAATCTCTCGTCGGTCTTCTATACGTGCCGGGCGGTTAGCCGTTCGATGATGCGCAGGCGGGCGGGCTCGATCGTGAACGTCTCGTCGATCGTCGGCGTCCACGGGAACTGGGGCCAGACGAACTACGCCGCCTCGAAGGCCGGGATTATCGGGTTCACGAAATCGCTCGCGCGCGAGCTCGGGTCGCGCAACGTGCGCGCCAACGTCGTTGCCCCCGGTTACGTGAGGACGCAGCTCACCGACGTGCTGCCCGAGGAGGCCACCCAGGCGATGCTCTCCAACACGCCTCTCGGCCGGCTCGGCGAGCCGTCGGATGTGGCCGGGGCGGTACGCTTCCTCTGCTCCGACGAGGCCTCGTTCATCACGGGCGAGGTGCTACTCGTCGACGGTGGCCTCGGGATGTAGGGACAGATGAGCGCAGACAACGGCAGACGCAGAGTGGTGGTTACCGGCCTCGGCATGGTCACGCCGCTCGGTAACGATGTGGAGTCGACGTGGTCGAGCCTGCTCGCCGGCGACTCGGGCGCGGCGCCGATCCAGCAGTTCGACGCCCGCGAGTTCCCCGTCCAGTTCGCCGCAGAGCTGAAGGATTTTGACCCGACCGCCTGGATCGACCGGAAGCAGGCGCGGCGCATGGACCGCTTCGCGCAGATGATCCTCGCCGCAGCCCGGCAGGCCGAGTCGGACTCGGGCCTCGACATCGCCAGGGAGTCCGATCGCATCGGCGCCTCAATCGCCACCGGAATCGGCGGCCTCGGCGCCTTCCAGGACTGCTACCAGACGCTCATGGATCGCGGTCCCGATCGTGTCAACCCCTTTTCGATCCCGGCGATCATCCCGAACATGGGGGCCGGCTGGGTCTCGATGGAGCTTGGCACCCAGGGCCCGCTCTCGTCGCAATGCACGGCCTGCGCGGCCTCGAACATGGCGATTGGCGAGGGTGCCGACGCGATCCGCCTCGGCCGCGCCGACGCGATGTTCTGCGGTGGGACTGAGGCGGGGATCACACGCGTCGGCATCGCCGGCTTTGCCGCCATGCGCGCGCTCTCGCGCCGGAACGGCGATCCGACTGCGGCCTCGCGGCCGTTCGATGCCGGGCGGGACGGGTTCGTCATGGGCGAGGCCGGCGCAGTCGTGCTGCTCGAGGAGCTCGAGCACGCCCGAAGCCGAGGGGCGAAGATCTACGTAGAGCTCCTCGGGTATGGCGTCTCGTCCGACGCGAACCACATCACGGAACCCGATCCAACGGGTACGAATCCGGCCCGCGCGATGAGGATGGCGTTCGCGGACGCGGGCATCCAACCCTCCGAGGTCGACTACATCAACGCTCACGGCACCTCCACGCCGCTCGGCGACGCGTCCGAGACGCGGGTGATCAAGCTCGCGTTGGGCGAGGAGGACGCACGCCGCATCCCGATCTCCTCGACGAAGGGAGCCACCGGTCACTGTCTCGGCGCCGCGGGAGCGGTAGAGGCGATCTTCACCGTGCTGGCGGCGACCCAAGGCGTGCTTCCGCCCACGATCAACTACGAGGTCGAGGATCCCGCCTGCGATCTCGATTACGTGCCGAACGAAGCACGCAAGGCGGACGTCGAGATCGGCGTCTCGAACTCGTTCGGCTTCGGCGGGCACAATGCCTGCGTCGTCTTCCGCAGGTTCGACAAGGCTCCGGCGCCTGGCGCCTGATCTTCAATCGGAGGTACGGGCGGCGGGCCTCACGTACGAGCGGGCCAAGGAGCTCGAGGCAGAATCCACACGGCCCGGCATGCTCCGGCTCTTCGCATGTCGTTCCGCCGGTTCCGCCGGTTCCGCCGGAGATCGCCGGACGCGTATCTCGCGCTTCCCCTCCACGATCTTCTTACGGACGACGCCGATTGGGACGAGCCGGCTTGGACGATGGAGCCGAAGGGCCTCGCGGAGCTTGCAGTTACGCTCGGGTGGCTGCACGGCCAGCTCCCTCAGGGCTTCGAGTTCTTCGCTGCCTGGCCGCCGGACGACATTGACTCGACCGTTGATGAGTCGATCGACGAGCTGGCCGCTCTCGTTCGTGAGAGCCGCATCGGTACATGGAGCCGCTATCGGGTAGCGGCTCCTGCAACTCGATGAGGCGCGCGCAGGTGGCGGTACGGCCCGGTCGTAGTCGTGCGTTCGCACACGCGCTCGCAGAGTGGCCTCAGAGACGATCGGAAGACGGACTACCACCACCGCAGCGCAGCCGCAAGTGGCGTTTCGGGACAGCTGGCGAGGCGGGCTGAGTAAGCTCCCGGCCATGACTCGTTGGGCCACGTTCGACTGCTACGGAACCCTGATCGACTGGAACGCCGGCATCGGTGCCGCACTCGAACGGCTCTACGGCGCGGAGAGGGTGCCGGAGCTCCTTCGCCTCTACCACGAGCTCGAGCCGCAGGTGCAGTCGGAGGCGTACAGGAGTTACGCGGAGGTGCTCTCGCTGACGCTCGAGCGGCTCGCGAGCGAGACCGGCTACGGGATGCCCGAGGGGGAGAGCGGCGTCCTCGCGCAGTCGTTGCCCGACTGGCCGGCGCACCCGGAGGTTCCCGCGGCCCTCGCCGAGCTCCGGGCTCGCGGCTGGCAGCTCGCGATCCTCTCGAACACGGACCGCGAGCTGATCGCGGCCTCGCAGCGAACGCTCGGCGTGCCCTTCGACCTGGCCGTCGTCGCAGAGGACGTCCGCTCGTACAAGCCCGCTCACGCGCATTGGGAGCGCTTCTTCGAGCTCACCTCGACAGACCGCGAGCACCACGTGCACGTCGCCGCGAGTCTCTTCCACGACATCGCCCCGGCCCGGAAGCTGGATCTGAAGACCGTGTGGATCAATCGGGAGGCCGAGGAGGCCGACCCGGAGCCGGATCGCGAGCTAGCCGACCTTTCACACCTGCCCGACGTGCTCGACGAGCTCGTGCCATCATGATCCGCCCGTTCGGCGAGGAGGACGTCGCCCCCTCGGTGGCGATGTTCAACGAGATCGCGCAGGCCGCCTACGGTGTCGACGACACGAGCGAGGCCGAGCTGCGGCTGGTCCTTTCTGAGCCAGCGATCGAGCCCGAACGCGACATGCGGGTGATCGAGCGCGACGGCACGATCGCCGGTTACGCAGACGTCTTCGATCAGAACGGATGGCACACGCGGTACTGGTGCGACATCCGCGTCCACTCGGAGCGCGGCGACAGCGGGGTCGCAGAGAGCCTCGTGGCGTGGTGCGAGGAGAGAGCGCGCTCGAACGCGCAGAACGGCGCCTTCCTGCGCACGTACGTCCCGACGGAGTACCGCTTCCTGCACGAGGTTCTGCACTTGCGCGGTTTCGACGTGATTCGAGCCTCGTACAGGATGGCGATCGACCTGGATGCGGAGCACGAGCCGGAGTGGCCGGCGGGGATCAGCGTGCGCAGCATGCAACCGGGCGAGGAGCGTGCCGTCTACGACGTCAACGAGGAGTGCTTCGCCGACCACTGGGAGCACGTTCCCGAGCCGTACGAGGAATGGGCTCACTGGACCGTGAATCGCGACGACTTCGACCCGGGTCTCTGGTTCCTCGCGCTCGACGGAGACGAGATTGCCGGTTACTCGCTCTGCCTGCCTCACGACGGCCAGCAAGACACCGGTTGGGTTGGCAACCTGGGCGTTCGCCGCCCGTGGCGGCGGCGTGGCCTGGGTGAGGCGCTGCTCAAGCTTTCCTTTGCCGAGTTCCGGCGGCGTGGCTTCAAGCGAGCGGGCCTCGGCGTCGATGCGGAGAACTTGACGGGCGCGGTGAGGCTCTATGAACGTGCCGGCATGCACCTCGCCAGACGGTCGAACTGCTACGAGAAGCGGCTGGGGGATGTGGCATGAGCCTCTTGCGCGCCCGTTGTCCCGACTGCCGCACACTCACCGCAGTCGCGCTCGATCCCGACTACCAGTGCCACTCGTGCGGACGGGAGTTTCACGCCGGTCTCGTCCGTGTGCCACGCGCCTGGGGCACCGGCGGCGAGTCGATGGCAGAGGCGGCCTGGATGGAGCTCCCGTATCCCGAGGCGGGTGTGGTTGAAGAGAGCTCGCTCGCGGAGCAGTCCGTCGCGCTTGCGGCCGCGCTCCCTGGCCGCCCGCTCGTCCTCGGCGGCTGCTGCTGCGCTCACATCGGCGCCGTCGAAGGACTCGCCGCACGGGGAGACACGCTTGCGCTGGTGTGGATCGACGCACACGGCGACCTGAACACGCCCTCGACCTCGCCCTCCGGAAACGCGTGGGGCATGCCGCTACGGATGCTGATCGACGGGGGCGCCGTCTCGCCCGAGCACGTGGCGCTGCTTGCCGCGCGCAACCTCGATCCGCCGGAGGCCGAATTCATCGAGCGCAACGGGATCCAGGCGGGTGACGACGCGGTGTCGCGCGCGCTTGCCGGAGCCGACGCGGTCTACGTCGCGCTCGACTGCGACTCGGTCGAGCCTGGCGAGCTCGACGTCTTCATGCCGGAGCCGGGCGGTCTACGGTTGGACGAGCTCCGGCGGATCTTGCGCGATGTCTCCGAGCGGAAGCGGGTCGCCGGGGCCGGCCTGACCGGCCTGGTGGATGCCGAGGCCAACGAGCCGAAGCTCGCCCAGCTCGTCTCTGCGCTCGGCTTGTAACCGAGCCGAGAAAGGCCGAGTCTAAACTCACCTCATGGCCAGGATAGACGTCTCGATCGAGCACAAGCACGCCCCGCCGGAGCCGCCGGCGAAGAAGCACCCGAATACGTGCCCCGGTTGCGGCTCGCACTACCGTGACGACGAGCTCGAGGCGGCGCTCCGGGTCTGCCGGCAGTGTGGGTACCACTTCCCGGTCAAGGCACGCGAGCGGATCGGGCAGCTCGTCGATCCGATGAGCTTCGAGGAGCAGGCGGAGGATCTTCGGTCGGCCGATCCACTCGAGTTCTTCGACCTGCGTGCGTACAAGGAGCGGCTCGCGGAGGCGGAGCTCGCGACCGGCCTCGGCGACGCGATGGTGATCGGCTCCGCGACGATCGAGACGCAGCCCTGTGAGCTCGCTGTCATGGACTTCTCCTTCATGGGTGGCTCCATGGGCTCCGTGACCGGGGAGAAGTTCGCGCGGGCGTGCGAGCACGCTGCCGAGGCCGGTGTCCCGCTCGTGTCCGTGTCGGCGTCCGGCGGTGCACGCATGCAGGAGGGGATCCTGGCGCTGATGCAGCTGCCGAAGACGGTCGTCGCCGTCGAGGAGCTGCACGAGGCTCGCTGTGCGCTGATCAGCGTGCTTGCGCACCCGACGACAGGTGGCCTTCTCGCCAGCTTCGCGAGCCTCGGCGACGTACTGCTCGCAGAGCCGGGTGCACTGATGTCGTTCGCCGGACCGCGCGTCGTCGCGCAGACGACGCGTGAGAAGCTGCCCGACGACTTCGGCCTTGCCGAGTCGAACCTCCGCTTCGGTCACGTCGACGCGATCGTGCCCCGCCCCGAGCTGCGAATGACGCTCGCGCGGTTGCTTCGGCTGTTCGGATCGGACTAAGGTGCCACGTGACGCGGAGATCAGGCTCAGGGATCGGTTGAGCAGGCTCGGCGGGCTCGATCTTCTCCGTGGCGCGCGACTCTCGGGTGAGCTCGAGCGGCTGCAGCGTCAGCTCGACCGCATCGAGGCGGAGCCGACCGACGAGGAGATCTGGCGGTCCGTCGAGCTCGCGCGTCACCAGAACCGTCCGTACACGCTCGACTACGTGAACAGGATCTTCGAGGATTTCTTCGAGCTCCATGGCGACCGGGGCCGCGGTGACGACGCTGCGCTCGTGACGGGTCTCGGGCAGCTGGAAGGACGGACGGTCGCGATCGTCGGCCACCAGAAGGGCCGGGATCTCAAGGAGCGGACGACGCGGAACTTCGGCATGGCCTACCCGGAGGGCTACCGGAAGGCTGTGCGGGTGATGGAGCTCGCCGATCGGCACGGCTTCCCGCTCGTGTCGCTCGTGGACACCCCAGGCGCGTATCCCGGCGTGGCGGCCGAGCAGCACGGTCAGGGAGGAGCGATCGCACGGTGTCAGGCCGCGATGGCTCGCCTCGGCGTGCCGACCGTCGCCTGCATCATCGGTGAGGGCGGCTCAGGGGGTGCGGTGGCGATCGCGCTCGCCGATCGTGTGCTGATGCAGGAGAACGCGATCTACTCGGTGATCTCGCCGGAAGGGTGCGCCGCGATCCTCTGGCGCGACGCCGGCGAGGCACGCAAGGCTGCGGCTGCGTTCAAGCCCGACGCCGCGCACTGTCTCGAGCTGGGCGTGATCGACGGGATCGTGCCGGAGCCCGAAGGCGGCGCCCAGGGAAATCACGACGAGGCGGCGAGGCTGCTCGCTGCCGCGCTCGCCGACTCCCTCGAGGAGCTCGAGGATGTGCCCCGGCGCGAGCTCCGCGCCGCGCGACGGGAGAAGTTCCGTTCGATGGGCGTCCTCGCCTGAGCGCCCGACTTTCCACATCATCCACAGGCTTTTCCCCCGCGTGCAGCACGGTCTCAGCAGCCGAACACGGCTCATTTCACCACCAATCGCCGTGTCCTGAGCAAGACGCCTGCCCCCAAGCGTCGTGTCGAGGGCCGGCGTGGGGGGAAGGGCGAGGGTGTGCCTCCGCTTCGCGACTACCGCCGCAAGCGTGACCCGGCCACGACGCCGGAACCGTTCTCCGACGATCGCGACGGCGCGGGCGATGCCCACCTTGTCTTCGTCGTCCAGCGTCACGACGCTACCCGGCTCCACTACGACTTCAGGCTCGAACGCAACGGGGCGCTCGCGAGCTGGGCCGTGCCCAAAGGCGTCCCGCTCGAGCCCGGGACGCAGCACCTCGCCGTGCACGTCGAGGATCACCCGCTTTCCTACGGCGATTTCGAAGGGGAGATCCCCAAAGGGAATTACGGCGCGGGCACCGTCGAGATCTGGGATCGCGGAACCTACGAGCTCGTCGAGGAGAAGCGCGACGGCGGCTTGACCGTCCACCTCCACGGGGAGCGACTCGAGGGGCTGTGGACGCTCGTGCCGGCCAAGCTCTCGGGAGACCCGAAGAACTGGCTGCTCGTAAAGAAGCGGGAGCCGGAAGGCGCAGAAGCAGCACCGAGCCGCTCCCGCACTGTCTACGCGCCGATGCTCGCAACGCTGGCGAGCAACGTGCCGGTGGGGCAGGGCTGGCTCTACGAGGTGAAGTGGGACGGCTACCGGATGATCGCGACGATGCGCGGCGGCGAGATCGACCTGCGAAGCCGAAACGGCAACAGCCTCAACGAGCGCTTCCCCACGGTCGTGCGCTCGCTCGAGCGCGCACTCCGAACCCCCGACTGCGTGCTCGATGGCGAGGTCGTCGCGATCGGCGCAGACGGTCGCGCGACGTTCTCGGCGATGCAGCAGGGCAAGGAGGGGACGTCGTACGTCTTTGTCGCGTTCGACGTGCTCGAGCTCGAGGGCGAACCGTCGATCGGCCTCCCGCTCGTAGAGCGGCGTGAGCAGCTCGCGGCGCTGATCGACTCGCGCCGCGCGGGGGTACAGGTCTCGGAGGCCTTCGGCGACGGGAGGTTGCTCTTCCGCGCTGCGGAGGAGCAGAGGTTCGAGGGGATCATCGCCAAGCGAGCCGACTCCACGTACGAGCCGGGCAGACGCTCGCGGGCGTGGTTGAAGATCAAGACGCACGGCCGCCAGGAGTTCCTGATCGCGGGCTATACGAAGGGGCAGGGCCGCCGAAGCGGCCGCTTCGGCTCCCTCATCCTGGCCGTCGCGGAGGGCGGCCGCCTCCGCTACACCGGCAACGTCGGAACCGGCTTCAACGACGAGGAGATCGAGAAGCTGCTCGCGCGGTTGCGGCCACTGGAGCGGCCGGCGAGCCCGTTCGACGAGGTCCCGAAGCTGCCGAAGGTCCGCAAGGGCGACGTCGTCTGGGTCGAGCCCGAGCTGGTCGTGGAGATCGAGTTCGCGGAGTGGACGCACGACGGACGCCTGCGCGCGCCCTCCTACCAGGGCCTGCGCGACGACAAGCCGCCGGAGGACGTGCGCCGGGAGCGATCGGCGATCGGGCCCGAGCTCTCACGCGGAACGCGGGTCCTGAAGCTCTCGAACCTCGAGAAGCCGTTTTGGCCGGACGAAGGGATCACCAAGGGCCACCTGCTCTCCTACTACCGGGACGTCGCGCCCGTGCTCGTGCCCCACCTACGCGACCGCCCGTTCACGATGAAGCGCTACCCCGATGGAGCGTTCGGGAAGTTCTTCTTCCAGAAGGATGCGCCGAAGCACATGCCGAATTGGATCCCGACGCGCCGGTTCGAGGCCTCGACGCGGGAGTCGCCGCGGCGTGTCCGCGAGCTCGACTTCTCCCTCGTGAACGATGATCTCGCCCTGCTCTGGATGGTGAACATGGGCTGCATCGACATGAACACCTGGTACTCGCGCGTCGACAGGCCCCACCGCCCGGACTTCGTTCTCTTCGACCTCGACCCGTCGCCCGACGTCGGCTTCGCCGAGACGATCGAAGTGGCTCTACTCGTGAAGCAGACGCTCGATCTCCTCGAGCTGCAGTCCTTTGCCAAGACGAGCGGTTCCGAGGGGATCCACGTGCTCGTTCCGATCGAGCGGCGCAACACGTTCGACGAGACCCGCGAGTTCTCCGAGATCGTCGCGGGAGCGATCGCACGTGCGCATCCGCGCCTGGCGACGACCGAGTGGTCGAAGGCCAAGCGGCGGGGAGTGCTGATCGACTCGAATCAGAACGGGGAGGGCAAGACGATCGCCTCCGTCTACTCGGTTCGGCCCAAGCCGGGCGCGCCCGTCTCGACACCACTGCACTGGGAGGAGGTGAACCCGTCGCTCGACCCGGCGGCCTTCACCATGGACGCGGTGCTCGAGCGGGTTACGCGTGAGGGCGACCTCTTCAAGGGCGTCCTGACGACCCGGCAGTCGCTCCGAGCGGCTCTGCGGTCGCTGCGGTAGTCGGCCTAGAGATCACTGCGGGCGAAGCCCCACGCTGCGGCCGTGAGGATGCCGGCAAGGTAGAGCGCGGCCCACACGGGCAGCCAAGAGCCGTAGGTCTGCCCCCCGCCGAAGGGGCCAAGCTCGACCGCGAAGCGCGTGAGCCCACGTGCGTCGAGCGTCAGTCGCTGGAGGCCGTCCTGGTAGAGCGCCTCGAACGGGAGCGCCCAAGAGGTTCGCTCAGCCACGGTGAGCAGTGTCGGCGAGTTGATTGCCTCGCCGATCTGGCCCAGGAGCCCACCGACGAGCCCGGCGCCGAAGAGCATGAACACGGCGATGCCGTTGGTCGTCGCGGAGAGGAACACTGAGCCGAGCAGCGAGAGCGCGACGAGGAGGACGACCGCCGCGGCGAGCTCCACCGCCGGTGCGACCAGGCGGTCGGGCCACCATCCCCCGGCGTTGCCCGTGAGTACGACCGCAGCGGTGAAGACAAGCACGACGTAGACCGCGCAGACCGCCGCTGCCCCGGCGAAGCGCCCGAGCAGGAAGGTCGTCCGCCCTAGGGGCCGGACGACGAGCGGCTGCAGCAGGCCACGCTCGGCGTCGCCTCGGACGGCTCCGAGCGTCAGGAAGACCGCGAGCACGGTCCCCAGGAAGAGCGTCGCGAACATGGCCATGCCAAGTAGCGTCGCGCCGATGAACTCATCCGGTTCGACGCCGACGGGCGGAAAGGCATCCTCCGTTTCCTCGAAGGCCTTGCCTGCGCCGAGACGGTAGAGAAAGAGGAACGCGGTCGTGAGTAGCGCAACGACGACGAACACCCGCCGGCGCAGACTCTCGCGCAGGGCGTAGAGCGCAATCGTGAACGCGTGGATCACGCGTCCTCGCCGACCGCGTCGAGGTAGACGTCCTCGAGCGTCGACCTCAACACGCGCACGCCGAAGACCTGCTCTCCGGCGGCTACTGCTTCGGAGATGAGGCGCGGCACGTCGTCTCGGGAAGCGCGCTCGACCACGCGAATCCCCTCACTCGTCTCGAGCTCGACGCCGCGCGGGCGCATGAGTTCGTCGGGGCGCCCTGAGGCGACCACGCTCCCATCCAGCAGAATGGCGACTCGGTCACACACGAGCTCGACCTCGCTCAGGAGGTGGGAGTTGAGCAGGACTGCGATGCCCCGCGCCCGGAGTTCCTCCAGGATCCCCCGGACAGTGCGCCTGCCGGCCGGGTCGAGCGCGCTCGTCGGTTCGTCGAGGAAGAGCACTCGCGGCGAGCCCACCAGGGCCTGCGCAATTCCGAGCCGCTGCTGCATACCCTTCGACATCGTCTCGACCCTCCGCCGTCGCGCATCCGAGAGGCCGACGAGCTCGAGCAGGCCGGCTCGCTCGGCCTCTCCACCGTGCGAGCGCGCCAACCGCTGGTGCAGGGAGAGCACCTCGTCTGCCGTGCACCAGCCCGGGAAGCGAAAGAGCTCGGCGAGGTAGCCGGTTGCGCCGCGCGCAGCCAAGGAGCCCGCCGGCGTCCCGCACACCAATGCGCGGCCGGCGGACGGGCGGACGAGGCCGCAGCCGATCTTGACCAGCGTCGACTTGCCGGCACCGTTTGGGCCGAGCAGCCCGAAGAGCTCGCCGTCGGCAAGCTCGAGGTCGATGCCGCGCAACGCGGTGATCGATCCGTACCGCTTCTCGAGCCCCTGAACCGCGAAGGCCGCGATTACCCGTCCAACCGCTGCGGGTGGCCGAGGAGCGACAGCTCGGCAGTGTCACGGCGGAAGAAGAGCGAGGTCGTCCAGTCGGTGACGACACGTAGCTTGCGCGAGGGCAGCGGCAGCTGCAGGAGGTGGTAGCTGCGGGTGACGAACCAGCCAGGGAAGCCGCGCAGGCGGATCCCGAGGACGTCGGCGATCCCCTGGTAGCGCCCGAGGGTCGCGACCTGGCCGAGCATGCGATAGCCGTAAGGCTGCAGGTCGCCGACGAGATTCTTCGCCAGCCGCCGGGCCTGGCGCAGCGCGTGCTGGCACGTCGGCGGGTCGTACCGGCCCGGCGTCTGCGTGTTCGGAACCGATGCGCAGTCGCCGAGTGCCCAGATGCCGTCGCGTCCCGGCACCCGCATGAACGCGTCGACGGGAACGCGCCCGCGCTCGTCCAGGGGGAGACCGAGCCTCGCCAGGAGCGGGTTCGCCTTAACGCCCGCCGTCCACACCAGCGTGTGCGTGGCGATGCGCGCTCCGTTCGAGAGGACGGCTTCGCGTTCGTCCAGCGCGGCCAGTGTCGTCGACACGTGGATCTCGACGCCTCGCTTCACCAGCTCGCGGGCGGCGTACTCGCCGAGCCGGCTCGGAATCTCGGCGAGGATCTTCGGTGCCGCATCCACCAGGACCCACCGCTGGCGCGCCCGGCGGAGTCGTGGGTAGTAGCGGATCGCGTCGCGCACGAGATCGGACAGCTCGGCGAGCGCTTCGACTCCCGCGTACCCGGCTCCGACGAAGACAAAGGCGAGATGACTCTCGGATCGATCTGGATCGCGCTCGGCGTCCGCCGCCTCCAACTGGCGCAGGATGTGGTTTCGCAGGTGGATCGCGTCGGCGAGATCTTTGAAGCCGAGCCCGTGCTCGGCGAGCCCTGGAACGGGAAACGTGCGTGGCACAGCACCGAGCGCCACGACGAGACGCTCATACTGGATCTCCTGGCTGCCCGCGTCCGGGGTCTCGACACGCACGAGCCGCTGCGCCTCGTCGAGCTCGCTGACGCGACCGAGGAGGAGCTCAGCGTGCGGGCACATCTGGCGTAACGGCACGACCACGTGCCGCGGCTCCAGCGTCCCCGAGGCGGCCTCGGGCAGGATCGGGGTGAAGAGCATCGAGTTCTCGGGGCTGACGATCGTCGCACCGGCCTGCCCGAGCAGCCGTGCGACGTACGCACCCGCGAACCCGCCTCCCGCGATGAGCGTCCCACCCCGTGCACGGCGCCTTCCATCCATCCCGTCATCCTGACACAGGTGGCACTTGACAAATCCTCAGACGAGTTATGGGAGCGTCCAATGACCACAAGATCGATGGGCGGTGTCGACGACGAGGCGACTGTCGACCGGATCGTCCATCCCGGCTTCGAGGTGCGCGTCGAGCTCGTCCGGGCCGACGGCGAGAAGCTCCGGGCGCAGGTCACGCGAGACGCCTGCGAGGAGCTCGGGCTCGAGGCGGGGCAGACGGTCTACATCCGCGCCTCACGCGAGCGTGTGTTCACGGCGTCGCTCTAGCTTCTGGCCACCAGATCTGCGAGCGACGTCTCCTCGAGCACCGCCCGCATGCTGGTGCGCAGCTCGATCCACACCTCGCGAAGGGCGGCTGCCGCACCGACGTAATCGACTTCTTCCGGCCGCGAGCCGCGGACGGTCGCGATCGGCCCCTCCACCGCTCGGATGACATCGGCCAGGCTGACCTCGGCGGGCGGCTTCGCAAGCCAGTAGCCACCCTCGGCGCCCCGCTGGCTCGCGACGATCTCGGATCGCCGCAGCTCGAGCAGGATGTTCTCAAGGAATTTCAGCGGGATCGCCTGGGCGGTCGCGATCCGCTCGCCCTTCACGGGTCCCGGCGGCGCGACGGCGAGCTCCGCGAGCGCGCGGATCGCATAGTCGACCTTCGCTGACACGCGCACGCGGCCATTCTCTACGCCAGCTGGCTGAGGCGTCGCTCGAGGAACGCGCGCTCCGCTGCGTTCATCTCCAGCCGAAGCGCGGCCCGATACTCAGCCGCCGCCTCTCCCGTCCGTTCGAGCCGGCGCAGCAGGTCTGCGCGCGCGGCGTGCAGGAGGTGGTAGCCATCGAGCTCGATTCTGTCGAGTAGAGCCAGGCCCGCAGCTGGACCGTCGGCCATGGCGACGGCCACGGCCCGGTTCAGCTCGACGACCGGTGACGCCTGGCGGCGTGCCAGCTCGCCGTAGAGCGCCGCGATCTGAGCCCAATCCGTGTCGTCCGGACGCGGCGCCTGGCTGTGCAGCGCCGCAATCGCCGCCTGCAGCTGATAGGGGCCCGCTGCCCGCCGCGAGAGCGCCGGTTCGAGCACGCGCGTGCCCTCCGCGATGCGAGCCTGGTTCCAGCGTGCACGATCCTGCTCGTCCAGCAGCACGAGCTCGCCGTTCGGTCCCCGCCGCGCCTCGCGCCGCCCGTCTTGGAGCAACATGAGGGCGAGCAGGCCCAGCGCCTCTGGCTCGTCCGGCATCAGCAGGGCGAGCAGCTTCGCCAGGCGGATTGCCTCTTCGCAGAGATCGGCTCGGACGTGCTCCGCGCCGCCGCTCGCCGAGTATCCCTCGTTGAAGACGAGGTAGAGGACGGCGAGCACCGACTGCATGCGCTCGGGCAGCATGTGGTCGGGGGGAACCCGGAAGGGGATTCCTGCGGCGCGGATCTTTCGCTTGGCGCGGACGAGGCGTTGCGCCATCGCGGGCTCGGAGACAAGGAAGGCGTGCGCGATCTCGGTGGTGGTCAGACCCGCGACCTCGCGCAACGTCAGCGCCACCCGCCCCTCCGCGGCCAGTGCCGGGTGGCAGCACATGAAGACGAGCGCGAGACGATCGTCCGGGATCGAGCTCACGTCCTCCTCCTCCGTGGGTAGCGCTTCCAGTCGCGCCAGCAGCTCCGCCTTCCGTGCGAAGGTGCGCTCGCGTCGGAGGCGGTCGATGGCGCGGTTGCGTGCCGTGGCGATGATCCAGGCGCTCGGGCGGTCAGGTGGGCCGTCGCGCGGCCAACGCTCGAGCGCGATGGTGAACGCGTCCTGCACCGCGTCCTCGGCAAGCGTGAGGTCGCCGAGGACGCGGGTGAGTGTTGCGACAGCGCGGCCCCATCCCTCTCGGAACGTGAGCTCGATGCTGCTCAAGATCCGACGATCGGCCTCAGCTCGACGGACGCAGTCAGCGCGACGGGAATCTTGACGGCGATGCCGATCGCAGTGTCGAGATCCTCGCACTCGAGCACCATGACGCCGCCGATCTGCTCCTTCGTCTCCGCGAAGGGACCGTCGGTGACCGTTGTCTCGCCGTCACGAACACGGACGGTCTTCGCGGTGGTCGGGCTGTCGAGCTCGACACTGAAACCGAGCATGCCCGACGGCCCGAGCTCGCCGTAGAGCGCCTCCCACTTCGGCACCTCCACTGCGCGAGCGGCCTGGGCCTCCCCCGGGGTCATCTGCTCCCAGGCCGCGACAGCGTCCGCATCGTTGGTCAGCAGCGCCGCGTACTTCATGACGCTCCGCCCCCGTTCGCGCTCGGATCGACGTGGATCGGTCGAACCTCGATTGCGCCTTGGGTTGCACCGGGAATCTTGGCCGCCCACTCGCAAGCCGCGTCGATCGAGTCGCACTCGAGGACGAAGTAGCCGCCGAGCGCTTCCTTGAGCTCGGCGTAGGGACCGTCGGTGACCAGCGTCTCGTTGTCCCGGACTCGAACCGTCGTCGCAGTCGACGTCGAGTCGAGCTCCGCCCCGTCCACGAGCACGCCTGCCTTCTGCGCCCCTTCGGAGAAGGCGTTGTACGTCGCGTACACCTCCTCGCGCTCCTCGGCCGACAACGACTCCCACTGGGTCGTGTCGCCGTAGATCATTGCCAGGTACTGCATGAGCTTCTCCTTTCGAACTTCGGTTGCAGTCTGTAAGACGAACGAGGTGTCGCACGATCGACAGTGGGGACAAGATTCTTGTGAAGCTGTCGCCGAAGGAATACAAGGGTGGTCGCGTGAAGGTCTACGGCTGCTCGCCTGGGTGCCTCGCCGTCTCGATCGCGATCTCGCTGCTACTCACCCTTGCGGTCAACGGCTGCATCCATTTCCTCGGCTGACAGAAACCGCCCGAGCAGCGTCAGCGCACCGGCCTTGTCCAGGAACTCGTTCAGGTTGCCGCACTTGGGGCTCTGCACGCAGGACGGGCAACCGGCTGCGCACGGACACCCGCGCAGCATGCGCGTCGTGTCGCCCACCCAACCTTCGAAGCTCTCGAAGCCGCGCTCGGTGATGCCGACGCCGCCAGGGTGACCGTCGTAGACGAAGATGGTCGGCAGGCCGGTCTGGAAGTGCACGTTGGTCGAAAGGCCGCCGATGTCCCAGCGGTCGCACATCGCCCAGAGCGGGAGGAGCGCGATCAGGGAATGCTCGGCGGCGTGGAGCGACGAGAGCAGCTTCGGCATCTCCTCGAGGCCGTGTAGCAGATCGGCGCCGGGCGAGAACCAAACCGCCTCGGTCTCGAAGCTCGTCGGGGGCAGGTCGAGTGGAACCGTCTCGAGCGTGTCGCCGCCGCTGATCGACTTGCGCTGGTAGGCGACGACGTGCTCGGTCACGGAGACGCGGCCGAAAGCGAGGTCGAGGCCGAGCCGGCGCTCCACGCGAAGCGGCTCGACGATCGCCGTCTCGGTCTCCTTCTTCGCCTGCGTGTACCAGTCGACGGACGCGGCGGACACGACTGCGATCAGCGCCTCGAGGTCGAGCGACCGGACGAGGTGCTGCTCTCCAAGGTGAAGATAGACGGCTCCTTCGTGGATGGTGGAGAACGCTCGCGACCGCTCCACCAGGCCGAGAACGGAGCCGGTGGCGGCTTCCACGACGGTGAACGACTCCCGGTCGGCAGAGCGAAGGAGGACGCGGGCGGCCGGGTAGTCGGTGCCCGCCCAGACCCAGCCCGGCTCGGTGTGCTTCAACTCCGGCAATACCGCAGCTCGCTCCAGCGCCTCCGGGCCGAGCGTCTCCGCGTCCGCTGGACAGATCGGGCCCTCGAAGGCCGCCGAGAGGACATGGCCGTCGAGGACCCGCGGGTTCGTCCCGTCCAGGATCGCCGCCTCGACAGTCCGGCCGAGCAGGGCCCCCGGATCGCGCATGAAGAACTGGTCGAGGGCGTCCTCGCTCGCGACCAGAACAGCGAGGCCGCTGCCGCGACGTCCGGCGCGGCCCCACTGCTGGCGCAGAGACGAGACGGTTCCAGGGAACCCGACCGAGATTGCGCAGTCGAGCTCGCCGATGTCGATCCCCAGCTCGAGCGCGTCGGTCGCGGTCACGCCGAGCAGGTCGCCTGCCATCAACCGCCCCTCGATCTCGCGCCGCTGCGCCGCGGTATAGCCGGCGCGGTACGGCGCGAGCCGCCGCGCGACATCGCTCTCCACGCGATCGACGGTGAAGCGGTGGATCAGCTCGACGGCCTTGCGGCTCTTCGCGAAGCAGATCGTGCGGAGCCCCTGCGAGGTGAGGCTGCCGAGGAGCCGCGCGGCGTCGCCGAGAGCGCTCGCTCGTAGTCCGAGCTCCGGATCGAGCAGCTGCGGGTTCCACAGCGCAACCGTCCGCTCGGCTTTCGGTGCTGCGTCATCCTCGATCACGACGGCAGGAGCGCCGAGCAGGGCCTCTGCGAGTCGGGCCGGGTTCGCGACCGTCGCCGAGGTGAGGACGAACTGTGGCTCCGACCCGTAGGCCCGCGCCAGCCGCCGAAGGCGTCGCAGGACGTTCGCAACGTGCGAGCCGAAGACGCCGCGATACATGTGTGCCTCGTCCACCACCACGTAGCGGAGATTCGCGAGCAGGTCGCCCCAGCGGTCGTGGCGGGGCAGTACTCCGACGTGGAGCATGTCCGGGTTCGTCAAGATCACGTTTGCCCATTTGCGGATCTGCCAGCGTCGCTCGGCCACGGTGTCGCCGTCGTAGATCGCGGGTTTGACGCCTTTCAGGCCGAAGGCCCCCAGTGCTCGCGCCTGGTCCTGCGCGAGCGCCTTCGTGGGATAGAGATACAGCGCTCGGCTCTTCGGATCACGTGCGAGCAGATCGAGCACCGGCAGGTTGAAGGCGAGGCTCTTGCCGCTCGCCGTGCCGGTCGTGACGATCACGTTGACGCCGCCGCGCAAGGCCTCCCAGGCCTCCGTCTGATGGCGCCAGAGAGCGCTGATCCCGCGGGCGATGAGCGCCGAGGCGACGCGCGGATCGAGATCGTCGGGGAACGGCTCGGAGCGCCCCTCGCGCGCGGGCTCCGTGCCGAGATAGGCGAGCTCCTCGCCCTCGAGGACGCGGAGCCAGCCCGCCTCCACCGCCCCGACCACCACCCGCTCGACCACCCTCCGATGCTAGGGCAACCGGTCGTCCGCGTAGTCGCCGAACCACGACATGAAGTTGACCCAGGCGTTCGCCCGCTGAACCTCCGACATCCTGCGGGCGCCGCGGTGATGAAAGCGTCGCGCGTGTGCCGTTCAGCAGGGCCTCGAAGCGGACGTCGATCTCGGTGTCCCCGGCGGCCTGTACGCGTTTTCGGTATGTCACGACGAGCCGCTCCCCGGGCTCCCACGTGAGCCGGCCCTGTACCAGGCGCCGATCTCCTCGGTGAAGATCGCGAACGCCCTCGTCGAGCCGACTCGAACGTCGATCGTTCGGACGACGTTCACGGTTGCTCGGAGTGAGCCTTAGAGGACGCAAGCTGGTCGTCCCAGAAGCGGGGGAGCCATGCGTGGAGTGCCTCGAATGGCTCCTTCCGAAGTCGATAGACGCGCAGTCGCGCATCGGCAGCCGCCACCTCGGCCTCGACGAGGCCCACGGACCGCAGGACGCGAAGGTGCCGGCTCATGGCCGGCGCGCTTGTGTCGGCGCAGCGCGCGAGCTCGCCTGCAGGACGTGGGCCATCGCGAAGGACTTCGACGACCCGGCGTCCCGATGCTGTCGTACGAAGACGTAGGGCGTAGCGCCGATTGGATCGCAGAGGCCTTCGGCTTTCGCGACACGGGACGGTGGTCGGACGAGGACGGAACGGTGTCGCACGTCAACATGGAGCTCGACAGCGGCGAGGTCATGCTCGTGCTTCCGAGCCGCGACTACCAGAGCCCGAAGCACCACGCAGAGGTGTGCGAGCCGGCGCGCCGCTGGTCGCAGACGCCGTACATCGTCGACGGCGTGCTGGTCTACGTCGGCGACCTCGATGCGCACTTCGCGCGTGCAAAAGCGTCAGGGGCGAGGATCCTCTCGGAGCCTTCGGGCGGTGAACATGGCCGCCAGTACCGCGTGGAGGACGTCGAGGGGCACCGCTGGATGTTCA
>Ga0208612_1000212_pt1 | contig 29159 bp, 35 predicted proteins | sample AntDryMetagUQ889_FD_188089 | JGI IMG/M metagenome (GOLD analysis project Ga0208612, IMG submission 188089) | Polar desert microbial communities from Antarctic Dry Valleys - UQ889 (SPAdes) | ecosystem: Environmental > Terrestrial > Soil > Desert | place: Antarctic Dry Valleys | collected 2008-12-31 | reverse complement strand
CAGCCGGGCGCGCGCCGCCGCCGCGACCCCGCGCGCGGCCGGCCCCGCCGTGAAGCTGACCGTCAGGGACGGCGCGCGCTTCGCCCACCTCGCCGTGCGCGCGGTGGACGACGCGGCAAACCGCAGCTACGTCGTCCAGACGAAGTCGATCCGCAACGCGGTCAACGTCGACACGTCCCCCGCCGCGCCGCGGCCCGAGCGCACGACGCGCCGCCTGGACCCGGGCGACGGCGACGACGGGCGCCGGCTGCCCTTCACCGGCCTCGGCCTCGCGGCGCTCGTGCTGATCGGCCTCGCGCTGCTGGCGGCGGGCCTGGCGATCCGCCGGCGGCGCGCGCGCGCCGCGGACAGCTCCGCCTAGGAATCCCCGCTCGGACTGCCGCCGATCAGGTCCTGCACCCTCCGGCCGAGCACCGCGCTGCGCCGATCGGGCGCGAAGCGCCCGCGCGCCCGCGCGAGCTTTCCCTCACGCGGGCCCCTGTAGAAGCGGTGCGCCCACGCGGAGCCCGGCTTGCCCAGGCGGATCGCGGACACCAGCCCGACCAGCGGGATGAAGATCGCGACCACCCCCAGCAGCATCTTGCCCTTGAGGAAGGTGATCGAGGCGAGCAGGAGGCTGAGCGTCACAATGGCGATCGTGCCGATCACCGAGCCGGGGTCGTCGAGGCCGAAGGGGCGAACGCCCAACACGACCAGGCCGGCGAGCAGCGCCGCCATGATCACGGCGTCGATCGACTGGCGCCCCTGCTCGGACCAGTAGACGTCCTCCAGCCGCAGCCACAGCGCGAACTCGTCGAGGGTCAGGCCCGCGCCGATCCCGAAGCCGACAGCCGAGATCTGCCACCACGGGCTCTCGAGGTCCGTGGCGAAGGCGAGGAAGCCGGACACCAGCAGCAGCGAGATTCCCCACACCAGGTGATGGATGTGCAACCCGCTGTCCGTCGTGACGTTCCCCGGCCACCACGACACCTGCGCGCGGATCATCCGCGCGCTCGTGCGGATGAAGACGAACGAGATCAGGAACGCCAGCAGGACCAGGAACGCGCCGCCCTCGCTGGGCTCGCGCCCGCTGCCGAGCAGGTCCGCTGTGAGGTCTATCCCGCCCAGCGGCATCGCCCGGAACTATGCCAGGGCCCCGTCGAGGTCAGGCTGGATCCGTGAAACGCCGGCGTTTCGGCCGCCGGCGACGGCTACGCTTGTCCGCGATGCCCTCGACGGTCAGCCCGCGCCGGTGGCGCCCGGCCTGCGCGGTCGCGGCGGTCCTCGCGTCGCTGCTCGTCGCGGCCGCTCCCGCCGGCGCGCGCGAGCCGCTGCTCTTCGCGGGCGCCGGCAAGGCCGACATCACGCCCCAGACGGGCTACTACCTCGGCGGCTGGACGCGCGCCGACCGCGTCGCGCAGGGCCAGCACACGCGGCTGTACGCGCGCGCGCTCGTGCTCGAGCGCGGCGGCCGCAAGGTCGCGCTGGTGTCGATCGACCTGTTCATGGTCCCGGGAGGGATGGTCAAGCACATCGGCGACGCGCTGAGCAGCCGCGGCCTCTCGGAGCGAAACATCCTCATCTCGGCCTCGCACACCCACTCGGGACCCGGCGGCTACGCGAACTTCCCCACGCTGAACACCGCGGCGCCGAGCCTGCAGACCGCGACCGACCCGTTCTCGTTCGCGCGGCTGCTCTCGCCCGAGGACGCCGATCCCCAGCTATACGCCTTCCTCACGCAGCAGATCGCCACCGCGATCCGCCGCGCCGACGACGACCGCGACCTGGCCGAGGCCGGCTGGGGCCGCTCGCGGATCATGGGCATCACCGCCAACCGCAGCCTGGAGGCACACCTGGCCAACCACGGGATCATCCGCGCGCGGGGCGAGGGGCGCGAGGACGAGGACCCCGACGGCGGCTACGAGCACACGATCGACCCGGTGGTCGACGTCTTGCGCGTGGACAAGATCGATCGCCGCGTGGGCCGCAACTGGCGCCGCCCGATCGGCGCGTGGTCGACGTTCGCCGACCACGGGACAGTCACCAAGTCCTCCTTCCAGTTCTACAACGCCGACCACCACGCGTCGGCGATGCGCGTCTTCGAGCAGCGCGTGCGCGAGACCGGCCGGGTCCCGGCGCACCAGGAGGTCCTCAACGTCTACGGCAACTCCAACGAGGGCGACATGTCCGCGGGCCTGACGCGCTCCGGTCCCGCGGCCTCGGACTACGTGGGGCGCGTCGAGGCCTCGGCGATGTACAGCGCCTGGGAGGACGCGGGCCGGCGGATGTCGACCTACCCCGCGCTGGACATGCGGTGGACCCGCGTGTGCTTCTGCGGGCAGATGACCGAGGGCGGCCAGGTCGGCGACTCCTCGCAGGTCGGCCTCCCGTTCCTCACCGGCTCCGAGGAGGAGCGCGGGCCGCTCTATGACGTGACGGGACAGCACTTCGAGGACACGCGGTCGCCGGTCGGCGTCGGGCCCCACGGCGTCAAGCTCTCGGCGCCCGGGGTCGGCGACGTCCCCAACGTCGTGCCGCTGCTGGCGGTGCGCGTGGGCAGCGGGCTGATCGTCTCCGTGCCGGGCGAGGGCACCAAGGAGGTCGGCGCGCGGCTGCGCCAGGACGTGGGCGCGGCGGTCGCCGGCTCGGGGATCGACAGGGTGGTCGTGTCGGGACTGGCGAACGAGTTCGTCCTGTACTTCACGACACCGGAGGAGTACGACCGCCAGCACTACGAGGGCGGCAACACCCAGTTCGGACGGGTGTCCTCGAACCTGATCAAGCAGGAGCTGGCGCGCCTGGCGGGGACGCTGGTGCGTGGCGAGCCTGCGCCGCCCGCGGTCGACTTCGACCCCACGAACGGCGTCAGCCCCGACGGGCCTCCCTACGGGCTGGGCGCCGCGCGCGGCCTGACGACCGGCCAGCCCCAGCCCCAGTACCGCCGCCTTCAGCGCGCGACCTTCGCCTGGCAGGGCGGCAGGCTTGGCCTCGATCGCCCCGTCGACCGCGCGTTCGTCACCGCCCAGCGATTCGTCGACGGCCGCTGGATCCGCGCCGACGACGACCTCGGGCTCGCGATGCTGTGGCAGGTCGATGACGCGGGGCGCTACACAGAGCGCTGGGAGGTCCCGCTGCACGCGCCGCTGGGCCGCTACCGGCTGCTGGTGACGGCCAAGCGCTACGTCCTCGCCTCCAGCGAGTTCCGCATCGCGGGCTCGAGCGCGCTGCGCCTGGTCAAGCGCGCCGCCGCGCCGGGGCGGGTGGCGGTCTCGCTCGAGTATCCGGTCGCCGTGCGCGACGTCGACCTGACCTGGCGCCCCGATCAGGTCGACGGGGGCATCGTGAGCTTCCGGGTCGGCGATCGCGTGGTGCCGGTTTCGCGCCAGACCGGCGGGGTCTTCGCGGTGAGCGCACCCGCCGGCGTGCCGGTGCGAGTCAACGCGGGCGCCGCGCGCGACCGCTTCGGCAACTTCAACGGCGCGGGGCTGCAGCTGCGCTGAGGACGGCGGGGCCTCAGGCCTCGTGGCCGGGCTCGATCCGGCGCGCGCGGTGAAACGTGAAGGGCCGCTCGCGCGCCTGTACGAGTGTTTATCTACCCTTTTCGATAGCCACCTCGCGGGTACGTTAAGGGCGTGGCGGCCGGGACACGCGCCGGGCGTTTTGCCTGGCTTCTGACGAAGGACCCCTATGCCGGTCTCGACCTCGCCAGTGCGCGGCGGGTGGGCGGGCTCGTGTGGCTGCTCTCCACGCTGCTCGCCGCGGCGTTCGTCGCCCTCAGCGAGCCGGACATGGAGGGGGGCCTGATCGGGTGGGCGGCGGTCGCGGTCCTGCTGAGCGCCTCCGCGGCCGGCGGTTATGGCCTGACCACCGGTCGGTGGGCGCCGCTTCCCGACACGCTGCTGTCGCTGTCCTATGTCAACGTCGGATTGATCGCGCTGCTGCAGTTCCTCGCCGGGCCGCTGCACTCGCCGGTGGGCGAGCTGTTCGTGCTGTGGGTGATCTTCACCGCCGCCGTTCACCCGCCCCGGCGCGTCGTCGTCTTCTACCTCGTGACCGCGGTGCTGGCGTCCGCGCCGCTCGCCTACGAGCGCTTCACGGGCGAGGTCGCGCGCACCACGAGCGCACGGCTGCTGCTGTGGGCGGCGATGTCGCTGCTGGCGGTGGTCCTCCTGCGGCGCGTGCGCGGCCAGCGCCTCGCCCTGCGCGACGAGGCCAAGCGAGCGCACGAGCAGGCGCGCACCGACCAGCTCACCGGGCTGGGCAACCGGCGCGCCTTCGAGCTGGCGCTCGAGGTCGAGCTCTCGCGCGCCCAGCGAACGCGCAGCAACCTGAGCATCGCCCTCTTCGACCTGAACGACCTGAAGTCGATCAACGACGATCACGGCCATCTCGAGGGCGATCGCGTCCTCTACGAGGTGGCCGAGCAGCTGCGCACCGGCCTGCGCCTGCCCGACCTATCGTTCCGGTGGGGTGGCGACGAGTTCGCCGTGCTGCTGCCGGACACCGACCGGGCGGCCGCGGAGAAGGCGTCGCGCCGCCTCCAGGAGCGGATCCACAAGAGCTGTCGCCGGCCCGACGGGACGCCGGTGGAGGTCGGCTATGGCTGCGCGGAATCGGGCGCGAACACCACGGCCGCCGGCCTGCTCGCGCGGGCCGACGAGGGCCTGCGCATCCCCAAGCGCGCCGCCTCGGCCGCCAAGGCCCTCTCCGACTAAGCGCTTCTGCATAAAACGCCTAATGTTTTCGTGCCGTTCGGCCGAAACAAGGGGCACCACCAAGCAGACATGCGCGCGCCTGCCGAGAAGGGCAAACCGTTCGCGAGGACGGGACGCAAAGCCACGGAGCTCCGGGGACTGAGCCAGCCGGGTTACCGAAGAGGTGTGGTCTGGCCGTGCAGAGAGCGAGGAAGTCATGCACGCGCCGGACAGGGTCGGGCCGTCCCCGCCCACCGAACTGACTGGGATTCCGCACTGACCGAGTTCTGCTCGGCTCCGTGGGGGCTGCGCTTCGCCTTCCAGACGATCTTCGACGTCGAGAGCGCCACCGTGTGCGGCTACGAGGCGCTCGCCCGCTTCGACCCGTCGCCGGGTCAGGGTCCCGAGGCCTGGTTCGCGGCAGCGGCGCGCCATCACGTCGCCGGCGTCGTCGAGAGCCATGCCGTCCGGCTCGCCCTGAGCGCGCGCGACCGCATGCCCGCGGGATGCTTCCTTGCGATCAACGTCACTCCCACGGCGCTCGTCACGGCCGAGGTGCGTGAGGCCTTCGCGGAGGCCGGCCGGCTCGACCAGGTGGTCGTCGAGATCACCGAGCAATCACCGGTCGCCGACTATCCGAGGCTGCGCGCGGCGACCGAGCGCCTGCGCGCCGCCGGCGCATCGCTGGCGATCGACGACGTCGGGTCCGGCCACTCCGGCCTGCGCCAGGTGACGGAGCTCCGTCCCGACTACGTGAAGATCGACCGCCCCCTGATCTCATACGTGGACCACGAGCCCACGCGCGCCGGCGTGGTCGAGGGAGTGGCCCTGCTGTGCGCCCGCATCGGCGCGCGGCCCGTCGCCGAGGGCGTCGAGCGCCCCGAGGAGCTCCAGGCGCTCAGCAACCTGGGCGTATCGCTCGCGCAGGGGTACCTGATCGGGCATCCGGAGACGGAGCCCCGCCGGTCGGCCGCGCAGCGGCTGGCCGCGCCGATCCGCAGCGACTAGTCCGGCCTGTGCTGGACGTTGAGCAAGCGCCGTTCGACGCGCCCGGCGCGTTCTACGCCCGGCCGTCTTGACGCGCCGCGCACTTCCGGACCGCGGCACTGAGCCGGAAGAGGCTGAAGTCGCCCATCGGCGAGCTCCATGCGCCGAGCTTGTTCGTGACGAAGCCCAGCGAGAGGCCGAGGTCGGGGTCGGCCCAGCCGCCCGAGCCGCCGTAGCCGTAGTGGCCGAATGCCCTGCTCGCCTCGCGACCGGCGCCGAAGGCCTGGTGATAGCCCAGCCGCCAGCGCATGCGCACCCCCAGCACCGCGTCGGCCGCGCGGGTCTGGACGCGGCCCAGCTCGTGCGTCGTCTCCGGTGAGAGCAGGCGCCAGCCGCCGTCGGCGCCGCGATTGGCCAGCGCCGCGTACATGCGCGCCAGCGCGTTCGCCGTGAAGGCGCCGTTGACCGCCGGCATCTCCGTCTGCCACACCGGCGCCGCAGATCCCTCGAAGATCCCGCCGAAGCCGGGGACGTAGAGCGCCGCGAGCGCGGCGCGGGTGACGGGGAGCCGGCTCCCCAGCGGTCCCAGGAACCTGCCAACCGTGTTGACGCGGCGCAGTGCCGTGCCGACGATCTGGGCGATCGACTCCGGCCCGCCGGGCGGCACGCCGATGTGCAGCCCGCCCTCGATTTGGAGTGGCTCGGCGATCTCCGTGCGGGCCAGCTCCGCCATCCCGCACCCGGTGATCCGCCGCGCGAGGCCGGCGACCAGCCACCCGTAGGTGATCGCGTGGTAGGCCGGGCGATCCGTGACCGCGGCGGGCCGCGCGGCCAGGCGCTCCTCCATCAGCACGTGGTCGAGCAGGTCCTCGGCGCGATGGACCACGGCCTGGACGTCGTGTAGCCCCGCGCGATGCGTGAGCAGATCGCGCACGGAGATGCGGTCCTTGCCGCCGACGCCGAACTCGGGCCAGTAGGTGGCCACCGGCTCGTCGTAGTCGAGCTCGCCACGATCGGCCAGCCGATGCAGGATCGTGGAGGCGACGCCCTTGGTGGTGGAGAAGCTAAGCGCGGGCGTCTCGGGCGTCCACCGCCGCACGCCGCGCCGGTCGGTCGTGCCGCCCCACAGATCGACGACGGTCTCGCCCCGCAGCCGAACTACCAGCGCCCCGCCGCCTGGCCCACGCGTGTAGAGCCGCTCGAAGGCGCGGGCGACGGGCTCGAAGCCCGGCGCGACGTGGGGGCGGGGCGGCTCGGTCTGCTGTGCGGCCTGGAGGCCGGGCGTCGACACGGAGCGGCGATTATCACGGCCGCGACGGTTGGCTTCCCCGGACCGGCTCCCGGCTCTGACATAGTCTCGGAAGCTTGAGAAAATGCTTTGGCATGAAGCTGCAGAACGCGTTCCTGGCCGGCGCGGGCGCGCAGCGCGAGAGGTAGCAGCCCGCTGCACGGCACGCACCGCCTGCTGCTGACGTGCCCTGACCGCCCGGGGATCATCGCCGCCGTCACCGGCTTCCTCGCAGCACAGGGCGCGAACATCCTCGAGGCCGACCAGCACTCCGACCCCGGTGCGGACCTGTTCGCGATGCGACTCGAGTTCGTGCTGGGCGACGAGGTCGAGGACTTCGCATCCCGCTTCGAGGCCGAGGTCGCCGGCCCGCGGGAGGCCGCGTGGCGGCTGACGCCGGCCGACGCGCGGCCGCCGCTCGCGATCCTCTGCTCGCGCGAGGATCACTGCCTGCTCGACCTGCTGCTGCGGCTTCGCAGCGGCGAGCTGCGCGCCGAGTTGGTCACCGTGGTCTCGACCGTGCCGGAGCACGCCACGCAGGTCGAGGCGCTCGGCGTGCGCTACGAGCACCTGCCCGTCGCGGACGGAGGAATGCCCGAGCACGAGCACCGGCTGCTCGAGCTGCTCGCCGGCCGGATCGAGCTCCTCGTGCTCGCGCGCTACATGCGCGTCCTCTCCGGCGAGTTCCTCGCCCGCGTCGGCGCTCCGGCGATCAACATCCACCACTCGTTCCTGCCCGCCTTCGCCGGCGCCGCGCCCTACGCGCGCGCGCACGAGCGCGGAGTGAAGCTGATCGGCGCAACCGCCCACTACGTCACGGAGGAGCTCGACGCCGGCCCCATCATCGAGCAGGAGACCGTGCGGGTCTCCCACCGCGACGGGGTCGAGGACCTCCAGCGCAAGGGCCGCGACATCGAGCGCGTCGTGCTCGCCCGCGCCGTGCACGCCCACCTCGAGGACCGCGTCGCGCGGTGGGGCGAGCGGACAGTGGTGTTCTAGAGGTCGACGATGACCTTGAAGCCGCCGTAGATCATGCGCTTGGGGTCGAAGGGCACGTTCGACGTGTCCATCATCTCGGCCATGCGCGGATCCGCCATTACCTTCGCGTTGACGCGATCGCGATGCGCGCGCGACTTGTAGACGATCCACGAGAACATCACTGTCTCGTCGGGCTTGCGCTTGACGCTCTGCGGGAACGACGTGACCTTCCCCTTCTTCACGTCGTCGCCGACGCACTCGCGGAACTCCAGCGCGCCATGCTCGCGCCAGAGCTTGCCCGCCTTGCGCGCCATGCGGCGGTAGGCGTCGACCTTGCGCCTCGGGACCGGTACAACGAATCCATCAACGTAGTGGGCCATTCGAATCTCCTTGCTGCGCGAGGTTTTTAGAGGTCAGCGGGTTCGGGCGTAACCGCGGGCGTCTCCGAATCCGAGTGCGTCAGCGCAGGCGGAACGAGGCCGCCGAGCACGTCCTCACGCGAGTAGTGACCGACGGCGTCAAACCAGCGCTTGGCGTGCAGTCCCTGCCGCAGATCGCAATCGTGAACGAGCATTCCCTCCTCGCCGTAGAGCGGGCCGGCGACGATCGCGCCCTCCGTCGGCTCGACGATGACTGCGCCGCCGTTCCCGAAGACCTCGCGTTCGGGCAGCGGGGACGGGAAGTCCTCCGGGAAGGCGGCCCGCGGGATGTACTGGGGGGCGGAGACTACGAAGGCGCCTGACTCGATCGCGATCGCGCGCATCTGCGCGATCCAGCCGTCTGAGTCATCGGCGGTCGGCGCCACCCAGATCTGCGGGCCCTGCCGGTAGACGGCGTAACGCGCGAGCGGCATGCGGTTCTCCCAGCAGATCAGCCCGCCGATCCGTCCACACTCCGTGTCGACCGCGCGCAGGTCATCGCCGCGCCCGATTCCATGAAACAGCCGCTCGTGCTGCGTCGGCATCAGCTTGCGATGCTTGTGCAGCAGGCCCTCCGGCCCGAGCCAGAGCATCGTGTTGTACAGCGTCCCCGGCCGATCGGACTCGCGCTCGTTTACACCCACCACCGCATGGATTCCGAGCGACCGGCACGCCGCGGCGAGCTCATCCACCAGCGGCCCCGGGACGTCGACGGAGCTCAACCACATGCGCTCCCACAGCTCGTCGGAGCCGCCGAACGCCGCGGCCTGGCGCGCCCACATGTTCGACGGATACAGCGACACGAACGTCTCCGGGAGCACGACGAGCTCGGCTCCCGCGTTCGCCGCCTCGCCGAACAGCGCGATGGCCTTGTCGACCGTCGCCTCGGCATCGAGGATGACCGGCGTCGCCTGGACCGCAGCGACGCGAACCGTGCGCAAGATGGTCACGGCGCGACCCTACGCCGCCCCCCGCCTCGGTTCAACCCGCGGCAGCGGACGCGACAGAATTCGAACCCGCTCCGAAAGCGCGCTCGGCGAAGGCGACTCCCTGGCTTCGCGGTCCCCTGAGGACCGATAGACGGCCTGGTGGCCCTCTGTATGGCTCTAGAGCGGGCCGAGACGAAGCTTGAGCCTGTGCAGCTACTCGGCTGGCTTTAGCCGATGCGACTACGCCTGCCCCACGACCTCCCCGACCTCGACACTTTCGATGGTCACGAAGCCGCCCGGCGGCGGGTTGCCCTCCATGTTGTCCTTGAAGCCATTGGCGGAATCCTCGGATTCCCAGAGGATCAGTGACGCGCCCTGGTTCCCTCCGATGTTCATCCAGGTACCGGATACGAAACCCGGCGCCTGAGACACAGTCGGAAGCAACTGCTCCCTCAACAACTTCTCTGCTTCGTCGCGGTCGCTGATTGAAACCTGCGTGAGTGTTGCGAACATTGCCTTTCGGGCCTTTCCTCGGGTTACCAGGGTCGAAGCCGACCCTATTCGCTCGCGATCTCCAACGGGAGACGCCGCCGCATTTTGCGAGCGCACGGGGAGGCCATAGCAAGCCACGGCTCAAAGAACCGCGCCCTTGAATCAGGTTCGCCCGCTGCCCCCGTCGATCGGAGAGCCCGAGAAGAAGAAGAACCAGATTTCGAATGCGATTACGGCGAGAACGACGGAAGCGACGAGAATCTTCTCTAGCGCCGACAGGCGATACTCGGCACCTTGCTCGTGGGGCCGCTCTCCGCGCATGCTGCGCAGCCACGGAGTGTGCTGGCGGGTCTGAGGTTTTCGTCCGACCAGGTGGTCATAGGCCGCGCCCATACGCCCCAGAGCCACGACCAGCGTCAGGGAGATGGTCGCCATCGTGACAGCCACCGCTCCGAAGGCCGCCATCGTGGAGGCACCCAGGACCTGCACGCGCGAACCGACCCACAGCGCCATGAGCGGGCTGCCCGTCCAGACGTTTACCGTTGCGAGGGCCATCAGCGAAAGCAGACCCGCGCGCTTGAAACCGCGCCCCGCGCGCGCGGCCAATGACGTCTGGCGTTGACTTTCCATGAACGGAGTCCGCGGCCTCTGCCCTGCGAGCAGTAGGGGTTGGGGCCAGCCTATCCCACGCAGCCGGGCGTCTTACCAGTCGGATTGGCACCCGCTCGGTACCCGCTCACCTCTTGGCCGCCGGCTGCAGCCCTGGACCGCTGCTGGTGGGAGGTGGGGGTGGACACGGGGAGGCGAATCATCAGCGGCGAGCGGTCAGGCTCAAGGCGGCGTGCGCGCCCCGTAGGGCCTCCATGTTGTCCAGCGCCATCCCGGGGGGTGATCGGGGGCGTGGTGGAGGCGAGCAGCGCGGCGAGGCGCTCCGGGGATCGTGAGGTCCGCCACGGTTTGACAGCGATTGCGCCTGCTGGAGATCAGAAACGTGGTGCCCGGCAGCTACTCCCGCAGCCCCACGGCTGCGAGGGCTTCGGCGCGCTGCCCGTATACGCGCAGCTCCTTGCCTCGGCCTGCCTCGATCCGCCACACGTGGACGATCGGCTGCTCCACCCCGGCGCCACTGGATCGGCCCCGGGCAATCTGACACAGGACCACCACGACGTGCTCGCGAGCGTCGATGATTTCCTGCGGTTCGAAGCGAAGCTCGGCAAACACCTCCTCCAGCTCGGCAATCCGGCTGCGGAATGCCTCGACACCCTCAAACGCCCCGCCGCCGGGCAACTCCGCGCGCGCGCGATAGGTGAACTCATCGTCGAGCAGGGCGAACATCGGGTCGGAGTCGCCTTTATTGAAGGCGTCATAGGCGAGTCGAATCGCCTCCACGTTCTCCCGCGACATCGCCCGCCCAGTATCCCTCGCGCAGACCCAGACGTTGGGCTAAGCCCTAAACGACGGGGGCCGGCCGTACATGCCGTCGCTGTTGTAGAGCAGCATCACGGCACGACCACCGCACGGCCATGGGGGGTGGGACCCACATTGGTCGTGTTTACCGCCAACTCGCATGGCAGGTGGGACGAGACCTCCAACGAGACAGGACTCATAGATCGAAAGTGGTTCCACCAAGCCGAGCAGCCGGGCGGGCGGCGCTCGCCTTCCGCCGGTGCCGCACCGCGTCATCGTGTCACCGTTGACACGATGAACGCCGCCCAGACCGCAACGCGCCGAGTCCGCCGGGCCATGGACCCGCTAACCGACTTCGTCCACGACGAGGCTGCGGGGGGTATCGCGCTCGCCATCGCGACGCTGGCAGCGCTCGTGTGGGTCAACAGCCCCGTAGGGGACAGCTACTCGTCCTTTTGGGGCAGCGAGCTGACGCTCGGATTCGACTCGTTGGCAATCCGCGAGGACCTGCAGCACTGGGTCAATGACGCCCTGATGGCGCTCTTCTTCTTCGTCGTCGGTCTGGAGATCAAGCGCGAGCTGGTCACTGGCGAACTGCGCGAACGCAGAGCGGCTGCACTTCCGGTGTTGGCCGCTCTCGGCGGTGCCGTGCTGCCCGCCCTGATCTTCCTGCTTCTCACCGCTGGTAGTGCCGGCGGCGAAGGTTGGGCAATCCCGATGGCCACCGACATCGCGTTCGCGGTCGGGGTTCTGGCCTTGCTCGGCGATCGGGTCTCCGCCGGCGTCAAGCTGTTGGTGCTCACGATCGCGATCGTCGACGACATCATCGCGATCTCCGTGATCGCCGTCTTCTACTCGGACGACTTATCCGCGACCTGGCTGCTGGCCGCGCTCGCAGGCCTTGGGCTCGTCGTGCTTCTGCGCCGAGCCGGCGTGGCCCGCGTGCTCGCCTACGTGCCGGTCGGCCTCTTCGTGTGGGTGGCCACCCTCGAGTCCGGCGTTCACGCGACGATCGCCGGCGTCGCCCTTGGTCTGCTCACGCCCGCACGTCCGATCGCCGGCCGCCATGTTCTCGAAGAGATCGAGCACCGCCTGCACCCCATTACCAGCTTCGCCGTCGTACCCCTGTTCGCCCTAGCCAACGCGGGCGTCGTGCTGAACGCCACCACGCTCGGTGATGCGGCGACCAGCCGGGTCGCTTGGGCGATCGTGCTCGGCTTGGTCATCGGGAAGCTGCTCGGCATCGCCGGCGCCAGCCTGCTCGGCCTTCGTCTCGGAGTTGGCACCCTGCCCGAGGGAGTGCAGCCGCGCCAGATCTGGGGGGTGGCCGCGCTCGGCGGGATCGGGTTCACCGTCTCGCTGTTCATCGCCCAGCTCGCCTTCACCGACCCCGCCACCGTCGATCTCGCGAAGGTGGGCATCTTCGCCGGCTCGCTGGCCAGCGGCGCGCTCGGCGCCCTGCTGCTCATTCGCACCACACCTCGAGCCCATCAGCGACGCTGATTGTCGGGTCACGTCACGAGGCGCGAGGAGCCGGATCAAGCACAACTTCAGGGCTCGACGAGGCCGTGGCGTATCGCGTAGCGCGTCAGCTCGACACGGTCACGCAGGCCGAGCTTGGCCAGGATGTTCTCCCGGTGACGCTCGACCGTCTTGGGGCTGATGACCAGCAGGCCGGCGATCTGCTCGCTGCTGTAGGCCTCGGCGACGAGCTTGACAACCTCGCGTTCGCGCGGGGTCAGCGGGTCATCGGGCACGGCCTCGCCGTCGGTCGCGCGCTCGAGGTACTCGCGCATCAGGGTTCGCAGGGTCGGCGGGTACAGGAACGGCTCCCCGCGCATCACCGCGCGGCAGGCGTGCACAAGATCGCGGTCGGCGACAGTCTTGAGGACGTAGCCCGAGGCGCCCGCCTTGAGCGCCTCGAAGAAGTGCTGCTCGACATCGTGCACGGACAGCATGAGCACCTTGAGCTCGGGACGCCGCCGAGTCAGCTCACGCGCCGCCGCCAAGCCAGTCCGGCGCGGCATTGCCACATCGAGCACGGCCAGATCGATCGCTTCGCGCAGCCCCAGCTCGACCACCTCGATACCGTCAACAGCCTCGGCCACCACCTCGAAGTCGGGCGCCGCGTCGAGGATCATGCGCAGTCCGTGGCGGACCACCGTGTGGTCGTCGGCGAGCAGGATGCGCGTGCGCAGCGGGATGCTCACGTCACGGGCACCTCAAGGCGCACCTCGGTGCCGTGAGGCGATACCGGCTCGATGTTCAGGCGTCCGCCGACGAGCATCGCTCGCTCGCTCATTCCCCGTATCCCGCCCCCGGCGCCGGCCGACGCCCCGTCGAGGCCGCACCCGTCGTCACGCACGCACAGCACCACGGCCGTCCCGTGGTCTTCGAGCACGAGCTCCACCTCGCGAGCCACCGCATGGCGAACCACGTTGGTCAGGCTTTCCTGAGCGACTCGATAGATCACCAGCTCGGTCTCGTGCGACAGCGCGGGCAGCTCGCCGTCAAGACGCCGCCGCACCCGAAGCCCCGCCCTCTCGGCAAACCCCGAGGCGAGGGCCACAAGCGCTGGGCGCAAGCCGAACTCATCGAGCGCCTCCGGACGCAGACCGCGGGCAATACCACGGACCTCCTCGACCCCTCCGCGTGCCGATTCCTGCAGGGCGAGCACTCCTTCACGCAGCTCGGGAGGCGCTCGCCGCGCGAGCGCCTCAAGCTGCAGCACCACTCCGGTGAGCGTCTGACCGACCTCGTCGTGAAGCTCGCGCGCCACGCGACGACGCTCGTCCTCCTGCGCGGCGACCGCGCGCCGCCCACTCTCGCGTCGCTCGAGCTCTAGACGCTCGAGCATGTCGTTGAATGCGTGCGCCAGATCGGCGACCTCAGGCAGCGTCCCCTCGGCGTCGACCCTTCGTCCTGGGCGGAGCGGGTCCACCCTGCGCATCAGTCGCGCGAGCCGTTCAAGCGGCCCGAAGGCGCGCCGCATCAGCACCAGGTTCACCGCCAGCGCCGCCGTCACCCCGCCGCCGAGCACGAGGATCTCCACTACGCGTACCTCCCCCGAGACCGTGGCCGGCGTGAAGATGAGAAGCAGCACCGCGCCAACCAGCACCACAGCGTTGATGACGAACACGCGCCAGAACAGAGACATGTGACCTAGAGGATGGCGTCTCCGCCACCGCGGGACCATGGGCGACACTCCCCACCCAGGAGGATGGGCCGCGGCACCCATGGTCTCGGGCCCCGAAGCCACTGAACATGGGGGCTTCCTCCAACCCAGCGGGAGATGACATGACCCCAAGCATCGTCTGCGGTATCGATGCCTCGCCCCAGGCCGGAGCAGCCCTCCGCGTCACGTCCGCCCTCGCGCAACGCATGGGCCTGACCCTCGTTGTCGTTCACGCCGTCCCGACCCCTACGCCCGACCTCCTGCTCACCGCACCAGCCCACGTGCCGGTCCACGTCGAGCAGATTGATTTCCTCGGCCATGACACCGGAGAGCGCCTGCTCACACAGGCGGTCCAGGCGGTCGACGTGCCCCTCGCCGAGCAGCGATTGGAGCGTGGCCGCGCGGCCGAGCGCCTGTGCGCCGTGGCGCGCGAGGAGCAAGCGCGTCTGGTGGTGGTCGGCTCGCGCGGTGACGGGGCCATGCGCACCGCGCTCCTGGGCAGCGTTTCGGCCGCCGTGGTCCGTGACGCGCCCTGTCCGGTCGTGGTCGTCCCGCCCGGCATGGCCGGCGGCCCGCTCGACGGCCAGCGGATCGTGTGCGGCGTCAATGCCGACGAGGACCAAGCCGCCGTTAGCACCGCAGCGCGGCTCTCACGCGTGTTGGGGGCGCCGCTCACGCTCTCCCATGTCCTGCCGGCCGGCGCGGAGAGCCCGCGGGGCAGATCCTCGAACTGGCCGCGTCGACACACGCGATCCTTCTCGTCGTGGGCAACCGCGGCTTTGGCTCGCTGCGTGCGGGCTTGCTCGGATCTGTATCGCGGGACCTCGTCCGTCGTGGCTCTCGACCCATCGTGATCTGCCGGGAGGAGCCGACATGATCCGCGTCGCGATCATCGACGATCATCCCGCGGTGCGTCTGGGCCTCGAGAGCGCACTCCGAAGCGAACCGGGGCTCGTTCCCGTGGGCGCCGCCGAGCAGCCCGAGGACCTGCCGCCGCTGCTCTATCGCACTCGCCCAGACGTCGTCTTGGTCGATTACCACCTGCCGCGCCGCGACGGCTTGTCCGTCTGCCGCCAAATCAAGAGCGACATCCCCGCGCCCGCCGTGCTGCTCTACTCCGCCTACGCTGACGCCTCCCTAGTCGTACCAGCGATCGTTGCCGGCGCCGACGGAATCGTGCCGAAAAGCGTCCCCTCCCGACAGCTCTTCGAGGCCATCCGCACCGTCGCAAAGGGTGGCACTGCCCTGCCCCCCATCTCACCCGACCTTCTCCAGCTTGCGAGTCGCTGTCTCGAACCGGAGGACCTTCCCGTCCTAGGCATGCTCGTCAACCACATCGCCCGCCGCGACATCGCGGACACGCTGGGAATCGGCCGCGACGACCTTGCGGGCCGCATCGCCGCGATGCTCGATCGCCTCAAGGCCCCCGTGGGCATCGCCCATCAGCCAGCGCCCGAGGCTCCGTGAGCATGCGCCGACCGACCCAGCCGGAACGCGATCAGAGCGAGGATCGCTGGGAGTTGGCCGCTGGGCACGACGACCGCCAAGAACCACTCCGCGCCGGGATACGCGACATCTCCCGCCTCGTCGCCATCCTCGCGCTAGTCGCCGTCGTCGCCGTCGGGATCGCCGTCTGCGTGCTGTTGTTTGCTGGCTAAAGACCAACGCCCAACCTGGCGGCCCCATCGCCGAGCACGCACCGGAGATCCCTGCCCCGCGCTCCTCCGGGCCATCACCCCCTCCGCCGCGACGTCCACTCGCTGGCCTCAGGCGGGATGAGAGCCTGCGCGCGCAGCACGCTCAAGTCCAGGGACCTCCTAGCGGGGCCGGGCGGTGCCGCCGTCACGTGGCGAAAGCTGGAGCGTGCGTTGCTCCTCGCGTTTCGCGAGCTGTATGGCGAGATCCCGCAGCACAACAAGCAGGGTCACGGGTTCACCGAGACGGACGAGTTCGACTACTTCGCGCGGACCCGACTTCGCCAGATGCTGAAGGACCTCGCCACCTGACGCTCCGCACTCTGCGCCACAACATCAGCGTTCCGCGGCTGTCATCTCGTGCCGGGATTCCTGTAGGGCGTCGAGCACCTTTAGGGACCCGACTCCTCCTCGAAGGCTCAGGCTGCCGCCTCAAGCGATTCGAGCACGGCGAGATGGGCGGCGTCGGGGAAGCCAAAGTCATCGAGCACGCGAAGGATGCTGGCGACCAGCCTCTCCGCATCAATCTGTAGGGCGACGGCGTACAAGTCCTTGGGCAGCAGACCGATGGCCTGGAGGAACTCAAGGCGGTGCTTCACTACTGCGGTCCGAGCCTTTATGGAGCCGAGCCGGACCGCATCGTTGGCTGTTTCGTCAGCGAGCACGGCGAGTTCCTCGATTGCGGCGTCGTAGGCGTCCAGTGCGTCGTGGACCAGCGCCTCGCGCTCGGCAGCACTGAGCAGGTCCGACCTTCCGTCACGGCGCGCGGTCCAAATGTTGCGGCACTGGCGCTCAGAGAGGCCGTGTCGGTCAGCGATGTAGGACCACGGGAAGCCCCGAGCGCGGTCGGCTATCACCTCGGCGTCTCGGTCCACCTTTCCTGGGCAGTGAGCCGCCGGTCCATCGCCTCAGGTTACGCCCGGGTCAGGCGCCGCCGCGCCGTCCCAGAGCGAGCAACTGCGACGTGACCTTTCGGCGTCCTACGAGGCCCTCAGAACGCCTCCACGCCGCCATCGTGGAGCGACGCATACGCCACTACGGCGACCCCGACCTAGACCGCCACGTCGCCCAAGCCGTGGCCAAACCCACCGGGCGCGGCTGGCGACTCGACAAGTCCGAACGCTCAGCCCAGATAGACGCCGTGATCGCCCTCTGCATGGCCCTGGAGCGCGCCGAACACCGCCCCGCTCCGGTCCAGCTCGTCGGGTGGCTCTAGCGCCTACTCCCGCAGCCCCACGGCTTCGAGGGCCCGATCGCGATCGAGATACGCGTAGCCGCGGATGATCTTCCCGTCACGGAAGGTCATAGCCCACCAGGCCGAGACCTCGAAGCTCGCCCCGCTCGCGCGTCCGACGCCCTTGATGCTCATCTTCGTGACGACGTGGTCGCCCGAATCGAGCATCTCCCCTGGCTCGTAGTGGATCGTGGCGAACTCGGACATGAACTGCTCGCCATACGCCTCGACCGCCTGGAGGCCATGGTAGATCCCGGACTCAGGGAAGGACGGGTCCTCATGCCACTCGATCTGCGGGTGGAAGTGCTCACGGACCGCCTCGAACCCGCCCTGCTCGAAAGCCGCCGCGACCCGACGCACCACCTCCAGGTTCTCCCGAGACATCGCCCGCCCAGTATCCCGCTGCCAAAGGCCACGGGCTACCCGTCCTGGCCGACCCCGACCTGCTCAGAAGGTGGATGGGGCCAGAACGCCTACTCCGCCAGCCCCACGGCTTCGAGGGCTTTGGACGGATGCCGAAACGCTCGCATGCGCAGCACCCGCCCGTCGCGGAACTTCACCATCCACCCGGCTGCCACAGAGTCCTGGACGCCGCTGACCCTCCCTCGCGTGACGATGCGGCCCACGAGCAGCACGACATCTCCGACATCGAGGAGACGGTCTACCTCAGCGCGCAGGATCTCCCATGCCTCGTCGAGGTCACGCACGTACTGCTCGATTCCGGGATGACCCCGGTACTGTCCGCCCTCGCCGATCTCAGCCGAGAACGACTGCCACTCCACCTCGGGGTCCGTCAGCTCGATGAGAAGCGGAAGATCCCTCCGATCAACCGCATCCATCCGACGGGCGACCTCCACGTTCTCCTGCGACATCTTCCGCCCAGTATCCCGCGACAGAGCCACGCCGTGTATGAAAAGCGCACGGGGCGGTCATATCAGGCCCACACTCAAAGAACCGCCTATTCCCGCAGCCCCACGGCTTCGAGGGCTTCGTTCTTGTTCTGAAACAGCGTGAAGCTGAGGACCTTGCCCTCGCGCAGCGTCCATAGATGGGGGCCACGAGCAATCGCCTGGGCGCCGCTCCCGCGCCCGCGCATGCTCACTCGCACGATGGCCAGGACATGCGGGCCATCGTCGATCGTCTGCTCCACATCGAAGCTCAACTCGTCCGCGGCCTCCTGGAAGGTCTGCCAGAACGCGCGTACCTCTTCGCGCCCCCTGTAGATCCCTTGGTAAGGGCCTATCGACCGCGACCAGTCGTGCACCATGTCGGACGCGCCCGCGTCAAGCGCGGCGTCGATGTCGCCACGACTGAGCGCGCGGTAGATACCTCGCACGATCTCCACGTTCTCCCGCGACATCGCCTACTCCCGCAGCCCCAGGGCTTCGAGGGCCTCGGCCCTGTCCTCGTGCTCGAACACGTAGACGACTTTGTCGTCTCGGACCCTGAACCGCATATAGAGGCAAACATCTACCTCGATCCCGCTGGCCTTGCCCCTGGCCCTCACGTGGGCGGAGGCGACGACGTTATCGCCCTCGTCGATCAGCTCCTCCAGATCGACTCGGTGCTCGTCCCAAGTATCGAGCCAATGGTTCCTAATCCGCATGGCACCCTCGACGCCGTAGGACGGTGTGTGGTTGTCCTCGAACGGGCGCCACTCGATTTCAGGATGGAGGGTTCCCCGGAACGCGTCGGTGTCGTTCTCGAACGCCCAGAACCACCTTCGCACCACCTCAACGTTCTCCCGCGACATCGCCCGCCCAGTATCCCGCGCAAGCAAACGCCGGTCAGCAACGAGATTGGTACCCGCTTGGTACCCGCTGGCTCGCCCTGCCTCTGGCCCAGAACGCCGAAACCCCCGCGTTAGCAGGGGCTTCGTTAGCGCGCCCGACAGGATTCGAACCTGTGACCTTCGGTTCCGTAGACCGACGCTCTATCCAGCTGAGCTACGGGCGCAGACGGCCATTCTAGACCCGGCCCGCCAGCCGGCATCGGCCGGGCCATGAGGCGTCTTGGCGCTAGCCCGCCTCCCGCGACTCCCACAGCCGCCAGCCTCGACTCTTCTCGAAGAAGAGGATCTCCTGAATCGTCTTGCCGCCATCGCTCCCGCCGATCTTCTCGTACAGGACCACGGCGCTCGCCCCGTCGACACCGCCGATCGACTTGAACCTGACGCGGGAGACGTTGCGCGGATCCTCTTGGAAGTCGACGCACCCCCGCCTGCCCCCACGGTCTCCGAAGGTGGCCTCGATGAAGGTCGGCTAGACGAGCTCGTCGCATACCCGCTCTCCGTCCAGCGACGACGCGACCTCCGCAACGACGGCCTTTACCGCCTTCTCCTGCTTCGGCGGCAGCGTGGAGTCGCAGCCCTCCAGACCCAGTTGCTTCGCGCGCCCGAATGCGTCCTGGTCCAACTTCGAGAGCTTCTCGTACCCGGCCGCGATCCTCGGCTCATCGCGCGCTTGCCGCGCCGACGGAAGGCCTTTTGCCTATTGGACCTATTCGGAGATCGGCGACGACCTCGGGGCGGCGGTGCTAAACACCCTGCAGCGGCCGTGGCTGCCGTTCGAGGTGATGTTCTCGCCGCGCGAGAAGGTGGAGACGATGCTCTACCTACTCGTCCCCTTCCTCGGGCTGGCGCTGTGCTCGCGCGTGGCGCTGATCGCCGTTCCGTTGCTGGCCGAGCGCTTTCTTTCGACGAACACGGCCTTCTGGGGGACGTCGTTTCACTACTCCATGGCGATCGCACCGGTGCTCGCGATGGCGGCGGCCGCGGGGCTGGCGAACGTGGCGCGGCTCGGCGGGCTGCGATTCGAGCGCCGGATCGCGACGGCCGGCGCGGCCGCGATGCTCGCCGCCGGGCTGGCGATAACGATGTTCGCGATCCCTTCCGTTGAGGTTCCGCTGCGCCAGGTCGTGGCACCGGCGCTCTACGACGCACCGCCCTACGCGGACGCCGTCAACCGGGCGCTCGACCACGTTCCGCGCGATGCCTCGGTCGCGGCGCCGGACTTTCTCACGCCGCATCTCGCCGCTCGCGATCGGGTCTACGAGATCGGTCCCGAGACCCCGCCGTCCGAGTTCCTGATCACCGGCCTGATCCGCCGCGTGGGCTCCAACAGCACCGATGGCCGCGCGACCTACCGCGAGTATCACCAGCGCGTCGCCGACCGACTGCTCGCCTACCAGCCGACGTTCTACGAGGACGGCTGGATCGTCCTGCGGCGACGGCCGGCCGGCACGGACAGCGGAACGAACGGAGTGCTGCAGCCCCTTCCCCGTGACTCGGCCGAGCGGCTTGTGCCGCTCAACCAGACGTGGCAGCGAACTGTCGACCAGACGGTGGGTCAGCTGCTTCGCTGCACGGGGCTGCAGCAAGTACGCGATTCGACGGCGAGGGCGTGCTTCTCGTCCGCCGGCCTCGCCCTGTCCAAGGCGCACGCGTCACTCGACCGCGAGCTCTCAGCCGCCCTCCCCCGCCTGACGGATGGCTGCCTGCAACTGGGCACGCTCGCACGCGCCGGGGCACGGCGCACGGCCGCTGACTTCCAGATGCTGCGAGACACCGGCGCCGCGGGAGCCGCCATCGCCTACCGGCGGGCCGCCGAGGCAGCCGTAGCCGACATCAACGACCGCGACCTGCCTGGCCGGACGAACCGCTTCCTCCTGCTGTGCTACCCGCGTCCGCTACGGTCGGGTTGAGCCCGGTCCTTCCAAATGAGGCCCCTTTGCACCTCTGAGGAACCGGTCCGGCAAGCTGACGCGACGGCGCGCTCGGCGGATAGGGTAACTCCCGATAGGCACTTGGATCTAAGGAGGCAACGTATGGCCGTATGTCTCGTGATCGATATCCCGGGCGGTCAGCTCGAGCAGTACGACGGCGTGATGCAGAAGCTCGAGGAGACCGGCGGCACGCTGGGCGAAGGTCAGACCTTCCACGCCGCCGGGGCGACCGACGGCGGCTTCACGGTCATCGACGTGTGGAACTCGCGCGAGGATTTCGACCGCTTCCTGCAGAGCCGGCTCGGCGAGGCCATCCAGGAGGCCGGCGTGCCACAGCCGCAGATCAGGGAGATACCGATCCACAACGAGGTTCGCGGGTAGCCCACCGCCGGCGCGCGGGGGCTACGACTGCGCGTCGGTCGCAACGACAATCGCCGAAGCAGACCCTCAACGATCGCCCGGGCGCACGAGTTCAAACACCGTCTCGGTTGCTTGCTCCAGCGGGGAGGGCGGGATTCGAACCCGCGCCGGCGACCGAGGTGGCGCCGACGAAGGCGAACACGCTCGCGAGCATCCATGACCATAGGCGCCAGTCGGGGTCGACCACCCGTGACGGAGGATCCGGGTCGGGGCGGCCCCGCGAATCCTCGGACTCGATCAGCATCAACGCCACGGACCCGATTGTAGGACTCAGAGACGGGCACCGGCGAGGTTCTGCTCCGCCATCGCCGTGAGCCCCTCGATGAACCCGGGCGGCGCCTCAGGCAGCACCTCCCCTCCCGCCAGCACGCTCTCGAACAGCCATTCGCGCGACTCCTCCACGAGGCCGCGCGCCCGGGCGGCGTCGGCGCCCACGAGAACCCCTCCCCGCTTCACGAAGCGTCCGGCCACCAAAACGTCGCGCACGTCAGCGACGCCGGCCTGGAGCACAGCGGCTCCCGCGGGGTCGGCGACGGCGCTCATGCCGAGCCGGTTCGAGCCGAGCACCACGAGATCGGCCTGCTTGCCCGGGCTGAGGCTGCCGACGCGGCCTGAAAGCCCCAGCGCCTCGGCGCCCCCGACCGTGGCCCAGCGCAACACGTCGCGCGTGGTCAGCTCGACCGTCTCTGGGTTCTCCCCGCGTGAGTTCATCTCGTCGGCGTCCATACACCGCTGGAACTGAAGCGCGAGGCGCATCTGGGCGAACATGTCGCCGGAGTTGGCCGACACGACGTCGCAGCCGAGTGAAGGCAGCCCGCCGCGATCGAGCCATCGCCGGACGATCGGGCGGCCCATGCCCATGGCAAGCTCGGTATCCGGCGTCGAGGAGACGGCAGCACCGGCGTGAAAGAGCAGGTCGAGCTCAGAGTCGGAGAGCGCGTTGCAGTGCACATGCACCTGACCAGGCCCAAGGAGCCCGTGCGCGTCCATCTCCTTCACCCCCATGCACAGCGATGAGCCCCACACGCAGCCTGTGTGAGCAGTGAGCAGGGCGTCGAGCTCACGGGCGGACTCGGCCTCGGCCCGGGTGAGGTCGAAGGGCAGCAGACCTGTCTCGGTGAGGGCCACGCCCATGGTGAGCAGGCCGTCGGGCGAGGAGAAATGCTGCGAGCGCACCCGGCGGGCGTCATCGATCCGCTCGCGATGGTCGGCGAAGGCGGGCTCGGCCGCGCCGGACGGGAAGTACCCGTAGGCGAACACGCCGCGACCGCCGGCGTCGCGCAAGCCCTCGACGGCGGCGTCGGCGTGTTCCGGGCTGTTCACGCAGTGGGAGAAGTCGAGGATGGTGGTGACCCCTGCGTCGAGAGCCTCGAGCATGCCCGCGTGGTTTCCCGCGTAGACGTCGGAGGCGCGGTAGCGTGGCGAGAAGGTCTGCCGGATCCCCCGGAAGTACTCCATCAGGCTCCAGTCGGCGCACACGGTCCGCAGGGCCGTCTGCCAGGTGTGGCGGTGCGTGTCGACGAAGCCCGGCAGGACCACGCACCCGGTCGCGTCCACCATCTCTGCGTCTCCGGCCTCCACGTCGCGCGCCACCGCGACGATCCGCTCGTCCTCGATCAGCACGCTCCCTCGCTCCAGCTCCCCCACCTCCGGGTCGAAGGAGAGCACGGCACCGCCCTCGATCAGCAGCCTGCTCACGGCACCATCGCAACCACGCGGGCGGGCGCACCGCTGGCTCCTTCGATGCGCAGCGGAAAACAGGCCACGGTGAAGCCGGTCGCAGGAAGCGCGCCGAGGTTCACGAGCCGCTCGATCTGCGAATAGGGCAGGTCGGCCTGGTGGGCCTCCCAGAACACCCCGGCCTGACCGGCTTCGAGCGCGCGCTGAGCCTGAATGTGCAGGGGCGCATCCCAGCCCCAGGCGTCCACGCCCATCACGCGAACACCGCGGTCGAACAGCCACCGCGTCGCGTCCGCCGTGACCCCCGGACCGCGTGCCATGTAGTCCAGCTGGTCGACGAAGGCGTCCCGTCCAGTGCGCACGAGCACGATGTCAAGCTCCTCGAGGTCGTGCCCTATGCGGTCGAGCTCGGCCTCGACCTCGGCGGCCGTGACCGCGTCCCCGTCCTCCTTGTGGGCCATGTCTAGCACCACCCCATCGGAGTGAAACCACTCCAGCGGCAGCTCGTCGATCGCCTGCGCCGGGCGTCCCTGGATCGTCGAGTTGTAATGCCGCGGCGCGTCGACGTGGGTGGTGCTGTGGGTGCCGAGCTTGGTGAACTCCTCGTTGGACCAGCCCTCCCCAGCGCGCAGCAGCTCGGGCGGCACACCGAACAGCGCCTGGATCTGCGCCGCCCCCTCAGAATGGTCTGAGTAGACGATCTCCGTACGAAGCGGCTCGATCAGGTCCGGAGGGCTCTGCCTGATGGGCCCGGAGAGATCAACGAAGCGCACCGAGCGACCATAACTCAGGGAGTTGAAGCCGGACCGAGCGAATCGCGAAGCGACGAGATTTCCCGGGGCTCGCGGCTCCAGAGCGAGCATGGCGAGGAAGAGGTGTCCGACGTGTGCGAACGCACATGAGGAGGCCGATGACAACGCCAGGCGACGCTCTGGAGCCGCGAAGCGGGCTGGGCGAGACGGTATTTGAAAACCGAGGTCCGCCGCCAGATCGCGCTGCTGCATCGGTTCTTGAGCTAGAGCCGCCGCTGCAGCTCCTCTCGGCTGATGCTGGCTCCCTTGAGGATTCGTGTTCAGGGTTCCCGAGGCGAGCTCCCGACGGTGCATCGGCACGATGGGTGCGGTTCGGTAAGCCGGGGCTCCGGGGCGGAACGTCGGCCTCTGCAACGCGGGCAGGTTGGCCCGCGAACTGCAGATGGTGAGTCGTAGTCGCACGAGACATGTTTCCGATCAAACCTCGGCTCGGGATGACCGGCGTCTAGCGCGATGTTGAGACGGTTCAGGCCGCGCCCCGCAGCCGGTATTGACCACTCCGCTGGCCGATCGGTTCGACGCCTTCTGCGCGGCTGATCTGAGCGAGAAAGTTTGCGAGAGGATCTTTGCCTCTGACGCAATATCCGGCGGCCAACAGGAGCTCATACCAGTCCCGGTAATGCACGGGCTGCCCGAAGCCGACCTTGTCCGCGAGGACCTCAACGGCAACTTCCTGAACCCGGCGGCCACGAAGTTCGGGGTCTAGTTGCTCGAGCTGGAGCTGGGCCCTCATGCCGAGCGCGCCCTCGAACTCATGCAGCGCACGCTCATCGCGGGCTGTCTGCTCGTCTAGGTGGTCGGCGAGCTTGCGGAGTCGATCGGCCCGCTCGCGCGCTTCCTGAAGGCGGGCTTTGAGCCCCAGGTACTCCTTTGTGAGTACGAGCTCGCTCGCCTCATCAAACGCTTCAACGGCATCCGCCATACGGTGGACGGTAAGCGATCCGACGGACGCTTTGTGGTTCCCAAGCCGCAGCCCACTGCGTTCTGTCCGAGGGCTTCTAGAGACTTGTAGATACAAGAACTACAAATGAGGTCCGCGCATGAGCACCGAATGGAAGTTCCACACCTACAAGGACCGCGCCGACGAGTGGCGCTGGCAACTCATCTCGAGCAATGGGCGCATCGTCGCCGATTCAGGGGAGGGCTACAGTTCGCTGCAAGCCGTGCGCGACGCCGCCCAGAGGATCAAAGACAATGCCGGCAGCGCCACGATCGACTAACGCGAGTAAGCGACGCATCTTCGCGACCATCGCACGGCTACGCGATTACGAGCGGCACTTCTGGGCGCGCTGGCACCGGTGCATCGATCGGCGGATCACGCTGATTGGCTCGGCCAGAAAGAACGCGTGCCCGCAGTCGAGGGGTGTCTTAGTGCAGCCACGCGATCAACCTGTAGCGGAGGCGCTTGGCTCGAAATTGTTGGTGATTGCTCGTTCCGACTCACTAAGGCCGGGGAGGCGCGCCTGGCCGCACCGCGAGCGCGAGCTTCAGCGGCTCGCCCAAGGCGGACGCGACGGCACAAACACCCCTACAGGAGGAGCAGATGACTAACCGCAGGATCGTTTCTCCAAATTCCGGCGGCGGCTGGGACGTGCACAAGCCTGGCGCGGCGCGCTCGAGTTCTCATCACGACAACCAGGGTGAGGCCCAGGAGGCCGCGCGCCGCTACCTGCATAACGAAGACGGCGGCGAACTAATTACCCAGGGGCGTGACGGAACGATCAGGGCTAAGGACACGGTTCCGCCCGGGCGCGACCCGTACCCACCCCGCGGCTAGGGTCCCATCGTGCCGGACGGGGCTACTAGCCCAGATGAGGAGCGCGTCTCCGAGCGGCTCCGGACTTTCGACCTCCAACGGCTGACAGGGCAGACAGACCTGCTGCGCTCAGTCGCCCGATTCAATAGGCAGATCAGTGGCGTCACGCTAATGCTCGAGGAGCAGCGGCGCCGCGCGCAGTTGCTGCGAGGGGTAATGGGGCTTGACGCCACTCGACGCGATGTCCTCGGGACCGCGATCGGAGCGGCGGCGGTCACCAAAGGGCTCCAACTCGGGCTTGAGCGCCATCGCTTCATCGAGCACAGCACCGTGTCGCTCGGGACACTTGCGAGCGCCCAACTCAGCACCCCCGCGATCCAAGCGCTCACCCGCCCCGCTTTCAGGCTCCCCGGAACTGCCCTCGACGACCGGATGCGGCTGGCTGCTTACACCGGGCTCAGTGAGCACTTCCATCGGGCGATAGCTGGCCCGAGGACGCTGACCTCTGGCCTCATGTCGCCCATACAAGGGTTCAGCGCGACGATTCGTCGATTTCTCGAAGGTTTCGCCGGGAGCACCTGGAAGCTGGTGCAGCTTCGGCAGGAGATCGACGATGACGCGCTTGTTTTCGTCGAACGGCACGGATGGCCGCTACCCCTCGCTTTGCCAATACGCGTCGTACATCACGTGGTGGGTATGGCCGCCCGGGGTCGGCGGGAGGTGCAACGCTTCATGACCGACAGTTTCGGCCCGCGTACGCGGGCCTACCGGGCGTCGCGAGATCGCCTGCTAACCAGCAACCACTTTGCGAGTCGCCGCCAACCGATCGAGCAGGGACTCAACGCCCTGAACCGTGGCCACTACTACGCCGCGATCTGCACACTGCTCCCCCTCGTTGAAGGCGTCCTCGTCGATGTCGTGCTCGCTGCAGACCCACCTGAGAAGGGCGCCGCGCACCGGGCGTTTGACGAAATGCGAGACATTGGCGACGAAGTCGACGCGATCGTCGTGCGATCGGTCGAGACCCTTGTCGTCTCCGCAGCCAGTGGAGCGGCGCTCTTCAGTCGGTTCGAGCGTCGGGACTATGGAAGCTCCGGAGAGAGTCGGCGCTTGAATCGTCACGCCATCCTCCACGGATCAGCACGGCGCTACGGAACCCACGCAAACGCGCTGCGGCTCTTTCTGCTGCTGGTCGCACTCGCCGAGGCCCTGGACATTTACCGGGATGAACAGGGCGATCCCCCGAGCGCAGCGCCGCCCATGCCCTAGCGGCCGAGAGGGCGCTAAGCGGCCGGACGAATTACCGATGGCACGGCCACCGCGTGGCGGCTAGGTTCCGCCCACGTGCTGAGCAGGAGACAGTTCCTGGAACGCGGCGGGCTCTTTGTTGGCGCCGCGGCTATAGGGACATGGCCACCCGCACCCGCCGAAGCGGCTCTCGCGCCCGCGGCTGAGCTCAGCGCCTCGCGGGCTGCGACTTACTCGGCTCTAGTCGAGGCGTTAGCGCTCGCCCCTCACGAAACGAAAGTGTTCTCCAAAGAGGAGCAGGAGGACACGATGAGTCATTGGTATCGAGCGAGTGGACGTGCTGATCGTTCGTATGTTGACGCGGTCCTGGACGGCATTGAGGATGCGACGGCTCCGCGCTCATTCGATCAAAGTCATCCCCGAGAGCGCCTCGCCATGCTCCGGAGCTGGGTGCGTCACGCCGCGCCGACAAACTCCGGCCGGCTCGAGCCGATGCCGGCAAAGATGGAGAAACGGGCTCTTGCGAGCGCCGCCCTTGTACTGGCGACTATCCGGCGCGTCACACCGGACTACCCGGTGCCGAGTATGGCGATGCTTTCGGGTGGGGAGACGTAGGGGCGGTTTCGATTCTACGCATGGTCGACATTCGTCCTGAAGGCGTGCTGAACCCCGGCTCGAGTTCCGACTACCGGTATTACAACAATCCTGTCCACTGGCAGGATTCAAACACTGGCTGGATTCGCTTCTGGGCACCCTGGTTCATCTTTCAGCACGTAAATGGTGAGGATGTCGGCCAAGGGGCTAATAACAACTATACCGAGTACGGCGTAACAACCTATGTGCGCCCCAAGATCAACGCACTTGACGCGCAAATCGCACAGGCGAAGTCGGATGGCCTAAAGGTGATGCTGGTTTCCTGGGGGTATCCCCAGTGGGCGAATGGCACAGCACACCTCGGTCTTCCGTCAAACCTGAATGAGAGCGACGTGAACTTCATGCCCTGGAACCGTATGTCCTACTCCACGTGGCTGAGCTCCCGGTCTAATCGAGGGGTCCTTCAGGACCACAACTGGAAGAGTCTTTTTTACAAGTGTCCGGATGATCGCACTCCGACTGGCCCATGGGGGCGTTGGATTGAGTGGCTCTATCATCGGTACGGCGACGCCACCCACAACAGTGCCGGAGCCAAAATCGACGCCCTTGAGATTATTAATGAACCGAACGGTTATCAGTATTGGCCGCAGCAGTCTGAGCCGCCCTCCGACTCGTCGTTTCAAGAAAAGTTCTCCTACCAGATGTCACGGATCGTTCACTGCCACGTGGCCGAGATGATGCAAACGGCCGATACGATCGCCGACTGGTACGGCCGCACCATTCGGTTAGCGGCCCCAGCCGCCTCGGACAGTCCAAATCAGAGCCGCTTGTTGACCAGCCGGCACAATCTCACCGAAGGGATCTTGGATCTCCTCGCTAACACAAACTTCTCCGGGCGAGACACGTTTGCCTGGACACAGCACAACTACTGGGATATCGAGGTGCCCGACCCGAACTACGTCAGAGCGCTCCAGACTGCCCAGCAGCTGACAGGAAGGTGGACCGGTGCCGGTGGCTCGACCGCGCCGAAGGTTTGGCTCACGGAGGGTGGATTCCGACTGCAGAAGGGCGGCCAGACTTACACCGAGCAGCAGCAACACGACGCCGTCCTCAATGCATACCTTCGTGTGATGTACCCCGGGACTCCTATCCGCATGTGGACCAATTACGGCATGTACACAGACCCAAACTACGACAGCGGGCTCGTGAACCAAGATGGTTCGCGACGGCTCGTATACGGCGCGTTTTCGACGTTCTCCTCGGACTAGCATGGCGCAAATCGGCCAAATCCAGCTGAAGACACTCCGGTTTCCTGGGCGCGCCGGCGAACTGCAGGCAGCAGGCGAGACTGCGAGTCTGATCCGGGAACTCGGTGACCATTACCGCGACTATCATGCTTTCTTGGCTACCGAGATGCGACGCTACGGTGGGCGGCCGTCGCCCAGCGACTTCGACAACAAAGATGAGTTCTTCGCCGCTTGGACCTACTTGCATGAGGTCGTTAAGGCCGAGGCGTTGATTCGAAACTGCATGGCGTACCGTCGCTCGGGCCGCGATCTAGGGGCTGCTGTTGACCCCACCGTCCCGCTGGTCGATAAGGACGACCAACTTCAGCCTGCCGAATGAGTCCGTGCACGCCCGGAGGCCGAA
>Ga0208612_1000211_pt1 | contig 29182 bp, 42 predicted proteins | sample AntDryMetagUQ889_FD_188089 | JGI IMG/M metagenome (GOLD analysis project Ga0208612, IMG submission 188089) | Polar desert microbial communities from Antarctic Dry Valleys - UQ889 (SPAdes) | ecosystem: Environmental > Terrestrial > Soil > Desert | place: Antarctic Dry Valleys | collected 2008-12-31 | reverse complement strand
CCCAGCAGCCGGTGCCCGAGCTTGCTGCCCAGTCCAAGCTCGACGAGCTCACGCAGCGTGAGCGTGAGGTGCTCGAGCTCATCGCCCGCGGGCTCTCGAACCGCGAGATCGCGACTGCGCTCGTCGTCGAAGATTCAACGATCAGGACCCATACCAAGCGGATCTTGGTGAAGCTGGGCCTTCGTGACCGCGTGCAGATCGTGATCTTCGCCTACGAGACGGGCGTAAACCGACCCGCCCCCGCAGCAGGCGGTCGCCCCGCTGAGTAAGCCGACGGGCTTGACACGAGGCTATTCAAAAATTAGTTTGAACTTATGGGTGATCGCAGTGCGAAGGCTGCTCTCTTCGATGCACTGGCTTCCGTGGCAGCGGCGCTCGGGAGCGGCCGCCGCGCCGAGATCGTGGACGTGCTCGCGCAGGGCGAGCGCTCGGTGGAGGAGATCGCGAACGAGGTCGGGCAGAGCCTTGCCAGCACGTCGCACCATCTGCGCCTGCTCGCCAAGGCCGGTCTTGCCCGGTCCCGCCGTGACGGTCACCGCGTCCAGTACCGGCTCGCGAGCGAGCGCGTCGCCGAGCTCTGGGCAGCCGTTCGCGACGTCGCCGCGCAGCACGTGGCCGACGTGAGCGTGCTGGCGGAGGACTACCTGGGAGAGCGGGATGAGATCGAACAGTTGTCGGCGCCAGAGCTGCGGGAGCGGCTCGAGCGGGGCAACGTCGTGGTCTTGGACGTGCGGCCCGAGCGGGAGTACCGCGCGGGCCACATCGCCGGGGCGCTGTCGGCTCCTTTGGAGCGGCTCGCCGCGGTCGCCTCGGGCCTTCCGAAGCGGCGCGAGGTCGTTGCGTACTGTCGCGGCCCGTACTGCGTCTACGCCGATGACGCGGTGCGTCTGCTGCGCGCCCAGGGAGTGCGGGCGCGCCGTCTCGATGTGGGCTTCCCGGAGTGGCGCCGGGCGGGCCTCCCGATCGAAGCCACGACCTGAGAGGAGACACATGCTGCTTCGCCCCTTCCTGAACGACACGACCTCCTGTGCCAGCTACGTGTTCGGCTGCACCAGCCACTCCAGACTGGCAGTGGTCGACCCGCACGCCGACTTCGTCGACGACTACATCGGCGCAGCGGCCGGAATCGGCGCCCCGATCGTGGCGGTCTTCGAGACGCACGTGCAGGCCGACCACATGTCGGGCCTGCCGGCACTCGTCGAGCGAACGGGCGCGACCGCCTATCTTCCAGCCGGAGCGGGCGTGGCGTTCGAGCATGTGGAGCTCGCGGATGGCGACGTGGTCGAGCTCGGCAACACGCTCGTGACGGCGATCGCGACGCCCGGCCACGCTCCCGTCCACCATGCCTACGCGGTAGCCGACCGCCGCCGCGGCACCGAGGAGCCGTGGCTGCTCTTCAGCGGCGACTCGCTCTTGATCGGCGATGTCGGGCGACCGGATCTGCACGTCAGAGGAGATGCGCTGGGCCAGGGGCGGCTCCTGCACGCGAGTCTGCGGCGCCTGCTCGAGCTGCCGGACCACGTCGTCCTCTACCCGAGCCACTACGGCGGCTCGGTCTGCGGGCGCGGCCTCTCCGGCAATCCCGTCTCCTCGATCGGCTTCGAGCGCGCGCACAACCCATTGCTCGCGATCGGCGACGCAGACGCCTTCGCGAAGGCTCTGATCGCGGACGCGCCACCCCCGCCGATCGGGCAGGATCGGATCGTCGCGGCCAACCGCTCCGGCACCGCTCCCGTCATCGCGTGACTGAGATCCAGCTCGGGCTGCGCGCCAACGCGCGCCAGTTCGCGCTGCTGGTGGGGCTCAACGGCTTCGTCGGCGCAATGGTCGGACTCGAACGCAGCGTCCTGCCACTGGTCGGGGAGCAGGACTTCGGCCTGACCTCGAAGAGCGCGATCCTCACGTTCGTCGTCGCCTTCGGGATCGCGAAGGCCGTCACCAACCTCGTCGCGGGAGGGGTGGCCGATCGGGTGGGGCGCAAGCGCCTGCTCGTGCTCGGCTGGCTGCTCGCCCTGCCTGTCCCGTTCTTGATCGCGCTTGCGCCGAACTGGGGCTTCATCGTCGTCGCCAATCTCTTTCTCGGCGCCAACCAGGGGCTTGCCTGGTCCATGACCGTGCTGATGAAGATCGACCTGGTCGGGCCACGGCGACGCGGCCTTGCCCTGGGGCTGAACGAGTCGGCCGGGTACCTCGGTGTCGCGCTTGCCGCGTTTACGACCGGGGTGCTCGCAGCGTCAGTCGCGCCGCGAACGGCAGTCTGGGTAGGAGCGGCGGTCATCGCGGTCATCGGTCTGCTCGTTTCTGTCTTCCTCGTGCGTGACACCGCCGACCATGTCGCGCTGGAGCAGCACTCGCACGGTGCTCGAAGCGGCGGAACGCTCAAGGCGGCCTTCCGGCGCGGCACGATCGGGGATCCGGTCTTGCGCGCATGCTCGCAGGCGGGCCTCGTCAACAATCTCAACGACGCGCTCGCCTGGGGTCTTGCCCCTCTCTACCTGCTGGCGAACGACGCGAGCGTAGGTGAGATCGGCATCGTCGCCGGCGTGTATCCCGCCGTCTGGGGCGCCGGTCAGCTCGCCACGGGCTGGCTCTCGGACCACACCGGCCGCAAGCCCCTGATCGTTGCCGGAATGCTCGTCCAAGCAGGCGCCCTCGTGCTGCTCGCAGCCGGCGGCGGCGAGTTCTGGGCCGCGTTGGTCGCGGCCGTCCTGCTCGGCGTCGGCACGGCACTCGTCTACCCGACTCTGATCGCCGCAGTCGCGGACACGGTCCAGCCGGTCGACCGCGCTCCGGCCGTCGGCGTCTACCGCTTCTGGCGCGACTTCGGCTTCGTGGCCGGCGCTCTCATCAGTGGGCTCGCCGCCGATTCGCTCGGCGCAGGAGAGGCGATTACGCTCGTCGCCGCGCTGACTGCCGCAAGTGGGGCCTGGGTCGCCGCGACCGCCTGGCCTTCGCTCCGGAGTTCGTCGTCGGAACCACAGACGCCGTTCCAGGCCGGCTCCTAAGGCTCGGCCTTCGAGCGGGCATCGCGATGACCTAGTGCCGGTGCGGTTCCACGAGCTCGCCCGGCTCGCTCGCCCTGATGACGCGCCAGGAGTCCCAGGTGATCTTGAGGATGACGACGGTGATGAGCAAGCCGATGATCGGATCGGCGACCTCGACGCCGATGGCGACGACACCCGCGCTCGCGATCACGCCGAGCGAGACGAAACCGTCGACACGGGCGTGATTGCCGTCGGCGATGAGCGCCGGGCTCGCGAGTCGCCTTCCCGCACGAAGCCGGATCTGTGCGGCGATCTCGTTGCCGGTGAACCCGATCGCTCCGGCGAGGGCGAGTACCCACAGGTGCGAGAGCTCCTCGGGGTGGATCAAGCGCTGTATCGACTCGTATCCCGCGACACAGGCGGAGATGAAGATCGCGAGCACGACGGCCAGGCCCGCGAGCCTCTCGGCGCGGACCGAGCGCAGGAGAAAGGCGATGCCGAGCGGCACCGCCGTCAGCGCGTCGCCGACGTTGTGGATCAGGTCGGCGAGCAGCGCGACCGAGCCCGTGACCAGGAAGATAGCTCCTTGCAAGAGAGCGGTGAGCCCCAGCACGCCCAAGCTGCGAAGAACCGCCTTGATCCCTTCCCGCGAACGGAGGATCGAGCGATCGACGAGCCCGTGCGAGTGGCCGTGCTCGCCCGGATGGTCGTGGCCGTGGTCATGGCCGTGCTCGTCGTGCCCGCTATCGGGATTCGGCGGAAGCGGGCGGCTCAAGACGCTTGACCGATCGTCTGCGAGTAGCCCAAGCGGACATGTTCGACGTGGGACACCGCCTGGTCGAGCAGATCGGCGACGTGAGAGTCGTGCAGCGCGTACACGACTCGCCTGCCCTGTCGTTCTCCGACGACGAGACCGAGATGACGGAGAAGCCGGAGCTGATGGGATACCGCGGAGGGCTCCATCGCCACCTCCCGGGCGAGATCGTTCACGGAGCAAGCCCCGTCACGCAAACGTCCGAGGATGCGCACCCGGCTCGGGGCGGCCAGTGCCTGCATCGCCCCGGCCACTTCCGCCGCCGTCGCGGCATCGATCCGACCGCGACCGGGGTGTCCAGCGATGCCGTGGCTCATCGCGCCAGAATAGCTGAGCGCTTGTTCAGATGTTCAGGAGTCGACCCAGCTCAGCGGTGATACTGGTGCACCACTGCGTGGCCCTTGCCCCGCGCGATCATGTAGCGGTTGGCGAGGAACGCGAAGGGATAGGCGATCACGAACCCGCCGGCGATCGCCGCCCACAGGAGCAGGTCGCCGAGTCCGGCCTCCATCGCTCCCGGGACGAGCAGCACGAAGGCGTTGTCTATCACTTCCATGATGGTGATCGAAACCGTGTCGGCGGCGAGCGCGATCGGCACGATCGCACCGAAGGTGAGCGCGGCGCGGAAGAGCGGAAGCGACGTCAGGGCAAAGCCGAAGAGGTAGGCGAGCCCCACGGCCGTCGCAATCGTCGCCAGGTTGCCCCAGCCGAACGCGGTACCGATCGCCATTCCCGCAACCTCGCCGATCACGCAGCCCGTCAAGCAATGGGTCGTCGCCGAGATGGCAAGGGAGTTCAGGCTCTGCGTCCCGTGGGCTACGTGGTTGCCCTCGCTCCTCTCCTCTTCCCGGAGGGCCGACGCCACACCCGCCTCCTCGGTGAGCGCGTGGTCGTCCGCTCGGTCGTCGTGGTTGGCTTCGCGCCTCTCGCTGGCAGTGCGATCGCTCATGAAGGCCGGCTGCCCCTCTCTATCACGCTCGAATCATCACATGACCGGCGGTGATCGTCGGCAGTGTCCGCTACAAGGTTAACCATGACACGTCTGCGTATCGCCGCGCTCGTCGTCGCCCTTGTTGCAGGGGGGTTCCTGGCAGCTTCGTCGGCTCCGACACAGGCAGCGCGCCCCGAGCTCTCCGTCGTGCTCGAAAGAGCCCTCGCTGCGCCCGGCGTCGCCGCCAGCCGCACGGCCGCGCTCGCGATCGACCTCGAGACCGGAGAAGTCGTTTTCAGCCGTAACGAGAGGCAGGCCCTCGCACCCGCCTCCGCCGAGAAGCTCGCCGTCTCCTTCGCAGCGCTCCGCCTCCTCGGCCCTGGCTACCGCTTCAGGACGGAGGTGGCCGGTCGAGGGGAGCTCGTCGCCGGGGTTTGGCGAGGCGATCTGTTTCTCGTCGGTCACGGTGACCCAACGCTCGCGCCGGCCGACCTCGACGCGCTCGCCCGTGACGTGGCGGCATGGGGCATCCGACGCGTGGCAGGAGGAATCTTCGGCGACGAACGGCACTTCGACTCGGCCCGTTCGGGGCCTGGCTGGAAGCCATGGTTTCTCGGGATCGAGTCGGCACCGCTCTCGGCACTCTCCGTCAACGACGTGGTGAGCCACGGCGCCAACGGCTCGGCCGCCGCTGCCGCGCGAGCCTTCACTCTCGCCCTTGCGAGCCGCGGGGTCTCCGTCCGTGGAGCTCCGGGCACCGGCCGGGTTCCCAGAGATGTGCTGCCGCTCGCGAGCGATCTCTCCGAACCGCTCGCCACGATCGTCCGGGAGATGAACCGGGAGAGCGACAACTTCATCTCCGAGCTACTTCTCAAGGAGCTCGGCGCGAGCGTCGCACGACGTGGCTCGACGGCGGCGGGCGCCGAGGTCGTCTACGCGGAGCTTCGCGCGGCTGGTGTCCCGCTCGCCGGCGTGCGCATCGCCGACGGGTCGGGCCTGTCCCGCTCCGACCGGCTGACGACTCAGGCGCTCGTCGCCATCCTCCGGTCGGCTGCGTCGGATCCGGGGATCCGGGACGCGTTCGTCACCTCGCTCGCCGTCGCCGGCATCTCGGGAACACTCAAGAAGCGGCTCGACCGCCGGCCGACCCGGGGACGCGTGATCGCCAAGACCGGGACGACGAGCGTCTCCTCCGCGCTCGCAGGGTTCGTCCGTCGCCGCTACGTCTTCGCGATCATCCAGAACGGATCGCCGCTGCCGTACTGGTCGGCGCGTCGGGCGCAGGACCGCTTCGTAAGCCTGCTTGCACGAACCGGTTGACTGGAGGGAGTGCCTATTGCACGCTGCGAGTGATCCAGATCGCGCCTCCGTCGCTCGAACGCTTGATCGAACCATCGTGCGTCGCGGCGTACAAGATGTGCGTGTCGACCGCCATGAAAGCCGCGGGCATCGCGCCCAGGTGACCGCGCGATTGCCAGCGGTCTCCTCCATCTGGACTCATCCACGTGCGGCCGCTCGCATCAAGCAGATAAAGACGGTCGCTCCGAGGCCAGGCCAGTAAGCCGCTCTTTCGCTCGCCTCTGCTCCATGTGACGCCGCCATCCCGCGAGGTAAAGAGGCGACTTTCCCCTGCTGCGACGAGGATCTCTCTCGAGCTCGGGTGGACGACCAGATCGCGGAGTCGTTCGGGAGGCTTTTGGTCTTTCCACGTACGACCCACGTTCATACTCACCAGAATGCGGCCGCTCGTCGCGTCGTAGCCGACGACGTGACGGCCGTCGACGCGTAACACGTGAAAGTCGACCTCGCCGAGCAGCGAGATTGGTTGCCAGGTCTCGCCGGCGTCGCGCGATTCCATGAGCCCGAGCAGCGGCGGCAGGTCATCGCGGAGATCGGGATGACCCGACCCGAGAAAGTACCCGGGGCCCGCGACCGTGAACCGCATCGTGTCCTGATCGCGGTCGCTGATCGGTTCGGACGTCGCCTCGCCCGGCGGAAGGCGATAGAGACCCGTGTGCGTCGCGATGAAGAGCGACTGGCTCTCGGCATCGAGGCCGAGGGCATGCACGTGCACCGGACCGGGATCGGGCGACCGCGTGTCATCTTGATCGAGAGTGCGCACGGTCGCAAGCTCGCCGCGAGAAGGACGACGAGCCCGACCGGCAGCCAGCCGACAGCGCGGCGCATATTTCTCCGTCGTCGGCGCGCGAAGATCGGAGTTGTTCGTCGCATCGCTGGCCTCCGCTACCCGTGGTGCTCGCCGGAGGCGTGCGGCTCCATCACCTCGATCTCCCGCTCCTGTGCGTCGATGATCCTGGTTGCGAGGTCTCGGAGCTCGTCGTGTTGCGCGCGTTGCGCGGCGGCTTCGGCCATGGCGATCGCACCTTCATGGTGCGGGATCATGAGCGCGGCGAAGGTCGCGTCGAGATCGGCCGCATTCGCGAGCTGTTCTGCAGTGTCGTGCTTCATCCCCAACGCGTCCTCGGGAACCCCCAGAACCTCCGGCTGAACCGGGCCCAGGGTGCGTGATCCGAACCACTTCTTGCGCCATTCGAGCATCTGGTCGATCTCGAGCTGCTGCGAGCCGATGATGTCGTAGGCGATCTCGACGAGCTCGGGCTGCGACAACCGGCGCTCCGCGGCCGACTCGGCCATTGCAATGGCCTCACGGTGGTGCGGGACCATGGCGTCGATGAAGGCACGGTCGAATGGCACATCGCCGGTTGCAACCGGTGTCTCACCGTCGGACGAACGCGATCCTTCGTCACCGCAAGCGACGGTGACCAGCGAAAGGGCCGCGAGCAGTACAACAAGCTTGATCATCTCTCCTCCTTGCAGACGTCGGGAGCGAGCGCGTGGCGCCCGTACGAGACTCTGCGGAGGATCAGTTACGGAAGCATTGCAGCGCGCTCGGAGAGGCTCTCGCTCTCCGATCGATTGCCTGTCCCGGCGGCCAGGGGATCAGCGTCGTCGGGCGTGCTCGGAAACGGAAATTACTGTCTGTGTCGGGCCGTCGAACCGTCGCGCACCCGAGAACCGTGACGAGCAGCAGGCACAGGGCTGCAACTGCGCCCGCCATCGCCTCGTCCGTGCTCATCTGATGCAGCCCGTGCCCGGCCGCCCCGTACATGAGCAGTGTGGCGACCACCATCGTCGACATGAGCAGGCGTGCCCGCGACAGCGTCATCTGCTCGAAGGCTACCGGCCTCACTTACCGTGAGTTCCGAGAAGCAAGACCAGATCACGTTCAGAGAGAACCGGAACTCCGAGCTTCTCCGCCTTCTGGGCCTTCGAGCCCGGGCTCTCGCCGACGATGACGCCGGACGTCTTCCCCGACACCGACGCCGAGACCTTCGCTCCGAGAGCTTCGAGCGCGGCCTTTGCCTCCTCGCGCTTGAAGCCCTCGAGGGTGCCGGTGAGCACGTACTGGTGCCCGGTGAGCAGGCCCTCCGCCGGACGTTCGTCCTTCTCACCTTCCATCTGGATCCCGAGCTCGCGAAGCTCGGCGACGAGCGCCCGGTTCTCCGTGTCCGAGAACCACTCGGCGATGAGCACCGCCCGATCGGGCCCGACTCCCTCGACCTCCTCGAGCTCCGACTGCGTCGCGACGATGACCGCCTCCACCGACCCGAAGTGCCGCGCGAGGTTGCGCGCGATCACCCAGCCGACCTTGGGGATGTTCAAGCCGAAGAGGACGCGTGAGAACGGCTGCTCCTTCGAACGTGCGATCGAGGCGATCGCACGCGCGGCGGAGATCTCGGCGTACCCCTCCAGCGCCTCCAGCTGCTCCGTGGTCAGCCGGTAGAGATCCGGCAGCGAGCGGACGAGCCCCTCGTCCCACAGCTTCCTGAGCGTGTTCGAGCCGACGCCCTCGATGTCCAGTGCCGACCCCGCCCAGTGGTACAGCGTCTCCAGTCCGCGCGAGGGGCAAGCCCGGTTCGGACAGCGGTGCATGACCTCGCCCTCGGGCTTGACGATCGCGGCACCGCAGAGAGGGCAGCGCCTGGGCATCTTCCAGGGCTTGGTGCCCGGCTCGTGCTCGCCCGCGGGCCCGACGACCTGCGGGATCACGTCTCCCGCGCGCTGGACGACGACGAGATCGCCGACCCGGATGTCCTTGCGCCGGATGTCGTCCTCGTTGTGCAGCGTCGCGCTGGAGACCGTCACGCCACCGACTTGCACCGGCTCGAGCTCGGCCAGCGGGTTCAGCACACCGGTGCGCCCGACCCTCACATGGATCGCAAGCAGACGCGTGATCGCGGCCGTCGGCGCCCACTTGTACGCACGGGCGAAGCGGGGTCTCCCGTGCAGCGAGCCGAGACGCTCCTGCTGTTCGAAGGAGTCGACCTTGATCACGATCCCGTCGATCTCGTACCCGAGCTCGCCGCGCCTTGCCTCCCAGGCCACGCACGCCTCCGCCACCTCCTCGATCGACTCCAGCCGCTCTGCGTCCGGATTCGTGCGGAAACCGCGCTCGCGGAGCCAGGTGAGGGTCTCCCACTGCGTCGCCGGCGCCGCGTTGCCGTGCACGCCGATCCCGTAGACGTAGATCGACAGCGGCCGCGCCGCCGTGATCGCCGGGTTCAGCTGGCGGAGCGATCCTGCGGCCGCGTTCCGGGCGTTCGGCGCGGGCTTGCGACCGGCCGCGAGCTGCGCCTCGTTGAAGCGATCGAAGCCAGCGAGCGGAAAGTAGATCTCGCCCCGCACCTCGAGAACGTCGGAATGCGGTTTGCCGTCCAGCTCGAGCAGGCGCAGCGGCACGGACCCGAGCGTGCGCAGGTTCCCCGTCACGTCCTCGCCTCTCAGCCCGTCTCCGCGCGTCGCTCCGCGCACGTAGGCGCCGTTCTCGTAGACGAGCGAGACGGCCGAGCCGTCGATCTTCGGCTCGAGCACGTAGGCGACGGCTTCGTCACTGCCGAGCCGCTTTCGCACGTCGTCCGCCCACTTGGAGAGCGCCTCCGCAGTCGTGGCCTTCTCCAGCGAGCCCATCGGCGACAGGTGCTCGACCTTGCGAAAGCCATCCGCCGGCGGGGCGCCGACGCGCTGCGTCGGGGAGTCGGGCGTGACGAGCTCCGGATGCTCGTCCTCGATCGCCTGCAGCTCGTCGTAGAGAGCGTCGTACGCCGCATCGGAGAGCTCCGGATCGTCGAGGACGTGGTAGCGGTAGAGGTGGTGCTCGACCAGCCGGCGGAGCTCTTCCGCACGTGCGGCCCGAGATGATCGTTTCGGCTTCGTCGTCCTAGACGACATCCAGGAGCTCCTCGGGCGCACGCACGAACGCATCCGGCTCCTGAGACAGGAGCGTCTCGTCGGAGTGAATCCCGCCCCATGCGACCGCCACTGCGAACGTGCCTGCGCTCTTACCCGCCTGGATGTCGAACGGGGAGTCCCCGACGTAGGCCGCCTCCGCCTGCTCCGCGCCCAGCCGCTCGAGCGCGGCGAGCACCGGCTCGGGATCCGGCTTGTGCCGCTCGGTGTCGTCGTGACCGACGACGACCTCGAACTGCTCGGCGAGCCAGGGGAAGCGCGCGAATGCGAGGGCGACGGTCCGGTGCCGCTTCGCAGTGACGATTCCGAGCCGCCTCCCCTCCGAGCGGAGCCGGGGCAGCACGTCCATCATTCCGTCGAACGCCTCGAGGGTCTCGTGCAGCGGGTCGTTGTGCTCCCGGTACACCTGGACGAGCTCGTCGACACGGCCCGGGTCGAGCTGCTCCATCTGCGCGACCAGACCCTGGCCGCCGACCGTCGCCGCTAGCTCGTCGTACGCGACCTCGCGGTCGAGCACGGTGCGAACCGCGTGCTGCATGGAGGCGAGAATGATCGGCCCGGAGTCGATCAGCGTCCCGTCGAGGTCGAAGAGAACGATGCGGAAGCGCACCGGGCGATCCTAGCCAGCCCCTGGAGGGGTCAGGCTCGAGCCTGACCCCGCGTCAATAGTCGACTCGCTCCAGGTACAGGCCCCAGGGTGGTGCGGTCCGCCCGGCCGCTTCACGCGGGAGGCCGGCGAGCAGTTGCTCCATGCGGTCGGGCGCCTCGGAACCGAGCTCGAGCATCGTGCCTACGAGTGTCCGCACCATGTGACGGAGGAAGCTGTTCGCGGTGATCGTGAAGTCGAGATCCTCGCCGTCCCGCTCCCACACGGCCTCGAGGATGTTCCGGTCGAAGCTGTCGTGCTCGGTCTCTGCACGCGTGAACGCGCGAAAGTCGTGCGTGCCCGGAAGCAGCAACGCCGCTGCCGCAAGCGCCTCGACGTCGATCGGGCGCGGCCAGTGCAGCGCTCGCCGCGCGTCGAGTGGGGTGGGGGATCGGCGGGTGAAGACGCGGTAGCGATAGGAGCGGGAGACGGCGGAGAAGCGAGCATGGAACCCCTCCGGCGCGGGCTCCGCCGCCACGACCGCAACGTCGTCGGGGAGCGCCGACGTGAGAGCCTCGGCGGTCCGATCGATCGGCGCGCCCGCTCGAACCCCGACACTCGCCACCTGGCCTCGCGCATGGACTCCGGCATCGGTGCGTCCCGCGACGGCGAGCCTCTCCCAGCCTGGGTACACCGAGTCGAGCGCGTCGCGCATTACCCCCTCGACCGTGCGCTTGTCGGGCTGCCGCGCCCAGCCGCGAAATCCGGTGCCGTCGTATTCGAGCGTGAGCTTGAGGATCATCGGCAGGTCATAGCCTGTTCGCGTTGCCGAGCAGCGGTCGCGGCGCGGGGTCCGGCGTCTCAGCCGCCGATCCGCAGCGCCTCGTTCGCGGAGCTCACGGTGAGCCCGGGCTCCGGCCCGCCTCCGATGACGAAGACGCGGCCGCCGAGGGCCGCCATCCCCACGCCGTGGCGGGGTGTCGCCAGGTCGTCGAGGGGGATCCAGCGCCGGTCGGCGACGCGGTAGGCAAGGACTTCGGCGATCGTTCCCGCCGGCTCCTCGCCGCCCGCCGACACCACATGCCCGAGCAGGGCGGCAGCGCCCGTGCCGCCGCGCGGATCGGGCACCGGCGAGAGCCGAGTCCACCGCTTCGCACCCGGGCGATAGGACTCGAAGTGCAGAAGGTTCGTGTCGAGCCCCGCCGTTCGCCCTCCGACCGCGTAGACCGTCCCTGCGAGCGCGGTGACACCCAGATGCTCGCGCGCGGTCGGCCCGACCACACTCGACCAGCGCTTCGTCTGAAGATCGAACGAGAGGGCGTTTCGGGCAAGCCTCCCCGCGGTGGTGACACCACCGGCCACCACGATCTTGCCTCCCGCCACTCCTGCTCCCGCGGCAGCGCGCGAGAAGGGCATGCGGGGAAGGGCACGCCACCTTCCACGCTCGAGTACGAAGGCACTGCGAAGGGGCATTCCCGAAACCGTGTAGCCGCCGAGCACGTGGAGCTTTCCACGCGCACCGACGGCCATCGAGTGATGGACTCCCACCGGCAGATCGGGAAGTTGCCGCCAGCTGTTCCGAGCCGGCGAGTAGGCGTCCACCCGCCGCGACGCGCTCCGTTCGCCCGTCAGGCCCCCGAGGACGAAGATCTCCGTACCGACGGTCGCAGCCACGACTTCGGTGCGTGGAAGCGGCATCGGCGCCCGGGCCTCCCAGACAGTCGACGCGGCGGCTGCGAGAGGAACGAGGACGAGTGCCAGAGCGACACAAAGGACGCGCATGAAGGCAGGGTAGTCATGCCGGATCGACGACGAGCGTCAGCCCTTCGACCGCGCGGATGACGACCCTCGTGCCGGCGTCGCAGCCTCCGGCGCAGCGGGCTTGCCAAAGCTCTCCGCTGATCTTGACCTGGCCCTCGGGCCAGAGATTCGAGGAGGCGACTCCGACCTTTCCGACCAGCGAGTCGACCCCCACGGTCGCCTTGCGCCGCTTCGACCACCAGATGAAGAGGCCGGTCTCGATGATATCGACGACCGCGGCGACTGCGATCGCGACGAGCCCCCACGGCGAGGGGAGCACGAAGATCGCGAGGGCGAGGGCGACGAGGACGAGCACCGTTGGAGGGTACTGCGCCCGAAAGGGGGGTCGGGCTGAAGCCTGACCCCAGGCTGTGGACGAAGAGCGGGGTCAGGCTTAGCCTGACCCCGGAGCCGTGGACCAGCCGGGGTCAGGCTGCAGCCTGACCCCGGACCGTTGCCGATGAGGGCCTACGCCTCGGCGGCGGCGGCGGTCTCCTCGCGCCGCGCGCGAGGAGGTGCGAGCGGCGAGGACGCCGGCTCGAAGTCGACGAGCTCGAGGTAGACCATGTCGGCCGCGTCACCCTGCCGGGGGCCGAGCCTGACGATGCGGGTGTATCCGCCTGGCCGGTCGGAGAAACGCGGCGCGATGTCCGCGAACAGCCGATGGACGACGTCGTTGGACCGAAGCGCGGCGAGCGCCTGACGGCGGGCATGGAGGTCGCCGCGCTTCCCCAAGGTGATCAGCTTCTCGGCAAAGGGCTTGACAGCCTTCGCCTTGGCCTCGGTCGTCTGGATGCGGCCGTGCTCGATCAAGGCGCCCGCGAGATTCGAATAGAGCGCCTTGCGATGGGCGGAGTCCCGCCCGAGCTTCTTCCCCGACCGCTGGTGCCTCATTACCCGACCGTGTCCTCGCCCTTGAGCATCAGTCCGTGCGCGGCGAGCGCGGAGCGCACTTCCTCGATCGACTTCCGGCCGAAGTTCGGGATCGCGACGAGCTCGTTCTCGGACTTGGACGTGAGATCGCCGATCGTCTCGATGCCGACCCGCTTCAGGCAGTTGTACGAGCGGACACCGAGCTCGAGCTCCTCGATCGGGAAGTTCTCCATGCCGTGCGTGACCGGAGCTTCCGCCGCCATTTCCGCGGAGGTCTCTCCCAGGCCCTCGAAGTCGAGGTCGGTGAAGATCTTCAGCTGCCGGATGAGTATCTCGGCGGCCTGCCCGATCGCATCCCGCGGGTCGAGCGAGCCGTCCGTCGTGACGTCGAGGACGAGCTTGTCGTAGTCGGTACGCTGACCGACGCGAGCTGCCTCGACCTCGTACGCGACGCGGCGTACCGGCGAGAAGATCGAGTCGATCGGAATCACGCCGATCGTCGTCTCCGGCCCGCGGTTCAGCTCCGCAGGGACGTACCCGCGCCCCCGGCCGATGGTCAGGGTCATCTCGAGCTTGCCCTTGTCGGAGACATGAGCGATCTCGAGCTCCGGGTTCAGGATCTCGAGGTCGGCGGGCGCCTCGATGTCGGCTGCGGTCACGACCCCGGCGCCCTTCTTCGCGATGTAGACCTCGATCTCGGGTGACGCTCCGTGCAGGAGCACGATCAGGTTCTTGAGGTTGAGGATGATGTCGGTGACGTCCTCGCGGACTCCCGGGAGCGTCGTGAACTCGTGGGCGACCCCCTCGATCTTCACAGCGGTGACAGCCGCGCCCTCGAGCGAGGACAGGAGCACGCGCCGAAGCGAGTTTCCGAAGGTGTTACCGAAGCCGCGGTCGAGCGGCTCGATCTGGAAGACGCCGCGATGGTCGTCCGCTTCCTCGTGGGCGATCCGCGGAGTCTGGAACTCCATCAAGCTGGTTCTTGTGGCCAAGACGATCCTTTCTGGTTCGGTTCACACAGGGCCGGGCATGCCCGGCCCCGTTACTTCGAGTAGAGCTCGACGATGAGCGATTCCTGGACTGGCACGTCGATCTCGTCGCGCTCGGGGAATCGGAGAACCTGGCCCGTGAGCCCGTCGTGGTCGGCCTGGAGCCAGGGGGCGACCGACGCAGTCAGATCCGTCGCTTCCCGCACCAGCTGCTCGACAGGGCTGCCGGGCCTGAGCGCAATGACGTCGTTGGCTTCGACGCCGTAGCTCGGGATGTTGACGCGGCGACCGTTGACGTGGAAGTGACCGTGACGGACGAGCTGGCGGGACTGCGCGCGGGACCCGGCGAAGCCGAGGCGGTAGACGACGTTGTCGAGGCGCGTCTCCAGCATCCGCAAGAGGTTCTCGCCCGGGGCGCCCTGACCGCGGCTCGCCCGCTCGTAGGTTCTGCGGAACTGCTTCTCGAGCAAGCCGTAGTACCGGCGCGCCTTCTGCTTCTCGCGGAGCTGGAGCAGGTACTCGCTCTGCTTGATGCGACCACGCCCGTGCTCGCCCGGCGGATAGCTGCGGCGCTCGACCGCGCACTTCTCGGTCAGGCAGCGCTCACCCTTCAGGAAGAGCTTCAGCCCCTCGCGGCGACAGAGGCGACACTTCGGCCCGAGATCGCGAGCCATTAGACGCGCCTCCGCTTGCGTTGCCGAACACCGTTGTGGGCCTGCGGGGTCACGTCCCGAACGCCGAGGATCTCGAGGCCCGCCGCCTGCAGCGAGCGGATGGCGGTCTCGCGACCCGACCCTGGGCCCTTCACGAAGACCTCCACCTTCTGGAGGCCGTGCTCCATGCCCTTGCGCGCCGCGTTGTCGGCGGTTACCTGGGCAGCGAAGGGCGTGGACTTCCGCGACCCCTTGAACCCGGCCGAGCCGGCCGACTCCCAGACGATGACGTTGCCCTCGCGGTCGGTGAGCGTGACGATGGTGTTGTTGAACGAGGTCTTGATGTGCGCCTGGCCGATGGCGATGTTCTTCTTGACCCGGCGTCTCGTGCGACCCCGAGTCGCGGACTTGCGAGGGGGAGCCACTACTTGGACCTCTTGCTGCGGCCAACAGCTTTCGTCGGGCCCTTGCGAGTACGGGCGTTGGTCTTGGTCCGCTGCCCTCGCACAGGCAGGCCGCGGCGGTGTCGGACACCGCGGTAGCTGCCGATCTCCGTCAGCCGCTTGATCGCTCCCGCGCGGTTGCGGCGAAGATCGCCCTCGACCTCCAGGTCGGAGTCGATGAAGTTGCGGAGCTTCGTGACCTCTTCGTCGGTCAGGTCGCGGACCTTCTCGTCAGTATCGAGCTCGAGCACACGGCAGATCTTCTGCGCGGTCGAAGGGCCGATGCCGTAGATGTACGTCAGCCCGATCACGAGCCGCTTCTGGGTTGGGAGGTTGACGCCTGCGATACGTGCCATGAGTCGGCTAGCCCTGCCTTTGCTTGTGCCGGGGATTCGTGCAGATGACGATCGTGCGACCGTGTCGCTTGATCACGCGACAGCGTTCACACATCGGCTTGACGGACGGACGGACTTTCATCGGTACCTCACTCGCGAGAGATCCCCGCTTTCGACAGATTCAGAAGTCTGAGTCGGTGCCAGAGCCAGGCCAGACACCGAGGCGGCGCAAGCTTCCAGCCCCGCGCCGCGGCCGGTCATCGTAGCAAATGCCTCTCCGCGGGCAGTCCCATCCGGGGGGTGAGGATGCGCGGCCCGTCGGGAGTGATGGCGATCGTGTGCTCGAAGTGCGCTGCGAGCGAGCCGTCCTCGGTCGAGATCGTCCAGCCGTCGTCGCCGATGGAAATGTCCGGCCCGCCGGCGGTGATCATCGGCTCGACCGCGATGGTCATCCCCTCGGAGAGCCGCGGGCCGCGTCCGGGGTCGCCGAAGTTCGGAATATGGGGATCCTCGTGGTAGTAGCGCCCGACGCCGTGACCGACGAGGCTGCGGACGACGGAGAAGCCGGCATCCTCCACCACGGTCTGCACGGCATGCGCGATGTCTCCGACCCGATTCTCGTGGCGGGCCTCGGCGATTCCCGCCGCGAGCGCCTCCTCGGCGACGTCGAGCAGGCGCTGTGCCTCGGGCTCTGTCTCACCGACCGCAAAGGTGTACGCGCTGTCTGCGATGTACGCGTCGAGCGTGACCCCGACGTCGATCGTCACGAGATCGCCCTCTCGAAGCCGGTACGGCCCCGGGATTCCGTGCACGACGACATCGTTCGGCGAGATGCAGATCGCCTTCGGATACCCCTTGTAGCCCGCGGAAGTGGGGATTCCGTCGCGCTCTCGGATGAACGTGTCCGCGGCGCCATCGAGCTCGTCCGTGGTGATACCGGGCGCGATCAGCGAGCCGACGTGCGCGATCGTTTCCGCGACGAGCGCCCCCGCGGCGGCGATGCGCTCGATCTCTCTCGCGCTCTTGCGGATTATCACGAGCTCGTGACCTTCTCGGGGTCGGAGTCCAGGGAAGAGCCGAGGTCGGGCCGAAGCGTGCCCCCAGCCGCCTTCCCGAGAGCCTCCTCGATCGCGGCAAACACCTCGTCGACGGTCTGCTCGCCGTCGATGGCATGCAGCCTCGCGTGATATCGCTCGACGACCGGCTCGGTCAAACCGTGGTACAGGCGGAGCCGATTCCGGATCACGTCCGGCGCGTCGTCCTGCCGTCCCTCTGCCGCCCGTCGCTCGAGAAGGCGCCCGAGTGCGACGTCGTCGGAGACCGCGAGCAGGAGGACGACGTCGAGGGGCTTTTCGATCTCCTCGAGCATCGCGTCCAGGGCCTCGGCCTGGGGAACCGTTCGCGGGAACCCGTCGAGCACGAACCCGTGCTCGTCGGCGAGCCGCTCGCGTATCAGGTCGACCATCAGGTCGTCCGGCACGAGCTCGCCGTGCTCGAGGATCGGCTCGACGCGCCGGCCGAGCTCCGAGCCGTCGGCGATCGCCGCTCGGAGAATGTCCCCCGTCGCGACATGCGGGACGCCGTAGATCGCCGCGATGCGCTTCGCCTGCGTCCCCTTCCCTGACCCCTGCGGTCCGAGGATGAGGATTCTCATGTGATGATCCCGAAGCGAGGCACACCTCGCCTCTACTTGAGGAAGCCTTCGTAGGAGCGCATCATCATCTGCGACTCCATCTGGCGCATCGTGTCGAGCGCGACGCCGACCGCGATGAGGACCGACGTTCCACCGAGCGCACCCGCGCTCGCCTGGGAGAAGCCGCCGTAGGTGATGAACAGGCTCGGAAGCACCGCGACGAGCGCCAGGAAGAGCGCTCCCGGAAGCGTCAGGCGCGACAGGACACGATCCAGGTACTGCGCGGTGGGAGGCCCGGGCCGGATGCCGGGGATGTAGCCCCCGTGCCGGCGGAGGTTGTCTGCCTGGTCGACCGGGTTGAACTGAACCGCGGTGTAGAAATAGGTGAAGAGCACGATCATGCCACCTTCGATGAACAGGTACAGCCAGTTACCTGGGAGGAAGTGCGTGTTGACGAAGTCCTGCGTCGTCGGGAAGTACTGCGCCATGGTGGGCGGGAACGCGAGGATCGCGGCCGCGAAGATGATCGGGATGACGCCGGCCATGTTGACGCGCAGCGGCAGGTAGGTCGAGCCGCCGGCGGTCATGCGCCGGCCCACCATCCGCTTGGCGTACTGGATCGGAATCCGCCGCTGGCCTTCCTGCACGAAGACGACCGCTGCCACGATCGCAAGTGCGATCAGCGGATAGAAGAGCTTCTCCATGGGGCCGCCGTTCCACCAGGCGGCGATACCGATCGGCGCACCGACGAGAATCGACGCGAAGATCAGGATCGAGATGCCGTTGCCGATCCCGCGCTTGGTGATGAGCTCGCCCATCCACATCAAGAGCGTCGTTCCCGCGGTGAGCGTGACGACGATCAGCACGAGCTCGCCGGATCCCGCGTCGAGCGCTCCCTGATCCCGGAAGAGGAACGCGTAGCCGGTCGCCTGCAGCGCCGCGAGGACCACCGTCAGGTAGCGCGTGTACTGCGTGATCTTCGCGTACCCCGCCTCTCCCTCCTTCTGGAGCTCGCCGAGCCGCGGGATGACGACGGTCAGGAGCTGGAGGATGATCGACGCCGTGACGTACGGCATGATCCCGAGCGCAAAGAGGGAGAACTGCGACAAGGCACCTCCTGAAAAGAGGTTGAGCAGGCCGAGGATCGTGTCGCCTCGCCCTTGGAAGTAGTTCTCGATCGTCTCCGAGTTGACGCCGGGGGCGGGAATCCAGGAGCCGAGGCGGTACGCGGCGAGGATCATCGCCGTGAAGAGCACGCGGCGGCGAAGCTCAGGTACCCGCCAGGCGTTCGCAAGCCAGGAGAACATCAGTGCCTCCTCAGAGGATGTTGCCGTGTTCCTGCCGCGCGAAAAGCAAGCCAGGCAAGGACGCAGGGAGCATTCATTTCAGTGGATATGAATGCGACCGAGGACGCGGCACGGCGCCGCTTTGCAGCCGGCAGGGACACGGATGTCATCCCCTGAGGGGGCACTTACTAGCCGGTCTCCTCGGTGGGCTCTGCGTCGGTCTCGGTCTCGGTCTCCGCCTCGGTCTCAGCCGCCTCCGTCTCCGCGGGCGCGTCCGTCTCCTCTGCCTTGGGCGCGCTCACCTTGTGGCGCTTCCGCTTCTTCTTGACCGGCTCGCCGCGGAGCCACGTGACCGAGCCCCCGGCTGCCTCGATCTTCTCCACTGCTGCCTTCGAAAAGCCATGGGCAGAGACCGCGAGCTTCTTCGTCAGCTCTCCCTCGCCGAGCACCTTCACGTCGATCGAGAGCTTGCGCACGAGCCCGCTGGCCTTGAGCGCTTCCGGCGTCACCTCCGCCCCTGCGTCGAAGCGCCGCTCGAGGTCGCGCACGTTGACGGGTTGCGTATGCGTCCGGAAGGGCCCGATCGGCATCGCGTCCGCCGAGGTGTTCCCGCGGAGCTTGCCGAGGCGCATGTCGATCGGCATCTGGCCGCCCTCGAACCCGGCGGGCATCTTGTGCGATCCGGCGCGCGACTTCTGGCCCTTGATGCCGCGACCGGAGTACCGCCCCTTGCCGGAGCCGAGGCCGCGGCCGACACGCTTCCGCGGCTTACGCGGCTGAGCGGGCTCGAGGTTGGAGAGGTTGAGCTCTTCCGAGGCCATGACTACGTGCTTTCGACGCGAACGAGGTGGTTGACCTGCCGGAGCATGCCCTGCAGCACCGGAGAGTCCTTGTGCTCGGAGGTGCGGCCGATCTTCCCGAGCCCGAGTGCGCGCAGGGTACCGATGTGCCGGTCGGTCTGGCCGATCGTGCTGCGTACCTGCGTGATCTTCACGGAGCTCACGTGGTCTCCTCGTCGACAGCCGCCTCGACCGGCGTTTCGCCATCTGCCGGGAGCGGAGGAGCCGGAGCTGCGGCCGCCCGTTCCAGCGCAAGCGCCTCCTGTGCGCGCGCGAGCGTGGCGGGCCGTGGGATCGGGATCACATCCGCGATCGTCTTGCCGCGCAGCTGGGCGACGTCCTCGGGACGCACGAGCCGCCGCAGGCCCTCCACCGTCGCCCGGGTCATGTTGATCGGGGTCGTGGTGCCGAGGCTCTTCGCGAGCACGTCTCGGATACCCGCAAGCTCGAGCACGGCGCGAACCCCGCCGCCGGCGATGACGCCCGTACCCTCGCTCGCCGGGCGCAGGACGACACGCGCGGCGTCGAACTGGCCGACGATCTCGTGCGTGATCGTCTGCCCGTGCTTCGGCACCGTGAACAGGTTCTTCTTGGCGTCCTCGACGGCCTTGGAGATGGCGAGCGGAACTTCTCGCGCCTTTCCGTATCCGAGACCGACCCGGTCGGTCTCGTCGCCGATGACGACGAGCGCGGTGAACGAGAACCTCCTGCCGCCCTTGACGACCTTCGCGACGCGGTTGATCTCGATGACCCGCTCCTTCAGCTCACGCGAGTCCGCAACTTCCCTGGTGCTCAAAACTGGAGTCCTTCCTCGCGCGCGCCGTCTGCAAGCGCCTTCACGCGTCCGTGGTAGAGGTACCCTCCGCGATCGAACACGCAGCGCTCGATTCCGGCCTTCTTCGCCGCCTGGGCGAGTGCCTTGCCAACTGCCGCCGCCTGGTCGGTCTTCGAGCCGGACGCCGAGACCGACGTCCAGGTCGCAGAGGCGAGCGTTCGCCCGTTCGCGTCGTCGATCAACTGCGCGAAGATCCCGCGGTTCGAGCGGAATACCGCAAGCCGGGGACGCTCGGCGGTGCCGGCGATCTTGCTCCGGACACGGCGATGGCGGCGCATGCGCGCCTGGCGCTTCGTGAGAACCGTCATGCGCGCTTCCCCACCTTCCTGCGTACGTGCTCGTCGCGGTAGCGAATGCCCTTGCCCTTGTAGGGCTCGGGCGGCCGGACCTTGCGGATCTCGGCAGCGGTCTGGCCGACCGCCTGCTTGTCGATGCCCTTGACCACGATTTGCGTCGGGACCGGAACCTCGAAGCTGATCCCCGCGCGCGGCTTGATCGTGACCGGATGCGAGAAACCGACCGCAAGCTCGAGCTCGGTGCCCTTGAGCTGCGCTCGGTATCCGACCCCCTGGATCTCGAGATGCTTCTCGAAGCCCTTGGTGACACCCTCGACCATGTTGGCGACCAGCGTGCGGGTGAGGCCGTGGAGAGCGCGATCCTCTCCCCGGTTGGTCGGGCGGGTGACCACGATCTCGGCCTCGGTCTTCTCGATCTGCATGCGCGCCGGCACGACCTGGCTCAGCTCGCCGAGCGGGCCGTTGACCTGAACGCGCCCGGGCGAGAGTGCGACCAGCACTCCGGACGGCAGCTCGATGGGCTTTCGGCCGATGCGCGACATCGCTACCAGACGAAAGCGATCACTTCGCCGCCGACGCCGCGCTCGGCGGCCTGGCGATGGGTGATCACCCCGGTCGAGGTGGACATGATGGCCGTGCCGAGGCCACCGAGCACGCGCGGCAGGCGATCCTTGCCGGCGTAGACACGACGGCCGGGCGTGGAAACCCGCTTCAGATCGGTGATGACGCGGCGGCGGTCACGGGCGAACTTGAGCTCGATCACGAGCGTGCGGTACGGCAGGGGCTGATTCTTGTCGTCCTGCGTGTCGATCACACGGAAGTCGGCGATGTAGCCCTCGTCCTTCAGGATGCGCGCGATCTCCTCCTTCATCCGGGAGGTCGGCATGGATGCGGATTCGTGCAACGCGCGATTCGCGTTGCGGATGCGGGTGAGCATGTCGGCGATCGGATCGGTGAGCACGTTTCCTCCTACCAGCTCGACTTCGTCATGCCCGGGATTGCGCCCTGGTGGGCGAGCTCCCGCAGGCAGATCCGACAGAGCCCGAACTTGCGGTACACCGCGCGCGGGCGCCCGCACTTGTTGCAGCGCGAGTACGCGCGCACCTTGTGCTTCGACCCACGTTGCTGCTTGACGACGAGCGACTTCTTGGCCATTAGTGCTCCTTCAAGTGTTCTTGCCCTGCCTCTGGCGCGCGAAAAGCAAGCCAGGCAAGGACGCAGGGAGCGTCCATATCAGTGGATATGGACGCGACTGAGGACGCGGCATGGCGCCGCTTTGCAGCCGCCAGAGGTAGGGATGAGAACGCTTGAAGGAGCACTGTTTACGAATCCCTTCTCTCTCCGGCGAACGGCATGCCGAGGGCACCGAGCAGGGCGCGCCCGTGCTCGTCCGTCGTCGCCGAGGTCGTGATCGCAATGTCGAGCCCGCGTACCGACGGAACCTTGTCGTAGTCGATCTCGGGGAAGATGATCTGCTCTCGGATCCCGATCGAGTAGTTGCCGCGTCCGTCGAACGAGCCGGGGTCGAGCCCGCGGAAGTCGCGGATGCGCGGAAGCGCGATCGAGGTGAGACGATCGAGGAACTCGTACATCCGTGCGCCGCGCAGCGTCACGCGCGCGCCCACGGGCATGCCCTCGCGCAGCTTGAAGCTGGCGATCGACTTGGTCGCACGCCGCACCTGGGCGTGCTGCCCCGAGATGACGGACAGCTCGTCGATCGCGGCGTCGAGCGCCTTCGCGTCGGTCTTCGCCTCGCCCACGCCCATGTTCAGCGTCACCTTGGTGACGCGTGGCGCCTGCATGACCGACGACAGCCCGAGCTCCTCCTGAAGGCGTGCGCGGATCTCCGACTCGTAGCGCTCCTTCAGGCGCGGCACGTAGGTCTCGAGAGTCAGTGCGTCGCCGGTGACTGTTGCAGAGCTCACTTGTCGATCTCCTGCCTGCAGCCCTCGCGCTTGCACACGCGCACGCGGATGGTTCCACCCTTGGCTTCCTTCTCGACGATCCCGACGCGCGTGGGCAGCCCGCACACAGGGCAGACGACCATGACGTTCGAGACCGGCACTGGCGCGGGCTTGTCCAGGATGCCGCCGGGCACGACCTGCGCGCCGCCCATGCGGGAGGAGTCCCTGATCGGACGCGGCTTCGTATGCCGCTTGGACACGTTCAGGTTCTCGACGATGACCCGCTTCTCCGCAGGGCGCGCCTCGAGCACCCGGCCGCGCTTGCCGCGGTCCTTGCCGGTGATGATCTGGACCATGTCGCCCTTCTTGACTTTCATCTTTACTGCCATGAGCTAGAGAACCTCCGGGGCCAGGCTGACGATCTTCATGAAGTTCTTCTCGCGGAGCTCCCGCGCAACAGGCCCGAAGATGCGCGTCCCGCGCGGGTTGGACTGGGGATCGATGAGGACGGCCGCGTTCTCGTCGAAACCGATGAGCGTTCCGTCGTCACGGCCGTAGGGCTTCTTCGTCCGCACGACGACCGCCCTCACGACCTCGCCCTTCTTGACCGCGCCCTGCGGCGTGGCCGACTTCACGGTAGCAATGATGATGTCTCCCACCCGTGCATAGCGCCGGTGCGAGCCCCCGAGCACGCGAATGCACAGGATCTCCCGCGCACCCGTGTTGTCCGCCACCCGAAGCCTGGATTCCTGCTGGATCACTTGGCGGCCTCGACTATCTCTTGCAGCCGCCAGCGCTTCTGCTTCGAGATCGGCCGCGTCTCCACGATGCGGACGACGTCGCCGATCTTCGCCTGATTCTCCGCATCGTGCGCGTGCAGCTTGGTGCTTCGGCGGATCACCTTCTTGTACATCGGATGCACCTTCACGGTGTCGACGCGAACGACGATCGTCTTGTCGGACACCGCGGACACGACCTTGCCCTGCCGCTCCTGCCGGCGGCCGCGAGCGTGCTCCGGCTTGGGCAGGCGGGCGATCGGCTTGCGCTCGGCCGGCCGCTCGCGCTTCGTCCTCGTGCGCTGCGGACGCAGCGCGCGCGGCAGCCGCTTTTTCTTCTTCTTGGGCTCGGAGACGGCGGCAGCCGCGGGAGCCGGCTCGGGCTCGGACGATTCCAAGCTCTCGCTCGGCGCGGATGCCTCCTCGGCAACAGCCTCCTCCTTGACCGCCTCGGCCGCCTCCAGAGCGGGGGGCTCCCCTTCCGCCTCGGCCGCTGCGGGAACAGGCTCGTCGCCTACCGCCTCGACCACACTCTCGGGCTCGTCGGGCGAAGCGTCCGCTGCCGGCGCCGGCTCCTCGGTCGCCGGCTCCGTCTCTGGCGGCTCGGGGTCCGCCGTGGACTCGCCTTCGGGAGCAGCCTCCTCCGGCACGTTCTCGACGTCCGCGACGCCATCCGGGGCGTCCGTCGTCTCCGCCGTTGCCTCCTGCGGCTCGGCGGCGGTCTCGGTCTCGTCCTGCGTCTCGTCGTTCACGTTCTCCTCGGTCATGTCGTCAATCCTCTGCCACGTTCGTTCTTGACGGTCAGGATGCGCGCGATCTCGCGCTTGGCGGTGCGCAGCCGAGCGCTGTTCTCGAGCACGCCGGTCGCGGTCTGGAAGTGCAGATTGAAGAGCTCCCGCCGGGTCTCGGCCATCTTCCGGTCGAGCTCGTCGTCGGTCAGGGCCCTGAGCTCTCTGGCTCTCATGGTCTCCGTCCGTTCGCATAGTCGCGGCACGTGGGCGGAGCCGGGCTCTGCCCGGCGGGAGCCCTGGCCCCGCACGCCGGATCGGAGGGGTAAAGGATGGGGCTCGTGGGCGAACCATGGGTTCCCCCACGCTGTTTAGCTCTCAAAGAGATCGGCCTCCCGCTTCACGAACTTCGTCCTCACCGGCAGCTTCTGACCCGCGAGCCGAAGTGCCTCCTTCGCCAGCGCCTCGTCGACGCCGGCCAGCTCGAACATGACGCGCCCCGGCTTGACGACCGCGACCCAGCCCTCCGGAGAGCCCTTGCCGGAGCCCATGCGGGTCTCGGCGGGCTTCTTGGTGAAGGGCTTGTCCGGGAAGAGGTTGATCCAGACCTTCCCGCTCCGCCGAATCTTCCTGGTGGCGGCAATTCGGGCAGCCTCGATCTGGCGGTTCGAGATCCACCCTGCCTCCATGCTCTTGAGGCCGTAGTCGCCGAACTGCACCGTCGTCTGGCCCTTGGACAGCCCGGCGCGGCGCCCTCGATGGTGTCGGCGGAACTTCGTCTTGCGCGGCATCAACATCAGGCGTCACCCTCGGACTCGGAAGCCGGCTCGGAAGCGGCCTTTGGCGTCGGCTCGGAAGCGACCTCGGGCGTCGGCTCGGAAGCGGCCCTTTGCGTCGGCTCGGAAGCGACCTCGGGCGTCGGCTCGACTGCCGGCTCCGCTGCGGTGGCCTCGGCCTCGACCGGCTGCGCCTCGGCCTCCGTTGCGATCGCACCGACGTCTTCGCGACGCGGACGCTGGGTCGCACGGCCGCCCGGACGTTGTCCCTTTCGCTTGCGCTGGACGATTCCGAGGCCTTCGCGGTCAACGTTGCGGCCGCGACCCTCGCGGGAAGCTCCGAGCCCTTCGCCCGAAGAGCCCTGTCGCCGGCGTGCCTGATCCTGGTCGCCGAGGCGCGAGTCACGGCCACCGGCTCCCTCGAAGCCCTCGGGCATGATCTCGCCCTTGTTGATCCAGACCTTGACGCCGACCTGGCCGGCCGTCGTCTTTGCCTCCGCCTGTCCGTAGTCGATGTCCGCGCGGATCGTGTGCAGCGGCACGCGGCCCTCGGAGTACATCTCGCGGCGGCTCATCTCGCCACCGGTGAGACGGCCCGCGGCGGTGATCTTGATCCCCTGTGCTCCGGAGCGCATCGCCGAGGCCAGCGAGCGCTTCATCGCCCGGCGGAAGCTCACGCGGTTCTCGAGCTGCTCGGCGATCGACTGGGCGACGAGCTTGGCGTCGAGCTCGGGGCGCTTGATCTCGTTGATGTTGATGTGGACGTTCTTCTGAGTGAGCGCATGCAGATCTCTCCGCAGCGCGTCGACCTCCACACCGGACTTCCCGATCACGATGCCGGGGCGCGCGGTGTAGATGTCCACGGTGATCCGCTGCTTGTCCTTGCGGATCAGGATGTCCGAGAGCCCCGCATGCGAGAGCTTGTCGAGGATGTGCTTGCGAATCTTGACGTCCTCGAGCAGGTACGCCGCGAACTCCTGGCGCCCGGTCCACCAGTTCGACTTCCAGTCGTGGATGACGCCGACGCGGAACCCGCCGGGATGCACCTTCTGGCCCATCAGGCCACCGCCTCCTTCTTCTTTTGTCGCCTCGACGCCTTGGGCTTCGCGGCGGGAGTCGTGCCCTCGGCAGCCGGCGCAGCAGTCGCGACCGGCGCATCGGCCCGGGGCCGGCGTCGACGCCGCGTTGCAGTCTCCGGAACCTCGGCGAGCACGAGCGTCACATGGCACGTTCGCTTGCGGATGCGGTTGACCCGACCGCGCGCGCGTGGCTTCCAACGCTTCAGCGTCGGGCCCTCGTCGGCGTACGCGACCTCGACCACGAGGTCGTCGCCGTCCAGGCCGTGATTCGCCTCCGCGTTCGCGACTGCGGAGCGGAGCACCTTCTCGATGTCCGTCGCCGCTGCGCGGGTGCTGAAAGCGAGAACCGTCCTGGCCTCGGGAACCGTGCGACCGCGAATGTGGTCGAGCACGAGCCGCGCCTTGCGGGCGGACGTTCGCACCCATTTGGCCTGTGCGCGCACGCGCTGACGATCATCGGCTGCCACGACAGTCATGTGCGCTTCTTCACCTGGGCCTGCCGGTCGCCGGAATGGCTTCGGAACGTTCGAGTCGGCGCGAACTCGCCCAGCTTGTGACCGACCATCTGCTCGGTCACGAATACGGGCACGTGCTTGCGGCCATCGTGGACGGCGATCGTGTGCCCCACCATCTCGGGGAAGACGGTCGACGTCCGCGACCATGTGCGAACCATCCGCTTCTCGCCGGTGGCGTTCATCGCCTCGATCCGGCTGAGCAGCCGGTCCTGGACGAAGGGCCCCTTCTTGGACGATCTACTCACTTAGCGCTTCCTCTCCTTGCCGCGGCGCCGGCCGCGGACGATCAGCTTGTCGGACTCCTTGTGCTTTCGGCGCGTGCGCTTGCCGAGCGTCGGCACGCCCCAGGGTGTGACCGGGTGGCGACCGCCCTTCGACTTGCCCTCGCCGCCGCCGTGCGGGTGATCGACCGGGTTCATCGCCGAGCCGCGCACCGTCGGCCGCTTGCCGAGCCACCGGCTCCGACCGGCCTTGCCGCTCGACTGGTTGGCGTGGTCGGTGTTTCCGACCTGGCCGACCGTCGCCCGGCAGGTGAGGAGCACGCGACGCAACTCACCCGAGGGGAGCCGCAGCACGCCGTGGTCCCCGTCCTTCGCGACCAGCTGAACCGACGAGCCTGCCGACCGCGCCATGCGGCCTCCCTGACCCGGCTTGAGCTCGACCGAGTGCACGAGCGTTCCGGTCGGGATGTTGGCCAATGGGAGCGCGTTGCCGGGCTTGATGTCCGCGTTCGGCCCTGACTCGACCGTCGCACCGACGCGAAGTCGAGAAGGCGCGAGGATGTACGCCTTGGCGCCGTCGGCGTAGTGGAGGAGCGCGATCCGAGCCGACCGGTTGGGGTCGTACTCGATCGCGGCAACCTTGGCCGGCACGCCGTCCTTCGTGCGCTTGAAGTCGATCGTGCGGAAACGGCGCTTGTGACCGCCGCCCTGGTGCCGCGTCGTGATCCGGCCACGGTTGTTGCGACCGCCCTTCTTGGTCAGCGGCTCGAGAAGTGTCTTCTCCGGCTCGGACTTCGTGATGTCCTCGAAGCCCGAGGTCGCCATGAAGCGCCGCCCGGGGCTCGTGGGCTTGTACTTGCGGAGGGGCACTAGACCGCGGCTCCCTCGAAGATCTCGATCTCGTGGCCTTCGCGCAGCTGCACGATGGCCTTCTTCCAACCGGGTCTGCGTCCCTTCGTGAAACCGCGGCGCTTCGGCTTCGACTGCACCTTGAGGACCGCGACCTTCTGGACCTTCACGTCGAAGAGCTCCTCGACCGCTTGCCGAATCTGCGTCTTGTGCGCGTCCTCGTGGACGCGGAACGTGTACTTGCGGTCGGAGATGAGCGAGTAGCTCTTCTCGGAGACCACCGGTGCGAGCAGCACCTGATTCGGGTGGAGGCTCATGATCCGTTCTCCTCGCTCTCGACGCCTGCGCCAGCGCGCGCCAGGACGAGCGGGAGAGCAGCCTCGGTCACGAGCAGCGAACGCGCCCACACGACCGAGACGACCTCGAGCTCTGCCGGAACGATGACGAGCACACGGTCGAGGTTCCGGAACGATTTCACGAGCACGTCTTCGTCCTCGGTCACGACCACCAGGGTGGGCCGCTCGGACCACCCGGCGATGAGCTCCGCCGCCTTCCCGGTCGACGGTGCCTCGAAGGCGGAGCCGTCGAGCAGCGCAATCGTCCCGTTCGCCGCGTGGTCGCTCAGCGCGCCCTTGAGCGCTGCCCGGCGCGCCTTGCGGTTCACCTTCACCTCGAAGCTGCGCATGCCGGGCGGGAATGCCATGCCGCCGCCCGTCCACTGGGGCGCACGGGTCGTGCCCGCTCGGGCTCGACCGGTTCCCTTCTGCCGCCACGGCTTGGCGCGACCGCCGGCGACGAGCCCGCGGCTCTTTCCGCCGCGTGTCCCCGCCCGGGCGGCGTTCATCTCCGCCCGAACCGTCTCGTGCACGAGATGCGGCTTCACCTCCGCGGCGAACACGGACGCGTCGAGCGTCATGTCCTTGGCCTTCGCCCCGCCCAGCACGGGCGCTTTCGGTGCAGTCGCCATCGGACCTACGCCTCCCGGATCTCCACGAGCCCGCTTGCTGAACCGGGCACCGAGCCCCGGACGAGCAGGAGATTGCGCTCGACGTCGATCTCGTGCACGACGAGCCCCGGCTGCGTGACGCGGACGCCGCCCATACGGCCCGACATCCGCATTCCCTTGAAGACGCGCGACGGCGTTGCCGACGCGCCGATCGATCCCGGCTTGCGGACGTTGTGAGAGCCGTGCGAGACCGGGCCGCGGGTGAAGCCGTGCCGCTTGATCGTGCCCTGGAAGCCCTTGCCGATGGAGACCCCCGACACCTTGATCTTCTCCCCGGGCTCGAACGCCTCGACCGTCACCGTCTCGCCGACCGTGAGGCCGCTCTCGCCGCGCATCTCCACGAGATGACGATGTGGCCCGGCGCCGCCCTTCGCGAGGTGCCCCTTCTCGGGCTTCGACAGCTTCCGCTCGGCCACGGGCTCGAACGCGAGCTGCACGGCGTCGTAGCCGTCCGTGTCGACGGTCTTCACCTGGACGACCGGGCAAGGCCCCGCCTGGATGACGGTGACCGCAGACATACGCCCGCTCTCCGGGTCGAAGACCTGGGTCATGCCGAGCTTCGTGCCGAGGATCCCCTTCATGATTCCTAGAGCTTGATCTCGATGTCGACCCCGGCCGGGAGGTCGAGCCGCATCAGCGAGTCGACCGTCTTCGGCGTCGGGGAGTGGATGTCGATCAGGCGCTTGTGCGTGCGCACCTCGAAGTGCTCGCGCGAGTCCTTGTCCTTGAACGGGCTCCGGATCACGCAGTAGACGTTCTTCTC
>Ga0208612_1000210_pt1 | contig 29225 bp, 28 predicted proteins | sample AntDryMetagUQ889_FD_188089 | JGI IMG/M metagenome (GOLD analysis project Ga0208612, IMG submission 188089) | Polar desert microbial communities from Antarctic Dry Valleys - UQ889 (SPAdes) | ecosystem: Environmental > Terrestrial > Soil > Desert | place: Antarctic Dry Valleys | collected 2008-12-31 | reverse complement strand
GGGCGCCGGCATCTTAGTCTCCTCGTCGCGCAACGTCGAGGTCGCCAACAACCTGGTCGCCTGGAACGCGGATGGCATCAGCGTCATCAGCCAGCAACGTTCAGACGGGAACCACTTCCGACCCGGCATCTCCAACTGGGACAGTGTGGTGAACATCAGCGTGCACCACAACGACATCGTCCTCGCGCCGCAGACATCGGACACCTCCGATAAGTACATGTTGGCTTGGTTGCAAGACTGGACTGGTGTGATGTTCGACCCGGCCTCCAGCAACCTCGGATCCAGCAACCGCTACTGGCACGCGCAAGCTGAACCCACCAGGCGCTTCGCGTGGAACGGTGGACTGTCCCTCGTTACCGACTTCAACGCTACGCCAGGCGAGGCGGGGGGTCGCTACCTCACCGTCACGGAGCGCGACACTATGCTCGCTGCGGCGGGCGTGCCATTGAAATAGGCAGCAGCCACCGTCACCACGCACACCGCGTGGGCGGCACATCCGTCGCGTCTCGCATCGATTGCGTCCAGCCACGCGCTGCACGCACTTCGGCTAGATGGCCCGCGTACTCACGCGGTCCCGTGCTTCGCGGCAAAGTTCGATGAACTCGTAGTCGCGCACATACCAGCGTTGCAGGTTTGCCACCGCGTGCGGACTTAGCGTTGGATCCTGGTTTGGAGGACGTCGGTGAGCGGCCGTGTCATCTGTCGGTAGAGCCGCCGATGACGAGAACTCCAGCATCCGTCGCAGCTTCGTGACGTCCTCATCGAGCGTCTCGGTGAAGCCGACAAGCAAGAAGTCGGGCACGCGCGACCAGAAATAGTGACGGTCTCGGAACCAATACCAGTACGAGTCGCGAACGTGTGCGATCGACCGCATAGCGGCCTGAGCTTGGTTGCGGATCAGCTCGTCGTCGGCGCTTAGCGCGCGGCCAAGCTGGTCGGGGGTCTTGAAGACGCCAAACGCCGACTGTTCGCCTGTGGTCCACGGTACATGGTAGCGTGGCTTTCCTTCTCGGTACCTACTCCAGAAGCCGCTGACGAAGCGTTCGACAGGATCGCGGACGAAGAAGACCACCTTGTCGCCTCGAGGGGCATCTTCGAGTCTGGTTCGATGTCCGTGCGCCACAACGAGGTGACGGGTGCTGGGCTGCGACCGCAGGAGGAGTTGCCGTAGCGCCGTCCCCCCGGTCTTGCCAATGTGAAGCAGGTGGACGACCTCGCCGCCGTTCCGCCTGTGCCACGTCCACCGCGCAGAGCGCAAGAGGCCCCTTGCGGCTCGCTGTGTGTCGCGTACGGATCCGAAGACCATACAAGTAGGGTACTCCCTCAGACTGTCGGTCGAAGGCTTTGGACACGTGCAATCGGGCACTGATGCTCCGTCCGCGCGCTGCATGCCACGGGTGAGCATTACGCGTGACGTGCTTGGCGTATCGGTTGCTGCGTGGGCCAGCGAATCGCGGCCATTCGCGGATGAATGTGCTCACTTCGTGCAGCCGCGTTCGGCGACATCGTGGTCTTCGCCTTCACCCTGTCCACGCCCACTCGGCCGGAGGGCGGCGACGGCGCTATTTTGGGGGCAGGCGTACGACGAATGTCGCGCTGTTCGAGCAGCGCCACCTCCGCGTCGAATACGGCGTCTTCGCCACTTCGCGGTCGGTAGCGGTCGTGGACCACAAGGATCGGGTGTGTCCGACTCACGAGTCGTATGGCGGTCGTCGGCGCAAATGGTCGGCGCTCATGGTCCCCCTTCCGCATCGGCGCGTGTCGGCTGGCGACCGGGTCGCTTCGCGTGGGCAGGCTATGTGGCATGGATGGCGGAACTCGAAGCGACCGCGTCCGGAGAGAGAGTCACGGGTGCAATAATTAACCTATGGCACACGCGAAGCAGCGGAAGCTGCTCCACGTCCGCTCGACTCCGTAGAGCCTCAATCTCTTCACCGTTTCGGTTCTCCCTGTAAAGGATGGTCGCCGTGAACGACGTTGATCGTCAAATCGTTTTCATCTGTGGCCTCCACCGGAGTGGCACATCTGTTCTTCACCGATTACTCGCGTCACACCCGTCGGTCAGCGGATTCGCGAACACAGGTGTTCCCGAGGACGAGGGACAGCATCTGCAATCCGTATACTCGCCAGCCAAGTCATTCGGGGGACCCGGGCGTTTTGGCTTTAATGCCCGGGCGCACATGGACGAGACTCATGCCCTCGCAAGCCGCGTAAGTGCCGAACGCATCTTTGCTGACTGGGCGCGGCATTGGGACCTCGAAGCCCGGGTTCTGATCGAGAAGTCTCCTCCGAATATTGTACGAACGCGGTTCTTGCAGGCGCTCTTTCCGAATGCGCTATTCGTTATGGTCATGCGCCATCCGATTGCGGTAGCAACCGCGACCGAAAAGTGGCGTCGGTGGGATGGCATAGAGCGGCTGATCGAGCACTGGCTCGTGTGCCATGAAAAGTTCGAGGCTGATAAGCCGCATCTGACGCGATCCATAGTCGTCCGCTATGAGGGTCTCACGGCGGCGCCAGATCAAACATTAGCGAGCATATTTTCCTTGATGGGCTTAGAGCCAGTGCCCGCTGCGGAGCCCGTAAGGTCAGATATAAATGACGCCTACTTCAGACGTTGGGAACATTTGAGTCGGCGTACTTTCGTGGGACGATCAGCGCGGCGTGCTGTACACCTCTACGGAGAGCGCGTCTCTCGCTTCGGTTACAGTCTCCATGATCTACGGCATTAACGCCACCCACCTCTATGTCAACCAAGCTACGTTCAAACCGTTCCAGATCGCTTGGGCACCGTACGATCGCTCGTGCACACGCTGGCAGACTCGCGCGGCGTGAATACTCCGGCTGCGGCTGCGTAGCCGCAGTCTCAATGACGGATGGATGGTAGGTCTCGGAATCGAGAGGTACTCTTGCTCGCTACTAGCCTACGATTTGCCTGGCACCCTCTCGCCATCTGTCTTCTTTTTTTCGGGTTCGGTTGCCTGGTTGTGCTCTCGCCGGCGTTAGGGGCGGGTGTTGCCGCACTGGGCGTGGGCCTCGTCTTAGTGGCGAAGGGCCGGTTCACCGTTAAGTTGTTCGTCCTAGTGCTCTTGGCCGTGCTGATGGGTTACGCCACGATGGGGAGAGGCTTCGCTCATGTGGGCGTTCGGCCGTTCTTTGTTGGAGAAGCTGCTCTCACCCTCGGTGTGCTCGCCTTGGTAGTCACGCTGCCGACTCGCCGGCTAAACGCGGTCCACGTGCTGATCTTGGCGTTTATGTCGTGGGGCGCCTTCCGGACACTTCCGTACATCGACGCGTATGGCCTCGACGCGCTTCGTGATGCCGCGAGTTGGGGCTACGCCCTCTTCGCCATCGTCGTTTCGCTGCTGCTCCAGCAACAACACTTGAGGGGGCTGATCACCGCGTATCGCGGCTTCGTCTGGTTCCTGGTTCCGTGGATTCTCGTCCTTGCCCTCGTGTGGGCACCGTTGGGTGATTCCTTCCCCCGCGTACCGGGCACCGATGTGGCAATTCCGTCCTTCAAAGGTGGCGACATGGGCGTTCATCTCGCAGGCGTGGCAGCGTTCATCCTGGCAGGCTTTCTGCCCGCTAGCGGCTGGGCGAGAGTCGCCCAGCCGTTGCTGTGGCTGACTTGGCTCATGGGATTCGCCGTTATCGCCGCGGTGAACCGCGGAGGGATGCTCGCCGTCATGGTCGCGACTTCGACAGTAGTCTTCTTCACGCGACAGCTCAGGCAGTGGGTCGCCCCAACACTGGCTGGGGTATTGCTCGTGGCCGTGGGGGTGACTGCCGACGTGAGCCTAGCCGAGGTGGGTCGGGGCTCGGAAGCAGGGCGCGAAGTATCCGTCGGTCAGCTCATCGACAATTTTGCAAGTACGGTCGGCGAATCTGATGACAAGCGCCTCTCGGGAACACGGGCGTGGCGCGAGCGATGGTGGAGCGAAATCGTAAACTACACCTTCGGGGGCGAGTATTTCTGGCTCGGTAAGGGCTATGGAATCAACCTGGCGGAGGACGATGGCTTTGCCGGCTCCGACCCCGAATTGTCCGACCTCCGTTCTCCTCACAACGGACATCTGCAGTTCCTGGCACGCGGAGGCGTCCCAGGATTCGCTCTATGGCTGGCGGTGGTGTTGGCCTTTGCCACGACAATCGCGCGCTCTGCCTACCGCTGCCACAAGCATGGCAAGCCAGAGTTGCTTGCCGTTCACGCGTGGATTTTTGCCTACTGGATGGCAGCTGTCGTCAACATGAGCTTTGACGTGTATCTTGAGGGACCGCAGGGCGGGATCGTGTTTTGGAGCTTGGTCGGGCTTGGCATCGGGGTTGCGGCGATAGCCGGCGAGACAGACGCTACTTCGGTCGGGCCCTCTGCGTTGGCACGTCCTGCGACCGGCAGTCGGTAGCGAAGTGTCCACCGTCACGGTCGGCGAGACCGTCAAGGTCGTCTATATTGCCGGTGCGAGTCGAAGTGGTTCGACACTCCTTGACATGCTTTTAGGCCAACTGCCAAGCCACTTCGCCGCTGGCGAACTCAAGTACTTTGGAGGTCGAAACCTACGGCGTAATCGACCCTGCGGGTGTGGACGAGCGTTTTACGACTGCCCGGTCTGGAAAGCAATAATGAAGACCGGTAACTTGAGCTCAGAGGACTCGTCCCACTTCGAGCGCCTCGACAAGCGACTGCGGCTGCGCTCGGTCTGGTGGCCGTCGCACAGCGCATTTCAGCGCGGTGCCGGGGAGGACGGGCCGACTGCGGCGAAGCTGGCCGATCTCTATGGCGCCATCAAGCATGCGACCGGCTGTGACTATGTCATTGACTCCTCAAAGGTGCCTGCCTACGGCTACTTCTTGGGTACGCTGCCCACCATCGATCTCTATGTTGTTCACCTCGTGCGCGATGCTCGCGCCGTCGCTTACTCATGGACGAGGGCCAAGCCGCTCCCCGGTCTGGAAGGTCGGTCGATGCCGACGATGAGTCCCTTCGAGGCAGCGTTTCGATGGAACACAGAGAACGCCATGACGGAGGCCCTCTGGGGTCAAAGCCCTCAGAAGTATCGACGAGTCAGATATGAGGACCTGGTAGCTGATCCATCCGCAGCCCTTCGAGGGGTTCTCGAGATGATTGGGGATAGAACTCATGACTTCCCGTTTGTCGGCGAAGACTCGGTGCGTCTGCGTACCGTCCACACAGCGTCTGGAAACCCGGATCGGTTCCGCAGGGGCTCCATACCGCTACGGCTCGACGATGAGTGGCGCAGCCTGATGCCCAAGCGCCATCGCCTTCTGGTAAGTGCGCTGACTAAGCCTCTCCTAAATCGATATGGGTATTCATAGCGTCACCATCCGCAGTCGGCGGGGTTAAAAGCTGGTGCCACCAAAGGACGGTGCCGATGGCAACGCCCGATGCAATTCCCCACGCGGCTCCCTGGGCGCCCCCCGCCGCCGCGCCCCCGAGACCACCCGCTACCATAAGCGCTGATGTCACAAAGCGAGCGTAAAGGCTGCGGCGAGTGAGGGCGTACGCGCGGAGGCCAACTTTGGCACCGGACTGTACTCCGAGTGCAGCGGTGAGGAGCGAGAGAGGGAGAATGACGTCTCTCGCCGTGGCCCATGTATCGCCTAAGAGGGCGCGTCCGGCGTCCAGCGGGAGCAAGAGCAGGATCCCGCCCCACGCTAGCGCAAGCATGGCGAGGATCGCACCGATGAGTGCCGAGAGAGTGAGGACAGCGGATCGCGACCGCCGCCGGAGCCGGACTGCTTCTGGAATGGCGAACATCGACATTCCGTATGACGGCACATGGATCATGTTCATGAGGACCTGGCCTGCCCTGAGCGCTCCCGCTGTCGCCAATCCGGAGATCGCGGTCACACCGATGAGGGTCAGAGGAAGCCCGCCGCTCACGAGAAGGTTCTCTGCAGTAAGGTTCGTCACGATCTCGCGGTGTTTCTTCCACCAGGCGAGGGTGCGCAGTGGCTTGGGAGCGGTGCCACACAGGAAGGCGCCGAGCACGGCGCCGGCTGCCCCGCCAGCTACCCAGGCAGCGACCAGCGCTCCTACGGATGGCTCGCCGAGCACCATAGTAACTAGTCCGAATGAAGCAGCGAAGCCAAGCAGCCAAACGAGGTCAGTCATGAACGCAGCGCGGGCCCGACCGACGGCGAAGAGCGCGTAGCGCCATGCATCCTGAAGCAGCAATGGAGCAAGGCCTATGGCGAGGATTTGAAGTACCGGGCCTGATGCCCCGCCGATGGCCGTGGCCACGACCAGGACGAGTACTCCCCCGACGAGCCCGACGACGACCGCTGCGCCCGCCGCCGCCGCGGTTGCATTTCGCCATGCAATCGTGTCGGCGCCGCTGTATCTGATGGTCAAGGCGGCGGTGCTTAAGGCTCGAGCGATGACAACGCACACGAGGTACACCGCGAATGCGAGCGAAAAAGCACCGAACTCGACAGGCCCGACCGTGCGGGCGACGGCAACTGAGAGTAGGAAGTTCGTGACGCTGGAAAGCGCTTGATCTCCGATGGCCCATGCCATCCTTCGGGCCGGGCCGGACTTGCCTCTTCTGAGTAGGGCGGCGAAATGCGTCCCGTATGATTTCCAGATCACGAGCCGAACCCGGAGGCAAGAAAGAACCTACGCGGCACAGATCTCTGGCGCATGGCTGGCTTTCGCTTCCGAGTCGTAGCGGAGGCGGTCGCGCCCACGCGTCGTCCCGTGATCGGTGTGCGACGTTGTAGTGGACAGGATTTGCTCACCTGTACCCGTATCGGACCAGCATGGGCCACGTCGTCAACGTCACGAGCGCCTTTTCGTGGAACTTCATCGCTCCCTTCCACTCGGCGTCCATGGCTAAGGGTACTCGGCCGTGCTGAAAGCGGCTTGGGTTCCCTGCGACAGCGTGGGTTGCCGTCAAGTCAACTGCGCCATCCGAGATGAAGGGCAGATCCGTGCAGCGTTCGTCGGTGAACCGAACGATCCTCTGGATCACCAGCCTCGGGTTTTCGATGAAGTCCTCGTAGCGTACGCGGGTGTAGTGGGCCGACTTTGACCAACGAAGCTCCGCAATCGCATTCCATGACGCCCACAGGCACGACGACTTTAGGATGCCCTGTGGCTGCATCAGCCGCCCGTTCAACTCGTCATAAACCTTGCGTCTGTACCAGGAAAAGGAGACGGCTCGCGAATCGCGAACGAGGTGGACGATGTACACCTCGGTCTTGAGAACTTGTTCAAGCACATAACCGTGCGACGGAGTCTTGGATGAATCTACTATGACTCGGCATTGTGTTTGGTCCCGCGCGGCCTCGTACAGTTGCCCGAGGCGCTGCGCATAGTCCCCCATGCGCTCTCTAAGCAGATGCTTGGATCTCCCCGTTCGAAGCAGGTCGCGCGCCCGTAGCTTGTCCCGCATGTTCACGGCATTAAGCGCTACCGATTTGCTTGAATCGCCGTACGCTCGGTGGAAGACTTGACCCCAGAACGGGCACTCATGGAAGTGTCGACCACATCCACAGCGGTCGTTCCGTAGGAAGCCCCGATCCCACGCGTAGTGCACCTCGCCGAGGGACATGAATCCAGGAACCTGATCGAGGACGCTGGCCAGCAGCGTGCTGCCGCTGCGGCCGAATCCTGCGATGTAGAGGACCTTAACCATGCCTTTTGACCTCGACCATCAATCGGTTGGTGCGCGTTGCGGAAATGACATTCGGACCGTGCTTGCAAACCTAGGTAGCCGTTACTGCACACTTGTGTGGTGAGGGGCAAGTATGCGTCTCCGGCCAGACGTCCGAACCATGACAGTCCGTAGGGGGAGTGCCGCACCCATTCTACGGCAGCCTCCGGCGATGGTGCGTGAGAACGACAGAGACCGCGGGCGCACCGGCGGCTACTGGAGTTCGTGAGTCGGATGATCAGGTACCGAGAGCGGCGTTCGGGCTGCTCGTGTGTTGGGTAACTGCCGAAGCCACGATCGGGCGACCTCATCCCACGTGAAGTGCTGGTTGACCACCTCCCGCGCGCGCCGACCGATCTCTGGAGCCGTTGCGCCAACCAGGCGCAAGAGACCGTGCCTCACCCCTTCCACGGTCGCCGGCGTGAGCACCGCCGCTTCACGCTCCGCAAGGAAGGCGCCGAGCGGGTACGGAGTTGCGAGTATAGGTACGCCGATTGCTGCAGCCTCGGCCACCGAGTTGCCGAATCCTTCCCAGCGCGATGGATACACAAAGCCGGTAGCGCCGGCAATCGTTGCCCACTTTGCATCGCCATGTACCGGATTTCGGACCTGAATTCGATCCTCGAGTCCAAGCGAGCTAATGAGGCGCTCCAGCCGACCCTTCCCACCGCACCAGTCCGGTCCGTGCAGGCGACATGGTGGCAGCGAGCTCCTCGGCGTTCGCGCTATGGCCCGAACAAGTAGATCGAGTCCTTTATGTTCCGGGTCAAACCTACCGAGATAGAGCAGGTACCTATCAGCGTGAGGAGCCCACCGGACATTATCCGGAGCCGTCACCCCATTTGGTGCAACGAGCACCTGACCGCGATAGCCCAATCGTCGGAGGTGAGCTTCCTGAGACTGAAAAAACACATGAATCGCACTGGCGCGTGCTGTCAATTCGCGCTCCCACGTCATCCACCACAAACGCTTCAGGATTGGTCGACGCCCCAAGATGCGCGGATCGTACGCGCCTCGTGGAGCGAGTACATAGGGAACTTGGACGCGGCGAGCTGCACGCCCGGCAAGAACGTTGTGCGCTGTCCACGCCGAGTTCATGATGAGGATGTCGGAGCCATCGATTGCTTCGTCCAGCCTTACTGGAACGCGAACCCGTCCCACGCGACGGTGGCCGACTGGTCGCCACTCGACGCCATTAGCGTCGCATAGTGGGGAAACGTCCGCATCGCAGACGATGATCGGCCGCGCGCCCGCGCGGGCCATTGCTGCGGCAAGCAAGCGGACAGAATTCGTGATCCCGCCATCCCCCCTGACGGCCCGCGGATGGTACAAGGCGACGCGCATACGTCGTGCAGTTTACTCCGGGGGCGCCGTTCCGTAACCTAGTCGAGCTTACTCATGTGGATGCAGATGGCGCCACCACTGGGGTTCGACCGGCCGTTGCCCCCACCTGCCAAGGTAACTCCTGCGCGCCGCCTATTCGCCACGGCATGGACAAGGACTTGTTTCCGGGGCCTGTGCACACAACACTTGCTGGGCACCAGAGCATCAAATGGATCGAGAGGAGGGCCACATGAGTACTGAAGAGGGGACTCTGGTGACCGGTGGAGCCGGCTACATCGGCTCGCAGACCGTTCGTTTGTTGCGCAGGGCCGGCCGCCGGGTCGTCGTTCTCGACCGCCGTGCGCCCAACGACGAGGACGTAATCGCTGGAGCTGCCTTCGTCAAGGGGGATGTCGCCGATCGCGACCTGGTGGAGCAGCTCCTATCCGCCGAGAAGATTGCGAGTGTGGTGCATTTCGCCGGCGACAAGAACGTGGGCGAGTCGATGCAGCAGCCCGAGAAGTACTTCACGAATAACGTTGCTGGCAGCCTGGTCCTCTTGACTGCGATGGCGAATCGCGGGGTCAGGCGCCTCGTATTCTCGTCGTCCTGCTCCGTATACGGCACCCCGAGCTTCCTGCCCGTTACCGAAGATAGTCCGATGCACCCGGAAAGCCCCTATGCCGAAGCCAAGGCACTGGTAGAGCGGATGCTGGTCTGGTTCGATCGGTGTCACGCGATCCGCTCAATGAGCTTGCGCTACTTCAATGCCGCCGGTGCCGACTTCGGCGGCCAGATAGGAGAGGAGTGGGATCGGTCGGCCAATCTGATTCCTGTCGTCATGAAGGCGGCACTCGGTGCCGGGCCACCGGTCGAAATCTTCGGCACCGACTACCCGACCCTCGACGGGACTGCCATTCGTGATTACATCCACGTTGTGGATCTTGCCGATGCCCATCTCAAGGCCCTCGCTTACCTTGTTGCAGGCGGAGGTACTGATGTTGTCAATCTGGGCACAGGGGAGGGAAGCTCGGTCCGGGAGGTCATCGACATGGTGGCCAAAGTCGGAAATGTCGACGTGCCGATGATCGAAGTTGGCCGCCGTATGGGGGATCCGATGGCGGTGTATGCCGACAACGGTAAAGCTCAACGGATCCTTGGCTGGGCTCCACAGTTTGGCCTGCGAGAGATCATCGAGACAGCCTGGAATTGGCATGCAAAAGTGCAACATCGTGCTCCGCGGCCGACGGTATGAGCCTGGGCAAAGCGACGGTCAAGACGCGCTTGTGCTCTGCGTTCGTGTGGCACTTTGATGCTCATCTTGACTCAGCCGCTCCAATACATTTGTGATCGAGCGCCTGCTTCAATGCGGAGCGACCTGAGCCTCGCCGTCGGAGCGCTTTCCCCCACGGCAGGGTGCTTGTGGCATCTGCCGCTTCCATGGAATCGCTCGGCGGCGCTCCGCCCGAAGGGCTCGAGGCGCAGCGCAGTCACCGTATCGGGTCATCGTCTGCTTCTGGAAGCCTGGTAAGGGGGGATCAGTCGTGTGCGGCTTGGACTACAATTTTTGCTTGTAGTGAGAACGCGAGAAACGCTGCGGCGTATGGTTGATGTGGGTCTCCGCCCGCCCCTCATGGAACGCGAGGCCCTCCGATGGGCAGCCCGTCGTCATCGGGGGATAGCCTTGGTTTGGCATCGCATCGGCCGAGATGGACCCCAGCCGCACGAGGCGGTTCGAACCGTGGCAACGGCAACGTTCGCCGCCCAGCTCGACCTTTTGGGCGAGCTCGGGGACATCGTGCCACTCGCCGACCTCGAGCATCCCGGTGAGGGTGGCCGACCGCGCTTCGCTCTTACATTCGATGACGACGATGCCGGTCATGTCGCGGATGTGATGCCCGAGCTGCGCGCCAGGGGGTTGACCGCGACATTCTTCCTATCCGGCCGCTGGTGCCACGGGTACGGTCCCTACTGGTGGGAGCTGCTCGAGGAAGACATCCGTCATCGCGGCACGGAGGACGTAGCAACCTGGTATGGCCTCGACGTCTCTCTGGCCGCCCGCGACCTGGTGAAGGCACTGACGGGAACTGTGACGGCCGGCGCACTGGCCGAAAAGGCCCGTAGGGGCGGACGACCTCCGATGAATCACGACGAGGCAATCATTCTCGTCGAGGCGGGCATGGAGATTGGCTTCCACACTATTGATCATGATGCGTTGCCGGCCCTCGGTGAACGGGAGCTGCCCGAGGTGGTCGTCCGAGGGTGCCAGGAGCTGGCGCACGACCTTGGGGTGCGGCTGCTTCGGTTCGCTTATCCCCACGGCCTGACGGATGAGAGGGTGGAGAGGGCAGTGGGACTTGCCGGTTACGCGAGCGCCTGGACGACCGCCAAGCACGTCGTGGCCCCTGGCGCTCCGCTGCTGGCGCTGGGCCGATGGGACATTGGCCACCTGCCGCTTAGTCGCGCCCGAAGAGCGCTCGTCCAAGGGCTCGCCAGGCCGTACCGGTGACAGAGCAAGGTCAGTCCATCGCACCCGCGACCGCATCGCCCCGCGACCGATATCCGCGTCCCCGTCCGACCCCATGGACGCCGAACCGAGCCCGAACCCGGGACGGCGGTCCAACGGCTTGCCGCGAGCAATTCGTCACCGCAGGCATTTGCCTTGCCGGTCACGCGGGGGTGCTACGAGTCGGAATGGGGTGTCTGTATTCTCTGCCTCTTGGAGAGCATCTGCAGCGGCCCCCCTCGGACCTACCGCTGGAACGTACGCCCTGCGACTGTCTGGACATGTCGGACCCAAACCGGTGACTCGGCGAGATGTCACCGTCGTCATCCCAACCCGGAACCGCGTTGGTCTCCTCGCGATCACGCTCGCGACAGTTCGGGCCCAAGTTGGCGTGGACCCGGAGGTCGTGATCGTCGACGATGGCTCCGATCCTGAACCAGCGGCAGCCCTTCAAGAGTTCCGGGATGAACGAACCACGATCCTGCGCAATGAGGCTTCGCGAGGGGTGGCGGCTGCGCGCAACCAGGGGCTGCAGGCGGCGTCGACTCGCTGGGTCGCATTTCTCGACGACGACGACTTGTGGACGCCGACCAAGCTCGCTCGGCAGCTCGCATCCGTTTGCGAGGTGGGAGCCGCATGGGTGTACAGCGGTGCGGTGAAATTTGAGGTCGGTCCAATTTTATGGCAACTCATGTTGCCCCCCAGCCCCGACGATGTGCAGCGGAAATTGGCCGATGCCAACATCATCCCAGCCGGCGCGTCGAACGTGCTCGCAGACCGTGAGACGGTGCTGGGGCTGGGTGGTTTCGACGAGGGCCTGCAGCACTTGTCCGACTGGGACATGTGGCTGCGGCTGCTGTCCGCCAGTGTTCCTGCCGCCGTATCTGCCATCGCCGTTGGCTATCGCCTGCACCGGCGGGCGATGTCACTCAACCCCGCCGGGATGCTCCGAGATGTTGCCCTCCTTGACACCCGCTGGCGCGCGATGCGTTCAGATCGTCCGCTTGAGACAGGACCAACGCATCTCTGGGTGGCAATGAGTCACCTACGTGCCGGTAATCGCTTCCGCGCGATGCTTCATTACTTGCGGGCAACACCAACGAGGCCGTCGGCGGCCTGGCGTGGCCTGCTCCGCACGCTTCATCCTGCCCGGCCGACCCCCGCGCATGTTCTTGACGGCCAAGAGGTTCGCCGTTCGCCGTTCAAGCGCATCCGGCGAATCCAGCTGTCGGATGAAGTGGCAGCGTTGCTAGACCGGTACGCCACTCTGCGGAGCGAGCACCAATGAGGCCGCCAACGGTGTCCGTAGTGGTCGTCTTCCATGACGATGAGCGATTTCTGGCGGACGCCATCGACAGTGTGCTCGCCCAGTCGTTTCAGGACTGGGAACTGATTCTGGTTGATGACGGCTCCACGGACGGGAGCACCGAGATCGCCCGCGGGTACGCCGCGACACATCCTGACCGTGCGCGATACGTTGAGCACGAGGGCCACGCAAACCAGGGCATCAGCGCCACCCGTAATCTGGGCATCAGCCAGGCTGCCGGCACGTACGTCGCCTTACTCGATTCGGACGACGTCTGGAATCCAGAGAAGCTTGAGGAACAGGTGGCCATCCTCGGGCGCCATCCTGAGGTAGGACTCCTTTTCGGTGCCTCTCTCTACTGGTGGAGCTGGGCGGAGGGCTCGACGACGCCCGACCAGTTGATGCGGATCGGCGCAGCTGAGGACGTGGTTCACCGGCCTCCTCTCCTGGCTACAACGCTCTATCCGCTCGGACGCGGCGTCGCCCCGTGTCCGTCTTCGTGCCTGGCGAAACGGGATGTGCTTGAGGCAGTCGGTGGATTCGAGGCTCATTTTCGCGGCCTCTATGAGGACCAGTGCTTTCTCGCCAAGGCCTACCTCGCCACACCGGTGTATGTATCGAGCCGCTGCTGGGACCGCTACCGCCGTCACCCGGGTTCGATCATGCAAACAGTATCGCGAACGCACTATCACGAGACTCGCCGCCAGTACCTGTCTTGGTACGAAGAGTACCTGGAGGAGTGCGGCATCCATGAGCCAGCCATCACGCGCTTTCTTGATCGCGCTCAGTGGCCTTATCGTCATCCGCGCCTGGCGGCACTCCGGACCATGACAAGCCGAGCTCAAGCGAAGTTATTTGGTTGGACGAGGAGCTCATCCTCGCGAAAGCCATTTCGGTCATAGGCGTGCTCCTGCGTTGTTGCGGAATCGTCGGAGGGTGATCTGTTGTCTCCCTGGACAAACGAACCTGCTCGCGCCTGTCGCGGAGTAGTGCCAGCCGCGCCGCGAGATGCCAGATATCCTCGAGGCGGGGAGCAGGCAGGTGGCATGGTCGCACGACGAGATCCCAGGGTGCTAACGCTGGCATTCGGCGAGCGACCACCCGAACGACGGTACTGATGGCTGAAGCGCCCCGGCTGATCAGGGGTAGCATGCTTCCACGCTTCGTGCGGACGCCCCTCAGAGCGGTGGGATGGCGATCCGGCGCATCGATCGCAGTGAAGCACACCTCCTCATCCTGTTCCAGGATCCTTTGGAGGCGCTTCACTGCGCCCGCGCCGGCGTCCCGGCGGCCTTCGCTTGCCCCTTCAGCGTGGCGCGAGACACCAAGGGCTTCAGTTGGCGACGGATGGCTGGCATCCCTGGGTGGCCGAGATCCTTGACCAACGCCCACGCGGTCATGCCCGGTACGCGGGCTTGCTGCTAGAGAAGTACTTTCGCCTCTTCTCGCCGGCCAACGCCCTCGACGCACTGGCCGGGCTCGCGGGCGATTCGGATGCGGCCTTGGCACCGCCCAGCCACCTGTTTTGGCTTACGCCCTGGTCGCCGGGGAGTGCGCACAGCTGGACCGCGACATTAGCGAGTGGCTAGCCTCTGGCGCCCGTCAGTACGGCTTCGACTCGTTCGATCTGACCTGTGATGGAACGCGCTCGAACCGGTCAACCGAAGAGCATGCTCGCCGAATGCCGTTTTATCTGCGCGCCTCTGACCTCTAGTGTGGACGGTACGGCGCTCACCCTCCTCTCGTGGAGGACCGGCGCGGAGGAACGGGCGAAGCTTGGACAGCCTTGACACCGGCACGCTATCGTTGCCGGATCCATGACTGCCGTCTCTGTCATCATTCCAACGCGCAACCGACCACGCATGCTGTTGCAGACCATTAGCACAGTTTGCGCTCAACAAGTCGATCTCGAAATCATCGTAATTGATGAAGGATCAGATGACCCAACGGCCAGCCGCATTGCGTCTCTAGAGGACACCCGCACCCGCGTCATCCGTCACGAACGTCCTCTGGGGGTGAGCGCTGCTCGTAACGCTGGCATCGCGCTGGCGAGTGCGGAGTGGGTCGCGTTTGTCGATGATGACGACCTTTGGCTACCCGATAAGCTCACACAGCAGTTGCAAGCGGCACAGCGGATGAATGCCCCTTGGGTTTTCGGCGGTGCGCTCGAGTTCGCGGATGGACTGCGTTTGCTGCATGTCCACAGCCCACCCGCGACGGTTCGCGAGGCGGTGACCCGCCTGCCCTACGCAAACGTGGTGCCGGGGGGAGGATCGAACGTACTGGTCAAGCGTGACCTCCTCGCCACCACTGGGGGCTTCGATGAGTCCGCGAATCTCATGGCGGACTGGGATCTCTGGATCCGTATCGCGGATATCGGGGAACCCGCACTTGTGGACGGACCCGTCGTTGCCTACCGCCTGCATCCTGGTAACTCCTCGAAACGGGTCGATTTGATGCTGCAAGAAGCGGCGTATGTCGAGGCGAAGCACAGGCATCTACGGGCTGGCGATTCCATCGATTGGGACGATTTATACCGCTGGCTCGGTGCCGCGGCTCTGCGCGAGGGTGACGGGCGAGCCGCCCGTCGACTTGCCTTGCGCGCCTACCGTGCAGGGCACCGTGGCGCGCTACGCCGCCTTGCGCGCGCGCTACTCCCGAACAGGCAGAACGGAACGTTCTCACCGAATCCCCATGAGGTCGGGTGGCCCGGTGATACGCGGAGATGGATCGAGCAGGTTGTACAAGCACCGTGAGTTCAGGTGTGAACGGTGCTCGTCAGCGGACAATAGTCCTCGTCATGTGGGGCGATCTGTTTGAGGACTTCTTCGACTCCATCGACGTTTCCATCCATGACTTCCAAACAAGCCTCACGGGCGGTTGGCTATTCAACTACGCCCAGGCACTCCAACGCGCCGGCATACGCGCCGTCCTTCTTCACGTGTCGGCCCGAGTCGACGGCGTCATGCGCTTCGTCCACGAACCCACGGGTACGCCGGTCACGATACTTCCTGCTCCCCGGCGGCTGCGGGTCCTGCGGGCGATCGGAGACCGGCTTCCGTACCGACGCGCCGCACGCTCGATCGTGTCGTGGCTCTCAATGCCCGTCCGGTCGCTGATCGATGAGCTGCGCTATCAGGGTGCCGAAGCGATTCTTACGCAGGAGTACGAACATGCGCGGTTCGACGTCCTTGTGGGCGTGGGTCGATTCACAGGACTGCCGGTCTTCGCCTCATTCCAGGGCGGGGACCATCCCAATAGCCGCCTCGAGCGTTTTTTCCGGGGCACCATGGTGCGGGCGAGCGCTGGTCTCATCATCGCTGCCGAAGTCGAGCGGCAGCGGGTGCGCCGCACCTATCGCGTACCGCCAAAGAAGATTGCTGATATTCCGAACCCGGTCGACGTGGCCGCCTACCGGCCGAGGGACCGAGTGGAAGCCCGCGGCCTGCTGGGCATACCGTCGGATGCAGTGGTTGTAGCTTGGCACGGCCGCGTTTCTATCAAGCCGAAGGGGCTCGACCTTCTTCTCGAGGCATGGGCTCAGGTCTGCCGGCAGCGTCCAAGCGTTAACCTGCTCCTTCTCATGGTTGGGACCGGACAGGACGCCAGTGAGCTGCATCGGAGGCTGGACGCGTTCGAGTATCCGACTGTCCAGTGGCACGATGAGTACATCACCGACCGCAGTGTGCTCTTGCGCTATACATCCGCAGCCGACATCTATGTGCTGCCGTCTCGCCACGAGGGATTTCCGGTTGCACCGCTCGAGGCCATGGCCGGCAGTCTGCCCGTTGTCGCCGCCGCCGCGTCGGGTATTCCCGACATTCTGTCCGCGGGCGAGGAGCACGGCGGAATCGTTGTTCCACTGGAGGACACGGATGCGCTTGCGAGGGCGCTCGGCGCCCTCATCGACGATCCGGACCGGCGCGCTCGGCTCGGTGTTAACGCCCGCAGACGTGTTGAGGAGCAGTACTCGTATGAGGCGGTGGGGGAGCGGCTGCGTGCTCTCCTCCTGTGCGACGGGCCGCCGCCTCTGGCTCATGAGCGACCCTCCCCACGGCGAGGCTAATGTGCGGCTTCCGTCCATCGGGCCAGGCGTCGGAACTCGTCGTTGCGGTCGAGCAGTTCGGTGAAGGTTCCAATATCGTCGATCTGACCGTCGCGCATGAACACGATGCAGTCGTAGCCATGCACGGTGGAGAGGCGGTGGGCGACGGTCACGATCGTGTGGTTCGCGCGCAGGCGGTCAAGCGCATCGATCAGGAGCGCCTCCGTCATGTTGTCGAGCGCGGAGGTGCCTTCGTCGAACACTAGCGTGCTCGGACGGGGGTATAAGGCGCGAGCGATCGCCACGCGCTGGCGCTGCCCGCCCGACATTCGGACCCCCCGCTCCCCGACTATCGTGTTCAGCCCCGCAGGCAGTGACTCCACGAATTCACGGAGCTGGGCTAAACGCAGGGCCTCGCGTACCTGGCCCTCGTCAATCTCCTCGTCGGACACGCCCAAGGCGATGTTGCGGCGCAGGGTATCGTCCATCAAGAAAACCTGCTGCGACACTAGGCCGATCGACCCATGCCATGCTTGGACCACGTCGCGCAAATCTTGGCGGTCAATAAGCACGCGGCCGGCAGTCGGCTCCGACAGGCCCACGATGATGTCGACGAGAGTGCTTTTTCCCGATCCCGTGGCGCCGACGATGCCGACAGACATGCCTGGAAGAATGGTCAGATTGATGTCGCGCAGCGCAGGTGTCTCTGTGCCCTCGTACATGAACTCGACGCCCTCGACTTCCAGTGCTTCGCTTAAGTCGAGGCGTTCTGAGGTGCGGCGTTCGGGGGCCACGGCCAAATCAAGGTCCTGTAGGACCGCGTTTACCGCTGCGCGCCCGAAGCGAATGGCGTTCAGGCTGCGTACCACTCTGGTCAGCGCAGGCATGATACGGAGCGCAGCGTAGGCAAACAGCCCAAGCACCTGCAACGAGCCGGATGTGCCGTCGACCGTGGTCGAGATGATGAGGAACAAAGCGATAATGCTGACGACGATGGTTTCAATTGCCACTCGGGGGAATTCATTCAGCACGGCGCGGCGGGACCGGGTCTTGGCAATGATGCGCTGCGCACGATTGAAGGTGGCAAGGAAATAGGCGTGTCGACCAAGGACGGTGATGTCCCGGAAACCGAGAAGGCTCTGCTGGAGCGCTTGCAGGCTCTGGCCCGACATCTCCTGGCTTATCACGCCAAGGCGTCCGATGCGGGGTTGGATCGATCTAAAAACGATGAATACCAGAGGTGCGAGGATGATCACGACCATGCCCGTCGGCCCAGGCGCAGCGAGGAGCATTACCAGTACGATGGCCATGACGAGGATGCCATCAGAGACGAGTGTGACGGCGGGGGTGAATACCGACATAAGGATCTCGTAGACCGAATGTTGAATGTTGCGGATCAGGGTCGCGGAATTGCGGCGGAGATGGAACGCATACGTCGTGTGAAGGTACCGGTCGAGCAGTCGCGCGCTGAGGTCGGCCGCCGCGGAATTCGAGACGCGAGCTTGGTAGTAATGCTGACCGAGCGTCGCAGCTGCGCGTACGAGGAAGAAGCCGGCCACCCCCGCGGCCACGAGGATGACAAGGTGATCAGGCCGAAGATCAGGCAATATGCGGCGTAGGTCGCCAAAAATGGGCACGTTGAGGTCCGCCTGTGGATCGGCAGCGAGGGCGATGAGCAGAAAGATGAGGATTGCACCGAGCGCTTCGAAGCCGCTTACCACGATTGCTAACATCAGCACGACGAGCCACCGTCCCCGCCTGCCTGGCTCGATCAGAGACGTATACAAATTCATAGCGCGCCGCATCGAATCTCCTCGTAGGTGGCATAGGGTAGGAGTGCCGGCGCGGAGCACTCTGTTCTATAACCCTGCTCGGTCGGTGCTGGTCCCGGGGCCCTTGGCGACCGGGGGGCGTCGACAGCGATTCGGGTGTCTAGATGGCCTGGGTTAGTGAACTGGTATCGTCTGCATTGTGAAGTGTAGCGGCGCGTGTGTGTTCATGGCCCCGATAAGGCTCACCCCCGCGGTTCTTTGCGCCTACGACGACGTCACGAGCGCCGCGTGAGGGATCTTGATGGCCGGACCATGCCACCAATGGTGGCGGTCCCGCGGACACCCGAGCCAGCGATGGGAGGATAGGGGCATCGTGAGCGGCGTGCCTCCGGTCCCATCACCCGTTGAAGGGCGTGATCGGCCATTCTGGTCCGTGATGATCCCCACGTACAACGGTGCACGGTATCTCGGCGAGTCGCTCGGCAGCGTGCTTGCGCAGGACCCAGGGGCCGACTATATGCAGATTCAGGTTATCGACGACCATTCGACTGTCGGCGATCCCGAGGCAGTAGTGCGTGACCTCGCGGGCGGTCGGGTGAGTTTCTATCGTCAGCCGCGAAATGTTGGCCACATCGCCAACTTCAACACCTGTCTCGAACGGTCCGTCGGCATGGTGGTGCATGTGCTGCACGACGATGACACCGTGAGGCTCGGCTTCTACGAGCACCTGGAGCGGGGCTTGCGCCAGCACCCTGAGGCCGGAGCGGCCTTGAGCCGGCACATCTACTCCGACAGTGATGGCCACTGGTGGTCGATCTCGCCGCTAGAGCGCAGGACGCCCGGAATACTCGACGGCTGGCTGAAGAAGATCGCCTCAGGGCAGCGGGTGGCTACCCCATCCATGGCCGTACGACGGTCCACCTATGAGGCGCTCGGCGGGTTCGATCCGCGCAGCGGCCGCGTCGGCGGTGAAGATTGGGAGATGTGGGTCCGCATCGCTACTCGGTATCCGGTGTGGTTTGAGCCCGAGCCGCTGGCTGTGTATCGGGCAACGCGCCAAGGCTCGCTGACCGGCACCGCTGATGGACTCGCGCTGACGAACGATATGTTCAGGGTCACTCAACTTGTCGAGTCCTACCTGTTCGAGTACCTCCCCCCTGATGAGGCCCGCACGGCCTTGCGTCGAGCCCGCAAGATGTACGCGACTTGGGCCGTGGAGGCGGCACTGCAGCTAGCCGAGGCCCGGAAGATACGTCGCTCGCTCGGGGCGGCCCGCCTCGCTCTGCGCGAGGGTCCGACCATGATCATGTTGGCCCGCCTCGTCGCCGCCGTTGCCTGGTCTATGTGGGTGAGCATGCGCCGCCGGCGGGCAGCCTGATGGGCCGGACTTCATTGCTCAGCGCCGAAATTGGAAGGGGCGATGCTGGCCAAGCTGCTTGCGCTACACATCAGGACGCTGCGATCGCAGGGTTTTATAGAGCGCCAGCGGTTGCCCCATGAGGCTCGTTCAGGGGCTAGCCCGGGCGAGCGCCAGACGCCACGCGCGCCACGCGCGCCTCAAGCGGGACGCCCACTTCCTCCGCGCCGGCCTCTGGATCACCGCCAATCCAAAAATGGCCCGCCACTGGCGGCATGGGCAGCCACCCCCTCAGCTGCGGCGCGCCAAGGGAATTCGCTCGAGGCCGGGCTTGCTCCGTACGCTCGCCTCCCTGACGTGGATCAGATCTAACGGCACGCACACGATCTTCTTGCCGAACGCCTACAAGGCCGATACGGTGCTTATCGACCCCGCGGCCACCTCCGTACTGCGCGTGCTCCACAGCGGCCCAGTCCGCCAGGCCAGTATTGAAAGCAGGATCCGGCTTAGTCGGCACCTCGACACGCCGGCCTTCCAGGTGCTGGACGACGGTCGGCTGATCCGCGAAGAGTTTGTACGCGGCGAGGACTTCGCAGCGTTGCCGTCCAGAGCGCGCATTGATGCCTTCAAAACGTTGCTGGCCGGCTACACCAGCCTGTGTGCGCACGAGGGGAGAGGGTCGGCGGGTCACCTGTTTGACACCGCCATGATAGCCAGCGAAGAGATCGCCCTCCCGCAGGAATTGACCGCGTTCATCGTGGCGCAAACAACGACGCTTCGGCCTGACATTGCCCGTTGGCCACTCGTACCCTCGCACAAAGACATGTCGGCGGAGAATCTTATCGTCTGTGATGGCCGTCCCGTGCTGGTCGACCTGGAGTGGGTTGCGTGCGCGGCATTCTGCTACGATCCGCTGTGGCTCATAGTCCGGGAGGCTGCGACGGCCCACCGTCGTGACCTTCTCGAGGCCTTACTTGACGGGAGACTCGACACGGAGCTGCAGGCGCTCTGGACGGCTGCCGGTCTCCGGCTGCCCGACAACAAGGTTGCGGTGCTCGTCCCCGTTATCCTCTGCAGCGCCTACGACGCCGCCACGAGCGCTGGCGTCACGGAACCCACTCGCTTTCGAAGATACCTGCAGAGGTGGCTCGGGTCAGTGCAGCCGCGCTACTGAGATGGGAGTTAGGATAGGTACTGTGAGCGGCAGGTCGGGCCTTCCGCGAGGAGCCAATTGCTTTGTCGCTCTTCAAGAGGTCCGACAAGCTGAAGCAGCGCTTTCTTAGCAGGCACAGGCCAAATAGATGTGCCCAAGCAGGCCTCGAGATGGTGATGGAGCGGGTAGATGGGGGTTGACACAGCATCTGCGGTCCTTCCCTCGATTCGGCACCGGCTTGACGGACGAAGAGGAACGGGCCGCCCTGCGCAACGCCCGACGGCGCCTTCGGGCGGTTGGTTGTATGCCGTTGCCTCTTGCTCCAAGCGAGTTATGGCGCGAGTGCGGCACCGATGAACGAGCCAGCCCGCGCCCGGCTGAGAAAGTTGCTGCGCCGCTGGCGGCGTCGGCCTCGTTGGGGAAATTTGCTGCGTACCGCGCCGTTCAGCGATGGGTACGGCTGGGACCGTGGTACGCCCGCCGATCGTGCGCTCGCCTGGCGGTTCATGGAGGAACATCGCCACCTATTCCGGGGCCGTGTGCTCGAAGTAGGCAGCGACACGTACATCCGCGCCTTCCGCCGCGGGATTAGCGCCGTGGACATCGTCGATGTCGATGAGCTCAATCCTAGGGCCACGGTCATCGCGGACTTGGGGATACGAGGTTCTCTGCCCGCAGAGTGTTATGACTTGGTGCTTATTGCTCAGACGCTGCAGTATGTGACTGACGTGCCAACCGCGCTGCACAACTGCTGGCAAGCTGTGAGGCCAGGGGGTGCCTTGCTGATTACGGTACCGGCGATCTCGCGACTCGACCCGGGCGCAGTCGACGGCGATCTATGGCGCTTCACCCCAGCAGGTCTGCGGCGATTGCTGGGTCAGGCAGCCCCAGATGTCCCCCTCGACGTGCGCGGCCTCGGCAACCTCGCCAGCGCAGTGGCCTTTCTCTACGGGATCGCTGCTGAGGAGCTGCCAGGTCACGTCTTGGACATTGACGATGACGCCTTCCCTGTCCTGACCGTAGCCGCGGTGACCAAGGAGCTCACAAGCCAAACGTGAGATTCTCGGCGTGGTGATTCAATTGGCGCCATGCAGCATGCCTCCGGTGTAGAGGCGCAGGATGCAATCTCGGAGTAAGCGTGGGTCGACGGATCCAGTATGGTCCTCACGGAGATCGAACGGCCAGTCGCTGCGCGAGGAAACGTCTAACGTCTGCAAGCGATTCGTGCGGCGGTCGAGTTGCATCAATAATCGTGATGGGAATCGCTCTGGCGCGGAGCGCTTCGATCATCTCAGGCAGGAGTCCGGCCATGGCCGGCATTACCTCGGTTGCTTGGAATTCGGACTTGCGATTGACGACGCGCTGCACGGCGACGCCGATAGGCAGGTCCAGCACCACGACTCCGTCAAGATCAGGTAGCTGGCAGGGGAGGCACGACAGGGTTGGGGAGTTAGGGGTATCAGATGCGGCCAAGGGGAAGAGCAACCGCTGCCATATCCCTTCGTCGACGATCACCGCACCAGTCGGATCGCTTACGCGCTGAATGAAGCCGTATCTCGAGAAGGCCTCGATAAGCATCCAAAGAGCACTGCGCCGATCTTCCACTTTTTGCAGTCGCCGCGATATGTGGACCGCGAGGTCGTGAAGCTCTGGATAGTCGATCGCCATCTGCGCGGCGTCCCAAAAGTCCGGAGCCGGTCCGTCGAGCAGTCGTAGCTTGAGCGCCTTGGGCAACAGCCACAGGAATCGGGAGCGTCTGTCAGCCGCTGCAGAGCCGAGCCGTTCTCGCCGCACGAGCTGGTGCACCGTAATTAAGCCGTTCAGCGGTCTCCAGCTGCGTAGCAACGTCGTCTTTCCTGCCCCCGGCAGACCGAGCAGTTCAAAGTATCGCGCCATCCCTACGCTTGCGCCCGAAGCAAGCGACGGCTGGCGCGACGGAGGATGACGTCGACCAGCTCAGCTGTCATTCGCGCGGGCGGGCCGGCTCTTAGCCCTACACGCATGGCGGCAGCGAGCGCCGGCCATTGGCGTGCGCGAACCAGCCCAGGAACGGTCTCGAGTGACCAGCGGCCATACAGTCTTCGGGCCTGGCCGAGCGCCTGGCTTGCCTCCTTTTCGGGCAAGTACAACGACAAGTACTCCTCGATGACGTCTGTGGCCCGCAGCAAGTCCTCGACCAGCCGGGTGGTGCCGACCGCATCGCCGGTAAGCGATCCTGGCCGAGCGTATCGGTACACCGCAAGGGGTTCCGGCTCGAACCATACCGGAAACCGGGTGGCGATCCGTACGTACATCTCCCAATCTTCGCCGCCACGGATGCGGGGATCGAATCCGCCGAGCTCTTCGAACACCGAACGTCGGATGGTGATTGCAGGGGTGGTCAGGCGCATTCCGGAGGCCAGCACACGCAACCAACCGCTAAGCACGCCTGCGCTGCGCCGCTCCAGAGGCGAGAAGCTACGCCAATGTCCGGCGGGATCCGCATAAATGTGGCGGGTAAACGCTGCGCCAACCTCCGGGTGGTCTTGGAAGACTCGTTCCAGCCCTCGATAGAAACCGCCACGCACCAGATCGTCGTCGTGGAGCACATGAACGACCATGCCGCGCGAGTGACGCAGGCAGGTGTTGAAATTCGCGACGTGCCCCACGTTTGACGGTTGCCGAAAGTATGCGATCCGGGTACCGGCGATGTCCCGCACGACCGCTTCGGGATTTGTTCGGGTCGAGTGGTCATCAACTACCTCGATCTGCATACGCTCAGGCCCCGGATCCTGCGCGAGGACCGACGCGAGGGTTTCCGCCAGAAGTGTATCGCCGTTGTGTGTGGGTACCATGACTGACCAGAACGGCCGGTCGCCGTCGCCCACCGGTGCGACTGGCGGGCAGCGAGACGTCACGCTCAAGCGAAAACCTTCCGGTCGATGCCGCCGCCGCCGCGCTTCTGACCGGTGGCGTTTGATGCTAGCAACGGAGACGCAATTGAACCCCATCGATACCGACAGTACATGGAATGGTGCTCCCCCGCCTGTACGGCTGCGGGTGGGTGGAGTCTTAGAACGCAGCCCGCATTCATCCGAAGCGCCACCCTACGTCAATATCAATCCCCGCCCCCTTCCGGGTTATCTGCTTACTGGCCTAGCGTCGACGCTAAGTGCAGATACTCTGCAGCAACTCGATCCGGCTTGAAGTCTGCTACTCGGCGGGCGGCTGCTTGAGCCAGTCGGCGGCGCTCTCTCTGATCGTCGATCAATCCTTCCAATGTGTTTGCGACGGCGCTGACATCGCCGACGGGCACCAGCCGCCCGACGCGACCCTCCTCCAGCAGGAATCGAGGCCCGGACGGGCAATCGGTGCTCACCACCGGAGTCCCCAGGGCCATTGCTTCGAGGAGTGATATCGGCAGCCCTTCGTTCCGCGAGGTGAGGGCGAACAGGGTGGCCTTTCGAACATAGGGCAGCGGGTTCTGGATGAAACCAAGGAACTGAATGCGTTCGGTCATCCCGGTCGCCTCAACTAGGGACTCCAGACGGAGGTGAAGTTGAGCGTCCATCGGTCGCCCAATGACCACCAGGCGCAAGGGTCTGGTCCGCCGCTGGTTTGCTTGGATCACGGCGCGGACCAACGTCTCCGGGTCCTTCCGAGCGTGAATGTTGGCAACGCTCACAACGATGTCACCAGGTGTTTCGAACCACGGGTGTGTGATCGGCTCATTCGCCAGTTGTTCGAGGTGACGCCACCGGGTCAGCGGCGGCGGGATGTACGTCGTGCGGCCGCGGAGTGCGCTGAAGGTCATTTCCAGGTCCGTTACGATTTCTGGCGCTACTCCGACGACCCAGTCCGCCCGAGGCACCAGCATGCTGTCGAGCAAGAATCGGACTTTGCGATGGCTCCAGGCATACGAGGAGTAGTGGTTGTGCTCGACGGCGATGACAGTCGGACGCGGAGTGACTGTCCGTGTTGCCACAACGGATGCTCGGGCGGGACCGCTCCCGTGAGCAAAGATGACCTGTGGGCGATACCGCACTATCGCTCGCCTGAGCGGAAGGATGGATCGCCAGCTCCCCCCCGTACTCTGCCCGAGATCCATCAGTTCCACGTCGACTGGGCGCCGTACGGTGCGGCGCTCAACGATGGCGGCCGCCAACGCGACGTCATGTCCAGCGGCCCGAGTTTCCTCAGCCAGGGTGCACGCGACGTCTGCAATGGTGCGGTCATTTAGAGCATGAACGAAGAGCAGCGCTTTCAAGGGACTCCCTTCGTCGGAATGCCTCCCCTGCCCGTGAGTATGGAGACGTGATTGTTGAGCTCTTTCGGGGACTTCTCACGAGCATAGTCAGCCGACGGCCTCAATGATCGGAGCGCACCACTGCTATTGTGCACCGATGGGAGATCCTCGTGCAGCCTTAGCCGATCGGACAGAGTTGTGGTCCAGCTTGCTCCGGCGCCTCACCAGCGAGTTCCCCGCTTGGGCGGCGTGGAAGAATGTCGACTCTGCCATGGCCGGCAAGGGTGACGTGGATTCATTGGCTCCTCCGAGCGACTGGCCGGCCATTCAGGAAACCTTCGAGGCGTGGGCAACCGAGCGGCACTACGCGCCTATCGTCGTGTGCCGTCACGTCCCGCAGGGGCCCCATTTCGTGACGTTCGAGCCGGGCTCCGCGTACATCGTGCAACTTGACGTGAAGGAACGGGCGACGTTCCGCGGCTCCACCCTGATCGACGCCTGGAGCCTCCAACGGCTTGTGGAGATCGACGCTGGCGGTTATCGTCGCGTCCGGCGAGGCGCCGACGGCGTCATCCGCCTCTGCTCGAACGCCATCGGGAAGGGTGGACGTCTGAACGCGTCCGCTCTCGTCGCCAAGCGAATTCCGGAGTTGCTTCGGTCCGACCCGGAAGGGGTGGAGGCGATGGCCGAACTCTTCGGCCCTGCGCGCTCCGCGCTCCTAGCCGGCGTGCGTGCTGTGCTCGCGGGTGGCTGGAACCGCCCGGCGATGTTCCAGGTCGAGTCGTGGGCTCTGGCGCGGAGCGTCGGCGAGCCGAAGGTGATGCTGAGCCGTCTCTGGTTCGGCCAGGTAACGCTGAAGCGCTGCCCCGTTCTTCGAATTATTCGGCATCATGATCGCCGCGTTCCGCTGGACTTCGATGCCTGGCTGGATGAGGTGCGGCGGTCCCATGAAATCGTGATTCGCGTCGATCGGAACGGGCGGAATATAGCGCGCAACACTCGATCGCGGCATGCACGGACTATCGATGACGATTGACCGCACCATAATCGTAACCGGTGCGGCAGGTGCCATCGGGACCGCTACGGTCCGTCGCTTTCTTGAGCGCGACTTCACGGTTCTGGGAGTTGATCTTCGCGAGTCCGGCAATCTCGGGCCCGATCATCGTCACGTCATTGTTGATCTATCTGACGCGGATGACACTCGGTCGACAGTCGACGGAGCACTGGAGAATCTACCCCCAGTGGTGCACTCGATCGGTATTGCCGGTGGCGCATTGCCGGGGGAGCCAGCCACTCAAAACGACATCGGCGCTGTCGAGCCTGCCCTCTTTCGTGCGTCGATTGATGCGAATTTGACTACCCAGTTCGTGTTCATGCGCGCCGTTCTCAGGCACATGGACCGGCCGCTCGAGGAAGATCGGTCGATAACGCTCACGTCGTCGTTCAACGCGTTGTCTGCCCAGGGTATGCCCGCTTACTCGGCGGCGAAGGCCGGTATCATCGGGTTAATGTACGGCAGTCTGGTGCCCTTGGGCAGGATCGGAATTCGTATCAACGTTGTCGCACCCGGCACGGTCCTTACACCTCGGACTGAGCTCCTGTGGGCTGCCGTTCCTGATCACTTTGCCAAGCTTGGGGCCGCCGCAGCTTTGGGTCGATTGGCTCAGCCGGACGATGTCGCGCGTACCTTCGCCGCCCTTGCACTTGAAATGCCCCATGTGACCGGGCAAGTCCTGGTAGTGGACGGCGGCCAGATTGCGGCCCATGAGTGACACCGCGCTTCGCAGGGGAACTCGAGGCGGTCGATTCGTCGTCATTGCCGGTCCGGACGGCATCGGTAAGTCATCGCTGTCCACGGCGCTCATTGAGCGGTTGACAGCCGCCGGGCATCCGGTATGGCACTTTCACCATCGACTCCGCGCCTTACCGGCGAGCGCCGCTTCCCTGCGGCCCACAACCAACCCGCACGCGCTGAGCCCGTATCCATTGTGGCTGTCGACCGCCAAAGTGCTCTATTTGTTCGCAGATGAACTCCTGGGTTGGTTGGTCAAGGTTCGAACGTTCCGACTCCGTGGTGGATGGGTTGTGGTCGAGCGCGGATGGTGGGACCTTGCGGTGGACCCATTCCGTTACCGAATCAGCCCTCGTCGGCGTCTTGTCGTGAGCTTGGGGAGGCTGCTTCCTGCACCCGACCTGACGATCATACTTAGTGCGCCTGAGGAAGTGATTCAGAGTCGCAAGACCGAACTAGGTCCAGAAGAGCTGGCTCGGCAGTTGAGGCTGTGGAAATCAGTTGCTGAGGATATACCCCGAGCCGCCCTCGTTGATGCCAGTCAGCCAATCGAGACCATCGTGGACTCGATTTCGGACATGCTGAACCTTGGCGCTCGAAAGCCTTGAATGTCTGCTGAGAGTTGGGCGGCGTTTCCTCCGGGACGTCATCCCCGATGGCTCATTCCGCGCAGCCCACGCATGGCGCGGCCCGGTCTCGCAATCTTCCAGCCGATGACGGTAGGGGCCAGAATACGATGGGAGTCGGCCCGACTATTGGCTAGGACCGGAGCGTTTTATCTGTTCCCTGCACGGGGAGAATCAGAGCTGGCTGACGCGGTCCGCTCCCTCGTCGGCCCAAAGGATAGTCTTGCCATCTCGGTTGCTCGAGACGGTCGTCGTGGAGTGGTGCTGGTGCTGGGGCACGAAGGTCAGCCGATTTCCGCTATCAAAGTCGCATTGGACCCGCCTGGGAGGCGAAAGTTGGCCAAGGAGGCCGACTGGATCGCGCGCGCAAATCGGCTGCTCGAGCGACCGCTCTCGGCTCCCCGCCTAGTGGACTCCAGCGATGGCCTCTTGGTCATCGACCCGGTGGCATGGGTGCCGCGGTGGAGGCCATGGCGCCTGCCTTTGGACCTCGCCAGAGGAATCGGGCGTTTGCATGGTTCCATGGGCGGCGATCGAGCGGGCCATCCCGGTCATGGTGACTTCTCCCCGTGGAATGTCATGCGGACACGTAGCGGGTGGGTCCTTCTGGACTGGGAAGAGGCGACGTCCGAATCACCGCCATACGACGATGTATTCCACTACGTGGTCCAGGCCCATGCGCTGCTCGGACGGCCTCGGGCCGACGAAGTCCTCGAGGGGTTAGAGGGACGCGGCTGGGTTGGCGCGGCCTTCGAGGCATATGCGGATGGTGCCTGCCTGACTGGCGTGGACCGCCGCCAGGTGTTCGTGACTTACCTGCAGCGGAGCATGCCCGACGACCTCTCCCGGACCGATCACGTGCAGGGTGTCAGGACGCGCCAGCGACTGCTTGAGCTGTTGGACGAGTAGAAGAGAATCACGTAAACGTGCGGCGCAGGGAACTTGCTCGAGCCAAAAGCGGGCGACTGCGTCCGAGAAGGTCGACGCACCGCCTCGCGGGCGGGCCGGCCATCTCGGAAGACCGCTCATCGACCAAGCGTCCCCAGCCCGCGCTCAGGACCTCGACGGTCGTCGGAGCCAGGTAGGGTAGCTGATGAACGATCGGGCTTTGGCGTGCCGTGCCATACTCTAAGCTCAGCCCCCCGGATAGAGCGTCTTGTCGGCGTGCGAAACATCCGAGTGGCGAATCCCAGTTACCTACCCCCCGAGACCGAAAAAGTTGACACGCCGCTCCAACCGGTTGGCTGACTGGGTAGTCACTCTACCGATCCTCGCGCTGGCTGCCTTACTGGTCTGGGCCTTCGTCAGCGCAAGCGCACCGGCGCCCATCGCAGAGGTGCTTGCGACACCGACGCCGGAGCCGGCACTCATGGCAACGCCGACTCCCACCGCAACCTTCACTCCAATCCCGAGCGCAACACCGACGCCGCTGAGCACTGTG
>Ga0208612_1000208_pt1 | contig 29372 bp, 45 predicted proteins | sample AntDryMetagUQ889_FD_188089 | JGI IMG/M metagenome (GOLD analysis project Ga0208612, IMG submission 188089) | Polar desert microbial communities from Antarctic Dry Valleys - UQ889 (SPAdes) | ecosystem: Environmental > Terrestrial > Soil > Desert | place: Antarctic Dry Valleys | collected 2008-12-31 | reverse complement strand
GGCGAGCGAGAGGACGTTCGCCCAGCCCAGCTGGAGCCGCGAGGCCACACTCACCCCGCACGGGATGGGTCACAGAATCGCCTTTCTGTGACCCCAAGGTCCCGCACGGCCAGCATCGGAACGAGAACGCGCCGGCGCATGAGGCGGGAGTTCTGTGACCCAAGAACTCGGTTAGAGACGACCTGGCCCGAGCTCTCGGCCGAGCGCCCGCGCTGGGGCTACCGACGAGCCCACGCCCGCCTGCTCGAGGAGGGCTGGAGCACCAATCGCAAGCGCGTCGAGCGGTTCTCGCGCGAGGGAGGGCTCAGGGTGCCCAAGCGCCGGCGAAAGCGCCGGCGCCTCGGAGGATCGACCGTGTCCGCCGATCGCCTCCGCGCGGACGTACCGGAGAGGGGCCGTCGGCACGACGCGATTGGACGCCTGCACGTCGGGGTCCGGGTGATCAAGGATCAGCCACTCGCGGTCGGCAGCTCCTCCCGACGCACTACCCCGACGAGCGCCCCGTCCGGTGTCGACACGACGGCGGTCTTGAGGTCCCTGCGGTCGAGCCGCTCGGCGAGCGCGTCGAGCGCGGTGTCCATGCGGACGGTCGAGGGGCCGGGCTCCATCACATCTTCGGCGCGCCGGTCCGGGTCGCCCTCGAGGGCGGCCCGGCGGAGCCGCCCGAGGAGCACACCGTCGGCCACCGCCAGGGCGAAGCCGTAGGGGGAGGCCTCGACGCGGGGACGGACGTCGCCGACACGCTCTGAGAGGCGGCACGTCGCGACGTCGCGCCGAGCGAGGTGGCCGGCGCGTCGCTCACCCGCGCGCTCGCCCTCGGTGGGGAGGCCGCGGGCGATCCAGTCCGCCTTGCCCTCCACGTAGTCGAAGACCCGCTCGAAGCCGAGCGTCTCGAGCCGGCACGCGGCTCGTGGGCTCATGTCTCAGAGCGCGTCGTGGCAGTAGACGATCACGGGCCGGCCCGGATCGAGGTCGGCCGTCGTCTCGGCATTGAGGCGCTTTAGGGGGATGTTCCGCGCCCCTTCGAGGTGCAGCTCGGCGTACTCGGCCTCGGGGAGGACCTCGACGAGCTGGGCGCCGTCGGCCAGCAGCCTCCGGACGTCATCGACACGCGCAGGCGATGCCATCTCGATCTTCTCCTTCCGTCGGGGTATCGAGTCCGAGTCGGGCGTCTAGCAGCTCCCAGGGCCCGCACCGCGTCTCGACCCGGCGGCCGAGGACGAGCGTGGGGATCGCCCCGCGCTCGGGACAGCCTCGGTAGCGGATGGCGGCGTTGCGACCCGCGGCGAGGAGGAGCCCGGGGCAGAGGGCAAGCGCCGCCCCGATCAAGCTGCCGACGGCCATTCGCATCGACAAACCGTAGGGCTTCCAGCCGCTGGAATGTCAAGGCCCTACCCTTCGTTCTCGTGGCGACCGCGACCTCTTTCCTCATCGGCGAGCTCGCCGCTCGCCTCGGGCTCAACCCGAAGACGATCCGCTACTACGAGGAGGTCGGGCTCCTGCCCGAGCCCGAGCGCTCGGACGGGGGCTATCGCCGCTACAGGCGGGGCGACGAGGAGCGCCTGCGCTTCGTCCGCGGCGTGCGCCGGCTCGGCTTCGCACTCGGCGAGATCAGGGAGGTCCTGGCCCTGCGCGACCGCGGCGAGCGACCCTGCTCCTACGTGGCGGAGCTGATCGAGCAGCGGGCCTCCGAGGTCGACGGCCAGATCGCCGAGCTCGAGCGGCTGAAGGGCGAGCTGGCGGAGCTCCGAGCTCGCGCGCGGCGCCTGCGCCCCGAGGACTGTGGCCCCGAGGGCTACTGCCACATCCTCGAGGATCGCGAGCCGTAGCGAGGGAGGCGGCGCAATACGCGGTGGAGCGCAGCGTACGGAGGGCGTGGTGGTGCGGCTCTGCGCGGCGAGTCGCTCGACCTGCTGGCGAGGGAGAGGGCCGCGTGCCGGGGGATCGACGGGCACCCTAACGTCAGCTCACTCTTCGCACGTCCGCTCGAAGTAGGAGGATCGAGCATTCGCGATCGCCGCCGAGTCGCCACGTGGCGGCCGACCTGGCGTCGGGGACCGCCGCGGCGACGGTCAGGGCGACGGGGCCCGTTCGACCGCCCGAAGCAGACCGAGCACCGGCCGCGTGAACCGGCGCACCGCCGGCGTCAGCCACCGGGCGCGCAGGTGGTCGTCCGCCGCGCGAGCCGGGCCCTCGGCGAAGGTGGGATAGGCGTGGACCTGACGGCTCAGGTCGCCGATCGCATCGCCCGCGGCGACGCGCATGGCGAGGCCCAGCGATCGCCTCGCCACCGGCTGGCGCGGCGACCGTGGCGCCGACGAGCTTCCCGTGCGGGCCGCCGACCAGCTTGGCGAAGCCGTAGGGAAGGCCGACGGTGACCGCCCGATCGAGGTCGTCGTAGTCATGGTGCGCGACGGCCACCTCGTCGCCGAAGCGCCGGCGCGCCTGCTCCTCGGTCAGGCCGACGCGCGCCACTTCGGGATCGGTGAAGGTCACCCACGGCACCGCGCCGGTCGTGAACGAGCGCCGGGCGTGGAAGAGCGCATTGGCCACCACGGTGCGGCCCTGGTGGCCTGCGACATGCGTGAAGGGAAGCGACCCGGTGACGTCGCCCGCGGCGAATACGCGCGTGGCCGTGGTACGCATGGTCGCGTCGACCTTGACCGCACCGTGGTCGTCGAGCTGCACCCCCACCGCCTCGAGGCCGAGATCGGCGGTCTCGGGCCGGCGTCCCGTGGCCACGAGGATGTGGTCGAAGGGCAGCGAGCTCTCGGTCCCACCCTGCTCGATCACTAGCCGCCCACTCCCGCCGGCGACGTCCGCGACGCGCAGCGCCTCCGTGGCGAGGCGGACCTCGACGCTCTCGGCGCGCAGCCGGTCGGCGATCAGCCTCTGCGCCTCGGGCTCCTCCCCGGCCAGCAGCCCGGCGCTGAGCTCGACGAGCGTCACCTCGCTGCCAAGCCGTGCGAAGGCCTGCCCGAGCTCGCAGCCCGTCGGTCCGCCGCCGAGGATCACCAGCCGTCCGGAAACTCCCGCAGGTCCCACACCGTCTCGTTGGTCAGGGGGTCGGCGTCTTCGAGCCCGTCGATCGGCGGCACGATCGGCGACGACCCGGTCGCGATCAGAGCGGCGCGAAAGCTCAGCTCGCGGCGGTCGTCAACCGCGACCCGGCCGGGTCCGGCAAAGCGCGCGGCGCCGTGGACCACCTCTATACCGTGTGCGCACAGGCGCTCGACCGAGTCTTCGGGCGCGATGCGGCGCCGCGCCGCATCCACATGGCCATCACGCGCCCGAAGTCGATGTCCGGCTCGACCGGCGCCAGACCGACGGCGTCGGCGCCGCGCATGCGCTGAGCGAGGTTGGCGGCGGCGATCAGGCTCTTGCTCGGGACACAGCCGGTCCACAGGCAGTCCCCGCCGGTCTGCCGGTGCCGCTCGATCAGGACCACGCGCGCGCCGAGGCCGGCCGCGCCGTGGGCGGCGACGAGGCCGGCCGCGCCGCCGCCCAGCACGGCGAGGTCGTAACGCTGCGTCCGGGTCATCCGACGGACGGTGGGCATCGAGCCTGGACCTGCGCGTCTCACAGACGCTTCAGGCGTCCCCGACCGCGGGTCAAGGGGCGCGGCGCAGGTGGTCGATGACCCCGGCGGCCACGTCGTCCCGTCGCTCGGAGCGAAGCCCCCGAAGGGCGGTGAGCGTCCGGCGCAGGGCCTCCAGCGCCTGCCGGCACTTCGGGCACACAGACGTGTGTCGCTCGACCCGCCCGCGCTCGGCCGGACCGAGCTCCCCGTCGAGGTAGTCGGAGGCGTGCGCGTGCGTGAACCGGTGGTCGCGCAAGAAACGAGGTCCGGGGAATACCACTCGTCTCATCACGACGGGAGGTCGAGGTAGCTGCCGATCGCCTTGCGCACCGCCATGCGCCCCCGGTGCAGGCGGCTCTTGAACGCCGCCTCCCCGAGCTCCATCACCACGGCGGCCTCGGTCGTCGATAGACCTTCGACGTCGCGCAGGATGATCGGTCCGCGGTACTCGACAGGCAGCGCGCGCAGCGCCCGCTCGAGCGCGGCTCGCAGCTCGACCTGCTCGGCCTGCTCCGCCGGCGCCTCTCTCGGGTCGGGGGTGTCGTCGACCGGCCGCTCCTCCGTCGACACGACCTGGCCGGACGGCGGGGCCCGCTCGGCCCGCCGCTTGGCCTCGTTGATGGCGATCCGGTAGAGCCACGTGAAGAACTGGGAGCGCCCCTCGAACCGGGCGATGCTCCGCCAGGCCCGCAGGAACGCCTCCTGCGTGACCTCCTCGGCCTCGTCGGCGCTCGCCACGAACCGCAGTACGACCCCGTAGAGCCGGTCGGCGTGCCGCCGAACGAGCCCTTCGAACGCGATTTGTTCTCCGGCTTTGGCGCGATCGACCAGGGCTGCCTCGGCTGCATCCGACGCTCCGCCGGTCCCCGGTTCGCGGGTTGCGTCGCTGCGCACGCTAGGCGCTTTCGGCCTGGAGTTCACGAGGCCTGAACCTACCCGGTCTCCAGAGGTGTCCCCTCCTTCTGGCGCGGTCACGCGCGCCCGACCCGACCTGCTCCGTCCGTCGACCAGTGCAGGTGCGCACTCACCGAAGGGGCGACCGAGTGCCGCGCCGGGCGCGGCAAGCGGCGCAGCGCTTCGACCACGACCGTGAGGGATCGCTGCAGGAGACCGCAGGCCGCGTGCTGCCGCACGTGGCGCTCGAGCCGACGACGCTCCCCGAGGCGCAGGGGCATCGTCGCCGTCGCACAGGCGTCGGCGCGCCCGACGATGCTCGAGCCGGTCTCTCAGACCCCAAGAGGTCACCGCGTTTCGACCGCCCCGGTGGTTAGAACGGTTCGGGGCCGGCCGAGGGCGGCGAACCGGCCCGCTCTCGGCCCTCAGCGCTTAGAACGTCACCACCTCATAGCCGTCGGAGATCAGCCTGCGGAGGCTCGGATGGCCCTCGTACTCCTCGAGCAGGGCAACGGGACTCTGCTCGACCTGCTCGCGGACGCCGAAGGCACTCGAGCAGTAGCCGCAGGCGCCCTCCACCAGCTCTTGGGTGTCCGCGAACAGCTGGTGATAGTCGTGCTCGGGGTCGGAGAGCTCGGCGACCCACTTGGTGCCCGCGCCGTCGAAGACGATCAGAGCCTCGTCGCCCGCGTCCCTGAACTCCTTGGCGCTGGTGAGGGCGTTCACCGCCCGACCGAGTCCCTCGGCGGTGTCGGTATCGGCGAAGACGATCAGTGCTGCCTTGGACATGCTTCCTCCCTCTCTCGATTACGACCTTGTGGAAGAGGCGCCGGTGCGTGCACCGACCGCCGACTCTCGCCCTTCGACCCGCCCACCGCGAGGACGGTTCAGCCGGCTCGGGAGGGCGTCGACCGACTCCTCTCACTCCTGATGGTCGAGGACGTCCGTGTCAGACCTAGGCCCTCACTCGAGGGCGGTAGCGAGTGGAAGCAGGCGAGCGAGGTCTTGATTCGCCTCGGGATCGAGCACCCCGTGCTGGACGCAAGCGGGGACGAGCATGTCGGAGTCGGGGTGGGCCATCGCGTAGGAGCAGGCCTCGAGCCGCTCTTGGGCCGCGAGCACCTGCGGGTCTTCTGATCGCTCGCCGAGCTGAAGCGCCTCCCACGCCGGGCGAACCACGGCGGCGTCCATGAAGGAGTGCATCACGAAGGTCAGCGGACGAGCGCCGTGGCGGAGCAAGCGCAGTGGACCGGCGCGGAGCACGAAGCGCAGAGCCCAGAGCGCGCCGATGGGCAGCGTCCGGGGGTGACGGACAAGTGCGCGCGAGACGCGCACGACGACGAGCGCCCTCGGCCCCGTCAGGTCGACCCCTCGAAAGACCTTGAAGAAGGCGTCGCGGGCCCCGTGATCGGCTCTGACGCGGTCGTCGAGCGCCGGCACCCAGCGATCCCCCACGAGGATCCCGTAGGCGGTGCGGTTGCAGCGCTCGTCGCCCACCTGCACGATGCCGTGGGGCAGGCGCATGCCCGCACCGCGCTCGACCTCGGCCCAGACGTCATCCGGCGAGAGCGCGCGGTAATCGTCGCGCCAGCGGCTGGGGTTGCCGACGAAGGCGGCGGGCTGAAACGAGAGGATGCGAAAGCCCATGCGCCGGCAGGCGCGTACGACTTCGCTCACCTCGCCGACGTTCCGCGGCGTGACGGTCATGTTGTGCGCCAGGACCGAGCGGACGCCGTGCTCGCGCCGGAGGCGCTCGAACATTGGGTTGGATCGAGAGTGGCGGATCGAGGCCCTGATGCGCCGGGCGGGACGCGGCGGCCGGCTCGTGGCCGGGGGCTACCTTCGCAGTGGCGTGGACACCGTGCGTCGGCCCGACACTCGGTGCGATCCTCAGCGCTGCGGCTCTGTCCGAGTCAGCCGGGCGGGGAGCGCTTCTACTTGGGCTCTACTCGCCGGCCTCGCTATTCCGTTCCTCGCCACCGGGCTCGCGTTCGGCCACACGACGACGCCTTGGCTTGGGTGAAGCGTCACTATCGCGGCGTCATGGCGGCCGGCGGCGCCGTGCTGGTCGCGATCGGTGTGCTCGTCTTCACCGGAGAGCTCTTCCAGCTCAGCATCGAGGCGCAGCGCCTGCTGGATCACCTGGGAAATCAACTAGCGCCTGTGTGAGGCTGCTTGAATCGCGGCGTCGCTCGGCGGGTCGAACGGTCATGGACGCGACTGAGGATCCGGTCGGACTCGTTCTGTCCGGCGGCGGGGCCCGCGGCGCCTATGAGGCCGGAGTTCTGGCGGAGCTCTCGCCTGTGCTCGAGCGCCGCGGTGAGCGGCCGACGCTGTTCGTCGGCACGAGTGTCGGCGCGATCACCGCCGCCTACCTGGCCTCATCCCGCCACCTGCCCGTCGACGGTGCGGTGGCCGGTGGCCTCGAGCGCTGGCGGTCATTGACCAAGGACCGGGTGATGCGCCCGCTCGTCACGCTACAGGCGCCGCTCAACGTTCTGCGCTACGCCGGGGACCTGCTCGGCGTGCCGGGGGCTCGGCTCTCGAGCCTGCTCGACCCCGCTCCGCTCGAGCGCACGCTCCCCGAGTTGATCGACTTCCGCACGCTTCGGCGCAACGTGGCCGAGGGCATCGTCGACGGCGCCGCCGTCGTCGCGACGGCTGCGCGCACCGGTCGGAGCGTCGTCTTCACGCACCGCGCGCAGCAGCGCCCATTGCACCGCTCGCACGTCGTCGAGTACGTAAGCACGGCGCTCATGCCGGCTCACGTGATGGCGTCCGCGGCCATTCCGCTGTTGTTCCCGCCGGTTCGCATCGAAGCTCCGCGAGCGGCGCGGGGCTGGTACGTGGACGGCGGCACGCGTCTCAACACGCCGATCAAGCCGGGGCTCGATCTTGGTGCCGGCCGGCTCGTCGTGATCGGGATGGAGGCGATGAGCGAGACTCAGAAGGGCGACGGTCGCCACGACTGTGAGCCACCCGACCTCGCCTCGGGCGCGGCGCACCTCATCAAGGGTGCGCTGGCGGACCCGCTCGTCGAGGATCTGCGCCTGCTCGGCAATATCAACACGTTCTTCGCCGGCCCAGAGCACGCGCCGGCGGCGCGGGCGTACCGGGAGGCTCGGGGCAAGCCGCCCTATCGGAGCGTGCCCTACATCTTTATCGCCCCCCGCCGGGCTGGCGCGATTGGTGCCCTGGCCACGGAGATCTTCCGCTCGCGCTATCGCGGACTGCGTGCGCTGCGCTCGCCCGACTTCGCCGTGTTCAGTCGTCTCCTGGGCGGAGAGGGCCCGATGCACGGCGAGCTGCTCTCCTTCCTGTTCTTCGATCCTGAATTCATCGAGGAGCTGATCGCCATGGGACGGGCTGATGCGCGGCAGTGGCTTTCGAGCCGCGCATCGGATGAGCTCTGGCAGGTCGGCCCACTCGGCGACTTCGGCGCCCCCGGCGGGGACTCCGCGCCGGGAGCGCCAGTCCGCGGGGGCAGGGTCGACTGAACGGCGCGATGCGCGGTAACCCGCGCCGTCTCATCCCGGTGCAGCGTGCGACGCAGCGACGGCAAGGTCGCCGAACGCAGCCGGTCTATCGGGGATAGAGCTCACCACGGCCGTGGCTCGCCATGGCCGATGCCTGGAGGAACGAGACAGAGGTGGAACCATGGCGCAGTAGAGCGTGCGACGAGGTTAGTCGTGGGGGACGGACGGTATGCGCCTCGACGTCGAGCTCGCCGCCGAGCGCATGAGGTAGGCGGACAGTCAGGCAGGTGTGCGGCCGCAGGGGTTCTTCGCCGCGTCGGTCATGCGGACGTGGCCGGGGGGTGTAGGCGGAAGCAGACAGGCGCGCCCTCCACGTAGTCGAACACCCGCTCGAAGCCGAGCGTCTCGAGCCGGCACGCGGCTCGTGGGCTCATGTCTCAGAGGGCGTCGTGGCAGTAGACGATCACCGGCTCGCCCGGATCGAGGTCGGCCGTCGTCTCGGCATCGAGGAGCTTCAAGGGGATGTTGCGCGCCCCCTCGAGGTGCAGCTCGGCGTACTCGGCCTCGGGGAGGACCTCGACGAGCTGGGCGCCCTCCGCCAGCAGCCTCCGGACATCAGCGACACGCGCAGGCGATGCCATCTCGGTCTTCTCCTTCCGTCGGGGTATCGAGCCCGAGTCGGGCGTCGAGCAGGTGCCAGTTTCGGCGCCCGGCTCGATGTTGGACCCGTCGACGCGCACCGTCGGCGAGCCGAGGAACCGCTCGGCCTCCTTGAAGCAGATCCGTCGCAGCTCGCCTCACCGCGCCTCGCTGGACGATCTGGATCATCTCACGAGCGCGTCTCGTCCAGGGCCTTTCGCGTCTGGCGCGCGGCCGCCAGGAGCGGGTCGTAGACGCCGGAGAAGGGCGGCGCGTAGGAAAGGTCGAGCAGCTCGAGCTCGTCGACGGCCATGCCCGACCAGACCACGGCGGCGAGCACGTCGATGCGCTTGGCGGCGCCCTCTACGCCGACGATCTGCCCTCCGAGCAGCCGCTCGCTCCCGCGCTCGGCGACCAGCTTGACCCAGATCGGCCCCGAGCCCGGGTAGTAGCCGGCGCGGGTCCGGTCCTTGACGGTGGCAGCCGCCGTGTCGAAGCCCGCCTCGCGGGCGTCGCGCTCCGTGAGCCCTGTGCGCGCGACCTCGTAGCGGCAGATCTGCGACGCGGCGGTGCCGATCACGCCGGGGAAGGCGATGTAACCTCCGGTCGCGTTGGTGCCGGCAATCCGGCCCTGCTTGTTCGCGTGGGTCCCGAGCTGGATGTTCACTGGCCGGTCGAGCAGCCGATGGCGGCTCTCGACGCAGTCGCCGGCGGCGAAGGCGCCGTCGGCGCCGAGACAGCGCTGGTGGTCGTCGACCGCGAGGGCGCCGGTCTCGCCGAGCCGTAGCCCGGCCTCCTCGGCGAGCCGCGCCTCGGGACGAACCCCGGTGGAGAGGACGACATGCGCGGCCGGGAGCTCGCCCTCCGAGGTGACCACAGAGCACGGCCGCCCATCGCGGTGGCGGATCTCCTCCACGGCGGTCGAGAGCAGCACGCGCACCCCGACCCCCTCGGCGGCGTCCTGCACATGGCCGGCCATCTCCGGGTCGAGGGAGCGCATGACCTGGTCGCCGCGCTCCACCAGCGTCGTCTCCACGCCCTGGCGGACGAGCGCCTCCGCCATCTCGAGCCCGAGGTAGCTGGCACCGATGACGACGGCGTGACCGGGCCGCTCGCGCTCGACCCGCATCTTGAACCGCTCCGCCGCGTCGACCGTCCGCACCGGCTCGCAGAGCTCCGCTCCGGGGACCGGAGGCGGCACCGCGACGGCTCCCCCGCTCGACTACCGGGCCCCGCTCGTTCTGAGGGACGTCGAGGGCCTGTCCACGCGCGAGGCCGCGGAGGTAATGGGGCTTGGAGAGGCGGCGTTCAAGAGCCGCCTGCACCGGGCGCGGCTTGCGGTGAGGCGGTCGCTCGACGAGTACTTCCTCGAGGCGAGCGACTCATGATCGGGCGGCTGCTCGGGCGCCGCCGCTTCATGCGCGATCACCGCTTCGTGCAGTCGCGCCTGTCGCCATACATCGACGGGGAGCTTCCGCCCAACGAGCGAGTCCGCGTCGAGGACCACGTCGGCGTATGCCCTCAGTGCAGGCGGGTGCTGGCAACGTTGAAGCGGACGATCGAGGGACTGCGCGGGCTGGGCACCCCGCGCCGACCCGGACTTGACGACCGCATCGTCGACCATCTGCGTCACCTGTAACGACTTCGACGGTCGGGCAAGCCAATCCGACCGCACTAGGCCTCGTGGTCGGTGCGGCCCGCGAGCATCCCGACGTTCGTGACGATGAAGGGAACGACGAAGTTCAGTCCGACCTTCGCCCACGTGGCCCCGGTCGCGTCGCCACCGAGGATGTGGTCAGCGTGGTTGATGAGCGTCAGGACGGTCCCCACCACGACGGCGGTGATGACACTGCGGCGGAGGTGAGTAGGCCGAAAGCAGAAGGCCAGGGCGTCGGCGATGGCGGCACGGCCCGCAAGCGTGCCCGATCGCCGCCCTCAGAGGCCGTACGCCTCGAGGAACTTGAGCCAGAGCTCCGTGCGCGCCGGGAACGGAGGCACGGCGTGGACGAGCGTCCTGAGCGGCAGCTCGCCGACCACCGCGATCGTCGCGGCGTGCAGAAAGTCCGCGACCTCGGGTCCGACGAACGTCGCCCCGACCAGTACCTCGCGGTCCGTGTCGACGACGAAGCGCGTGGTCCCAGGTGCGTTGCGCCCGTAGAAGCTCGCCCCGGCGGTCCCGGAGGTGGGCAGGTCGACCTCCTTCACGCTGACCCCTGCCTCGCGCGCCGAGGCGAGCGTGTGCCCGACCGCCGCGACCTGCGGGTCGGTGAACACGACCCGCGGCGACGCCGGCCCGTGGGCCGGCATCCCGCCGCTGGGGCCGCCGGCCCGAAGCTCTCGATCCCCCCATGGGTCTGCGATGCGGCCGTCCTCGCTGAAGGCGATCCGATCGGCCGCGAGGCGAGCCTGGTACTTGCCCATGTGGGTGAGCAGCGCCCTGCCGTTTACGTCGCCGACGGCGTACAGCCAGGGATGGCCGGGCACGCGCAGCGTCTCGTCGACCTCGAGGTAGGCGCCGGCGCCGAGACCGACGCTCTCGAGGCCTAGGTCGTCGGTCAGCGGCCGCCGGCCCGTGGCCACGAGCAGGCGAGGGCCCTCGACCCGCTCGCCGCCGTCGAGCTCGAGCACGACCCCCTCACCGGACCGCTCGGCGCCGACCGCCTTCGTGCCGGTACGAACCTCGATGCCGAGATCACCGAATGCCGCCGCGAGCTCCTCGCCGACGAACGGCTCCTCGCGCGCGAGGAGGCGGTCGAAGAGCTCGACGATCACGACCTCAGAGCCGAGCGAGTGCCAGGCTTGCGCCATCTCCACGCCGACCACGCCGCCGCCGAGAACGATCAGCCGCGACGGAATCTCACTCGTGGTGGTGACCTCCCGGTTCGTCCAGGTCTCGACATCCGCGAGCCCGGGGATCGGTGGCGCGGCGCTGCCCGAGCCGACCGCGATCACCACGGCTTCGCGCGCCTCGAGCACCTCTCCGTTCACGCGCACGCGGCGCTCGCCGTCGAGCCGCCCGTGCCCGCGCACGAGCTCGATGCCGCGGGAGCCGACCCACTCCACCTGGCCCTCGTCGTCGAGGCCGTGAATTACCCGGTCGCGGCGCTCGAGCACCGCCGACACGTCCGGGCCGCCGTTCACCGCCTCCCGCGCGCCTGGGATCCGCCGCGCTTCGCTCAGAACCTCCTGCGGGCGCAGCAGGGCCTTCGACGGCATGCACGCGTAGTAGGAGCACTCTCCGCCGAGGAGGTGCTCCTCCACGATGGCCACGCTCTTGTCGCTGTTGTCGGCCAGCCGCCCGGCGAGCACCTCGCCCGCGGGCCCGCCGCCGATGACGATGACGTCGAACTCCCGGTCGCTCATGCGAACTCCTGTCGTGCGTCGATTCTCCGGAGTTTGACCGATGCGGCGCGTCGACGGTTCACCGCGAAGGGCGGTTATGCGTCGCGGCGGAGCCGATCGAGGAGGCCCTCGGTCACATCCGGCCGCCGCTCGGCCCGCAGCTCGCCCAGGGCGACGAGCGTGCGCCGCAGGGTCTCGATCAGCCGGCGACAGCGCGGGCACACGCTCAAATGCCGCTCGACCCGCCGTCGCCCGGGTGGCGCGAGCTCTCCGTCGAGATAGTCGGACGCGCTCGCCCGCGTGAAGCGGTGGTCGAGCACGAAGCGCGGCCCGAGGAGCATCCCGCGCCTCATTCGGGGTCCTCCTCCAGGTAGTCGTCGATCGCCTCTCGCACCGCCAGACGGGCGCGGTGCAGGCGGCTCTTGAACGCCGCCTCGCGGAGGTCCATGACCTCCGCCGCCTCCTTGGTGGAGAGGCCCTCCACGTCGCGGAGGATGAGCGGGGTGCGGTACTCGATCGGAAGCGCCCGCACGGCGTGCTCGAGCGCGCGCCGAAGCTCCGCCTGCTCGGCCCGAGGCGCCGGCGACTCGCGTACGTCCGCCGCGTCGTCGACGGGCTGTTCCTCCGTCGAGACCACCTGCCCCGCCGGCGGACGCCGCTCGGCGCGGCGCTTTGCCTCGTTGATGCCGATCCGGTACAGCCAAGTGAAGAACTGCGACCGGCCCTCGAAGCGACCGATGCTGCGCCACGCACGGAGAAACGCCTCCTGGGTGATCTCCTCGGCTTCATCGGCACTCGCGACGAACCGGAGTACAACCGCGAAGAGGCGGTCCGCGTAGCGACGAACGAGCTGCTCGAACGCTCCTCGGTCGCCGCCCTGGGCCCGCTCCACCAACGCCTCGTCCACCGCCCGCCCACGGCGAGGGGGACCCTCGTGCGGCGGCGCTTGGCCTGCACGGCTCGGCCTCAACGGCGTCTGCGCCGAGGCGATCGATCTGCCGACGGCGAGCACGGCGGGCGCCAGCTTCTACGGACGCAGCGCGGGCGGGACGACGCGGTTCGTCGTCGACACCGAGCGGGAGCTGCTCGTCGGCGCGACGTTCGTCGGACCCGAGGTCGCCGACTTCCTGCAGGCGGCGACGATCGCCATCGTCGGCGAGGTGCCGATCGATCGGCTCGTGCACGCGATCGCGCCGTTCCCGGCGCGCAGCGAGCTGTGGCTGAAGTTCATCGAGGCTTACGGGCGGTAGCCCACTCGCGCCGTCGGTCATCATCCGGCGGATCGCGCCTCCGACGACGTTCCTCGACCGATGTGCGGCCGCGTTGGGCTACTGCTTCCAGCGCCGGCACCTGAAGCGCACGCTGACCATCGCGATCGTGGTCGGCGTGCTGCTGACGCTGATCAACCAAGGCGGCATCATCCTCGCTGGCGACCCGTCGGCGGCGACGTGGATCCGCACCGCGCTGAACTTCCTCGTCCCGTTCTGCGTGTCCAACGCCGGGCTCTTGAGCGCGAGGTCCTGAACCCTCGAAGGCGACCGCACGGTCGTACGCCCATGCCAGCTGACTACGACCTCGTGATCCTCGGAGGAGGGACCGGCGGCCTCGTCTCCTCGCTGATCGCCGCCAACATCGGCGCTCGCGTCGCACTCGTCGAGCGTGGCCGCACAGGCGGCGACTGCCTCTGGACCGGATGTGTTCCGAGCAAGAGCCTCATCGCCGCCGCTCATCTGGCCCACCGGATGCGGCATGGGAGCGACGTCGGCCTCAGGCCGGTCGAGCCAGACATCGACTTCGCGCAGGTCATGTCGCACGTGCACGGGGCCATCGCCCGCATCGAGCCGCACGACTCGCCCGAGCGGCTGCGGTCGGAGGGTGTCGAGGTCATCGCGGGCGAAGGCCGGTTCGTCGACGCCCGGACGATCGCGGCCGACGGGCGGCGTCTCGGCTTCCGCTCGGCGATCGTCGCCACCGGATCCGAGCCCGCGATCCCGCCCGTCGACGGCCTTGCCGGCGACGACGTGCTCACCACGGAGACGCTCTGGTCACTGCGAGAGCTGCCGCGCCGCCTCGTCGTGCTCGGCGGCGGTCCGATCGGCTGCGAGCTTGGGCAGGCGTTCGCCCGGCTCGGCGCCGAGGTCACGATGATCGAGCTCGCCGACCGCCTCCTGCTCAAGGAGGAGCCCGGGGCAGGCGCACTCATCGCGCAACGACTCCAGGCCGAGGGCGTCGACGTACGACTGGGCACGCGCGCGCTCGAGCTACGGCGTCCGCCCGAGGCGCCGGCACAGCTCGTCGTCGAGTCGGCGCTCGGCACCGGCGTCGTCGAGTTCGACCGCATCGTCGTCGCTGCCGGGCGGCGCCCGCGGACGGCGGGGATCGGACTCGAGGCGGCGGGGGTCGAGACCGGCCCCGGCGCGGCGATCACGGTCGATGGCCGCCTCCGGACGAGCGCCCCGGGGATCTTCGCCGTGGGAGACGTGACCGGGCTGCTGCCGTTCACCCACGTCGCTGCGCACCACGCGCGCGTGGCGACGCTGAACGCCCTGTTCGGCATGCGACGCACCGTCGACGACACGATCCCGTGGGTGACGTTCACCGACCCGGAGGTCGCGCACGTCGGACTGACTGAGGAACAGGCTCGCGCACGATGGGGCGCAAAGGCGACGGTCGCGCACAGCCGCTACGAAGCGGTCGACCGGGCCGTGACGGAAGGCGACACCGAGGGGTTCGTCCTGCTCGTGGGTGATCGCCGAGGCCGCCTCGTCGGCGCGACAGTCGTCGGCGCAGCGGCGGGAGAGGTGATCGCCGAGCTCGCCGCTCGCGTCGCGCACGGCGACAAGATCGATGCCCTCTCGACCACGGTGCATGCGTACCCGACCCTCGCCGAAGCTCCTGCGCGAGCGGCCGACGACTACCTCAGGCTGCGCTACGCCAACCCGCGATACCGAGCCGCAGCACGCCCCCTGCTCGCCGCGCGCCGAGCCCTCACCCGCCGCTGAACGTCCCATCGGCCGGTCGCTCAGCGCGTCCGGCGCGCCACCGACGGAGCGCCGGCAGGGGGTCCTGCGGGCGTCCGCCCGCGTGCCAGCCGGGCGCTGACCACGACTCGAAGTGCAGATGGCACGCGCTCGCATGCCCGGTGCGCCCGATGGCTCCGAGCCAGCAGGAGCGCGTCCTGGACGACGTCGTACGCCGCGTCGCAGTTGTGCGTGATCCGGAACACGACGCGGCGAAGCTGCGTGGCGTGACGATCGGCCAGCGTCCCGAAGGCGTGGCGGTCGCCTGCCCTTGGCGCGCGCGACCAGGGTGGCGTCGTCGGAGGCGCCGGTGGATTCGACTGGCGCGATCGCCATCGTGGTGCTCATGTCCCTCCGACCGGAAGGCGGCAGCGAACGGTTCGGCGTCTTGCCGCTCGGTCGTGCGGCGAACCTTCCGAGGCGAAGCGACGGTCAGACCTCTCGAACCATCTCGAAGGAGACACGTCATGAGCACGTTCGCAAAGGTCATCCGCGGATTCGGCGGCGGGCACGCACCGGAAGGTCCGGTCGAAGCAGTCTGGAACGGTGCGGTCCTCGCGCACAGCGACGCCACCGTGGTCGTCGAGGGCAATCACTACTTCCCACCCGACAGCATCAACTGGGACGCGTTGTCGCGCAGCGACAAGAAGACCGTGTGCCCTTGGAAGGGGCAAGCGGGCTACTACACGATCGAGGTCGCCGGCTGAGCGCAACGAGGCCGCCGCATGGACCTACGCCGGCCCCTTGCCGGCCGCGGCCCACATCAAGGACCACGTCGCCTTCTGGCGCGGCGTCGAAGTCAGGCCGGCCGCGTCCGCCTGACGTCCCGTGGCGCCCCGCGTCAGCGCACCAGGATCCGGGCGCCATCGCGAAGGAACCAGCGCCGTCCCGGAGAGCGCCGCACGCTCCGAGCGCCCCGCGGCGCTCTGGAGCGTGCGCGCGCGGACGACGGCTCCGATGAGCCGCCGCATCTCGAGCTCGGCAAGCGGCGCGCCCAGGCAGCGGCGGACGCCGCCACCGAACGGGATCCACTCGTACGTGCGCGGGCGGACTCCGAGGAAACGCTCCGGGCGGAACGCGCCCGGGTCGGGGTAGAGGTCGGCGCGGCGGTGTACGAGCGCGGGCACCGCCATGAGCAGCGTCCCGACCGGAAGGCGCCAGCGGTCGAGCACCGCCGGGCGCGCGAGCTGTCGGACGACGTCGATGACGGGAGGGCGCAGCCGTAGCGCCTCGCGTACGACGGCCTCCAGGTTAGTGCTCCTCGCCAGCGGCCAGGTCGCGCCCTAGGCGCTCCTGAACGGCAGGGTGACGGGCGAGGAGATCGAGCGCCCACGCCATCCCCGCAGCCGTCGTCGCGGAGTCGGTCCGGGTCCGCGTCGGATGGGTCTCCTTGCGCCTGGCTCTCGAGAAGAAGAGTCGCCGAGCCGCCCTGAGGATTCACGCCCGCCCGCGAACCCCGCGGCGCCCTCGCGGGGTCGAAGCACACGACCCCGACGAAAGGCAGCAGATGGACTCCGTGACCCCCGTGACCGACGAGACGTTCGACGAGGAGGTGCGCAATGCCGAGGTGCCCGTGTGCTCGTCGACTACTGGGCGTCCTGGTGCGCGCCGTGCCGCGCGATGGCGCCGATCCTCGAGGTCGCTGGCCGACGAGAACGCAGGCGATATCAAGATCGTGAAGGTCGACGTCGACCGCGAGCCGCTGCTCGCCGATGCCGCCGGCGTCGAGGGCCTGCCGACGCTCGTGCTGTACCAGGGCGGACGGGAGGTGCGCCGGCTCGTAGGCGCTCGCCCGAAGCATGTGCTCGAGATGGAGCTGGGTCTCGCGGACGGAGTCGACGCGGCGGCGTGAGGGGCCGGGCGAGGCTCGCGGGCAAGGCCGGTGAGGCATGAGACCCGGCGCGCCGACCGTGACCGTCTACACGCTGAGGGGTTGCGTGCACTGTGTGCGCGCTCGCCGGCGTCTGCGCCGCCATCGTGCGACGTTCACCGAGCTGCGCGGCGACGGCGAGCCCGGGTTTCGCCGGAGGCTGGTGGGACTCACCGGCTCCGCGACCGTCCCGCAGGTCGTCATCGGCGGCGAGCCGGTCGGCGGCGCCGAGGACCTCGCGCACCTGGACCGCCGGGGCGTCCTCGCGCCGCTCCTGGAGGGCCGGCCCTTTCCTCATCCCGTCGTGCGTCGCACGGCCGCTCCATGGCGGTTCGACGTCGAGCTCCGGGGCGCCGACGGCCGCACGATCCGGACCGAGATCGCCGGAGTCGCCCGCAAGGAGGCGATCCGTGTGGCGGAGGAGCTCACCCGCCGGGCCGGCCCGCGACACGGCGAATCCTCGCGCCCGCGCCGCGGGTCGAAGGCTCGATGAAACCGCCGCGACCGACCATCTGGTGTCGCGGTTGTTGCGCTGGCCGCTCGCGGTGACGCTGCTTGCACCGAGAGCGAGCCTCGCGAGCGGGGCCGCAGGCGAGAGTCGACCGCTGCGCGCTGCGCGCTGCGCGCCGCGCCCTCGGTGCGAGCGGTCAGAGCGACGTCGTGGCAACTCCTCCTCGCGCACGGCGATCTCTCCGATGCCGACCTCGCCGACGAGCTTGCGGCGATGCTGCTCGTCGGACACGAGACCCGGCGCCGACCCGGAGCGGCCGGCGAGCGGTCCAGGAGCTGCACCGTCCCACCGCCCAGCACGACCAGGAGGCCACCGCTCAGGCCGGCGCGGACGCCCGGGCGCAAGACGCCTGCGCCGCGTCGTCTGCGGGACGGACGAGCGGACTCGACGCTCCGGATCGCGCCCCGGCCTGACCACCGTGCCGTCGGCCATCGCATTGCTGCGCCCGGTGCCTCGCGCGTCGTAGGCGAGGACGACGTACCCCTGCTCGAGGAGCGCCGGCACGAGCAGATTGAAGTCGCTTCGGTCCCCGCCGAGCCGATGCCGCGCCACGCCCGCAAGAACGCCTCCTGCGTGACCTCCTCGGCCTCGTGGGCGTCCGTGCAGAGCCGGAGCACAACCGCGTAGAGGCGGTCCGCGTAACGACGCACGAGCTCCTCAAAGGCCGCCCGGTCCCGCCCTCGCGAACGATCGACGAGGACCTCGTGGTCGAGATCGCGGAGCGAGCGCACGTCAATCCGCATCGCGGCTCAACCGCCTGATGACCCGGTCGGCCACACGACCGTCCGGCGCCGCGCAGAACGTGCAGACGGCCGACGAGCACGGTGAGCGTGCGAAACACGCGGCCGCAGTCCGGGCATCTCGCAAGGTGCGCCTCGACCCGCTGGCGTTGGCGACCCTGCAGCTCCCCATCGAGGTACCGCGACAGCCGACGCTGAACCGAGCGGTGTCGCATCAGCGGCCGATCACGCCCGCAGCCAGCGCCACGGCGACGACGAGCAGGATCGGCGGCGCGGCGAAGAGCGCCACCCCGAAGATCCACCACGCCGCCACCGTCACGGGGTAAGGGACGCGCGACGCGCGGGGTGGTGTCTCCGAGACGTACCGGTGCAGAGCGGCCATGTGCCAGTTGGACCCACCCGGACGGCGATGGGTTCGGGCACGTTCGGGTGAACCCGTCCCCGCTCCCGCGGGTCGAACCGCACGATGGATTGGACGGTCTACTGGTTCATGCTGCCGGTCTGTGTCGCCGTGGCGTCCGTGGCGATGTTCAGCGGCATCAGCGGCGCAGCCCTGTTGACGCCGGTCTTCCTGATCGGCTTTCCGCTGCTCGACGTGCCGACCCTCACCGCCGTCCAGGCGATCGGATCAGCACTCTTCCTGGAGACCTTCGGCTTCGGCTCCGGCGTCGTCGGCTACACGCGCCGTCGCCTGCCCGACTATCGCCTCGTGAGGAAGGTCGTCGTCGTGACCGTCCCGCTCGCCATCGTCGGCGCGCTCCTGGCGAAGGAGGCGCCCGCGTCGACGCTCAAGGCGATCTACGGGCTCGTCATGTTCGGCGTCGCAGCGGTGCTCGTGGCCGAGGCGCGGCGCGAGCGGCGATCTCCCTCCGTCCACGTTCAGAGGCCAGCTGTCACGCCGCCGAAACCGGCGCCGCGCCGGCTGTCGGACAACGCGCGCGACACTGGCGGCATCCGCACGGTCACCGCCGCCGACGGCTCAACGTACTGCTACCGGCCCCATGGCGAGCGAGGCACGCGCGCGCTCAGCGGCTTGGGCGCGTTCCTCGCCGGGCTCATCTCGACAGGCGTCGGCGAGGCGACAATGCCGAACCTCGTGCGGCGCATCCGCATGCCGGTGGCGGTCGCCGCCGCCACGTCGACGCTCGTGGTCGCCGCCACGGTAACCGGCGCCGCACTGACCCACCTCGTCCTCCTCGCGCTCGACGGCGGATTGTCGGCGATCCCGTGGGACCTCGTCGTGTGGGCCGTGCCCGGTGCGGTGGCCGGCGCGCAGATCGGCGCTCGCCTGCAGGGCCGCTTCGACGAGGCGCGCACGAACCTCTTCTTCGGAGCGCTGTTCACGGCGGTGGGGGCGGCCTTCCTGCTGAGCTTCACGGTCTTCGCCTCGACGTTCTCGACCGGTTGACGCGCGACGCGAACCGTTCGCCGGCCCTGTTGGGTCGTACGACGAACGACCACAGGGGGCTTCATGCAAGAGCATTTCGACGCCGTGGTGATCGGGACAGGCCCCGCCGGCGAGGTGGCCGTCTCGCGACTTGCCGAGCAAGGGCTGCGCGTGGCGCTCGCCGAGCGCGAGCTCATCGGCGGCGAGTGCGCCTACTGGGCATGCATCCCGTCGAAGACACTCCTGCGCACGCCAGAGGCGCGCGCCGGGGCGCGGCGCGCCGCCGGCGTCGACGAGCCGGAGCAGCACTGGCCCGATGTGGCCGCCTACAGGGACTTCATGATCCGCCAGCTCGACGACAGCGAGCAGGTGGAGGGCTACGAGCGCCAAGGGGTCACCGTGATCAAAGGCGCGGCACGGATCGCCGGACCCGGCCGCGTCGAGGTCGGCGACCGCGTTCTGAAGACCGAGCGCATCGTGATCGCCACAGGCAGCGACCCGGTGATCCCGCCGATCGACGGACTCGAGGAGGCCGGCTACTGGACCAACCGGGAAGCGACGACCGTCAGCGAGCTCCCCTCCAGCCTCGTCGTCCTGGGAGGCGGCCCGGTCGGCGTCGAGCTCGCGCAGCTCTTTCGCCGATTCGGCGTCGACGTGACGCTCGTGCAATCGCCCGACCGGCTCCTCAACCGGGAGGATCCCGCGGTCGGAGAGCTGATCGGCGAGGTCCTGGCCGAGGAGGGCATCGACGTGCGCCTCGGTGCCCGTGCCGAACGTGTGCGTCGCGACGGGGCGCGTCGGGTCGTCGCGCTCGCCGGTGGCGACGAGGTGACCGGTCATGAGGTGCTGGTCGCCACCGGCCGCACGGCACGCGTCGAGGGCATCGGCCTCGAGAACGTCGGCGTGGAGCCGGGCCCGCAGGGCGTACCGATCGACGGGCGCTGCCGCGCGGCTGACGGCGTCTGGGCCATCGGCGACGTGACCGGGGTCATGCCGTTCACGCACGTCGGCATGTACCAGGCGCGGATCGCCGTGGCGGACATCGCCGGGGGCACTGCCGAAGCGGACTACTCGGCGATCCCACGCGTCGTCTTCAGCGACCCGGAGATCGCCGCCGTGGGCCTGACGCAGGAGCAGGCGCGCGAGCAGGATCTCGATGTCGTGACGTCGCGGGTCAGCCTCCCGGAGGTCATCGCCAGACCTTGGACATACGAGCGGGATCCTCGGGGAGAACTCGGGCTCGTGGCCGACCGCGGGCGCGGCGTCCTCGTGGGCGCGTGGGCGGTGGCGCCGCTTGCCGGCGAGTGGATCCACCAGGCCGCGCTCGCCGTCAAGACGCGCACGCCGCTGGCGGTTCTGCTCGACACCGTCGCGCAGTTCCCCACGTTCAGCGAAGCCTTCCTCAAGGGACTCGAGCGGCTCGAGTTCTGACGAGAACGCGTGTCGACCTTCGCGCGTCAGTCCTCGCGCCGAAGCCGCTCGACGATCCCGTCGGCGACCGTGGGCTGCCGCGTGTCGCCGAGCGCCGGCAACGCGTCGAGCATCCGGCGCAGCGACGCGATCAGCTCGCGACACTGCGGGCACACCGAGGTGTGGCGCTCCACGCGGCTGCGGCCCGTCGGCGGCAGGTCGCCGTCGAGGTACTCGGACGCATGGGCCTTCGTGAAGCGGTGGTCGAGCATCTGCCGGAGCACAGACCTCACGATACCCCGGCGGGCGCCTGTCAGCGCGCGGCGGGCAGCGCGTCGACGTCCTCGCCCAGCACGTAGTTGGCGACGTCGCGCCGCAGCGCCATGCGGCCGCGGTGCAGCCGGCTCTTGAACGCCGCCTCGTGAAGACCCAGCACCTCGGCCGCCTCGGTCGTCGAGAGACCTTCGATGTCGCGCAGCACGACCGGTGCGCGGAACTTCTCCGGCAGGCGGCGCACGGCCTGCTCGAGGACGTCGCGCAACTCCGACTGCTCGGCACGCGGTTGGGGACCCGGCTGGTCGTCGCTGATGTCGTCGACCGGGCGCTCCTCGACCGACACGACGGTGGCGGCGCTCGGCGAGCGCTCGGCGATCCGCTTGGCCTCGTTGACGCCGATCCGGTACAGCCACGTGAAGAACCGCGAGTCGCTGCGGAACCGGGGGAGGCTGCGCCAGGCGCGGACGAAGGCTTCCTGAGCGGCCTCCTCGGCGTCGCTCTCGGTCCGGCTGAAGCGCAGGACGACGGCGTACAGACGGTCGGCGTTCTGGCGGACGAGCACCTCGAACGCGTGCCGGTCGCCGGCCTTTGCACGCGCGACGAGAGCCTGCTCCTCTGCGTGAGGCATGACGCCACTCACGCTGCCGAGGCCTTTCGACGATCCATGTGTCGCACGGCCCCACAGCTTGGCAGCGCTCGCTCCGCCAGGCGGCGCGGTAGGCATGTCACGCGCTCCGGGCGCGCTCTGCCGGCCCATCAGCCGCGCGGACACGCTCGATCGCGTCATCGGCCAGCGTCGGCGGGCGACCTCCGCCCAGCAGACGCAGTCCGCCGATGAGCCTGCGCAGCGACCGCTCGGCGCGGCCGCAGTCCTCGCACTCCTCGACGTGGCGAGCCACGCGGCGACGCTCATCGGGGTCGAGCTCGCCGTCGACGTAGGCCGACAGGCGGCGCCTGGAGAACATGTGATCGAGGTGGAATCTCGGGCCGAGCACAGACCTCTGACCCGTGCGGTGCGAAAGACGGTTCACCCGCGAATCACCCGGCTGCTCTGCGGGTCAGACGTGCATGGGCAATCCGTGGTTCGGAACGCGGCGGCGGGATCGACCGCCGTCTCCCTCCCCCTCATCTGCGCTGCCTGTCGTCATCGAGCGCTCGCTGCGGTGGGTGACCGGTGACAGCTGTCGCGACGCCGTGGTCGTGTTCTGGCGTTCGTCGTCAGCGCCGTGCTGCGCGATGACCCCGGCCTTCGAGCGCCTCGCTCGTGACTTCCCCGCGTTGACCGTCGTGCGCATCGATATGCATGCCGCCCCGCGTGCGGCGGAGCGCTACGACGTCGTCAGCGTGCCGATCGCTATCCGGTTTCACCATCGAGTGCCCGCGAGCGGACGCCGTGCTCGCGCCGGAGGCGCTCGAACATTGCGCAGAAGCGTTGACGGTACGGATGCAGAACGCGCTCCTCGGTCGGGCGCTCGACCCCGCGGCGGCCCAGCATGAGCGAATCGAAGTGGCCGGCGAAGGACAGCCGGCGAAAGCGCGGCCGCCCCCGCTCGTCGAGCGCCAGTCGCTCCAGGTACTCGTAATCGAAGTCACCATGCGACATGCTCATCGGCACGCGGTCGTGGCGGTGCATCGCGGCGAGGGCCCGCGCGTGGTCTTCCGCGCCGAGCAGGGTGACCTCCCCGCCGATCAGCTGCGCGTGCTGACCCGGGCCGCGTACCTTCCGCAGATAGGCCATCTGGCGCTCGATCTGAGCGACGGTGTGCGCGCCCTCGGTCCGGACGCGGTTGGCCTCGCGGGAGTGGTAGCAGGGAGTACAGGCGAGGTTGCAGCGCGGAAAGACGCCGTGCGTGCCCTCGCAGCCCGCCATGCGGCGCCCGAGAACCTGTGCCGGTGTCCTAGCTGCCTGAGGCAGCTCGCTCCAGCGGCGATCCAGTGCCGCCGTGACGGCGGGCTGCACCGGCCGGGTGGCCAGCTCGATGGCCCGCAGCGCCCGCGCGCCGGCGCGCAGCCTCACGTAGTCCTCCTCTTCCTTCATGTTGACTGGGTGCCCGGTGGAGGGCCCGGAGAACCTCCGACCCGCTGTCGGGCCGGAAGGTTCACGCCCGGCGGCGCCGCCACCGGCGGGACCACATAGCGTTCTCGAGCCGGTGTCGAGGTCAGGTCCCGCTGACAGTGGACCTCTGCGTCCGGGACGGGAACCGTTTTCGAGCCGCAGAGGTCAAACGGGCATGAGAGTCAGTCGATCGCCGCGCGCGCCGTTGCTCCTCGGAGGAGTCGGTGATCGCCCGACGCATACCCTCAGACTGCCCGGACCGGGGAGGCGCGGAGCGTGACTGCCGCCCGCGCTGACACCGGGCCGACCCTGCCCGACGCGAGATGGCTAGCCAAAGGGCTCGCTGCGCTTCGCATCTTCTTCGGGTTGATCCTGTTCACGAACGGGCTCGCCAAGCTCTTCTCGTTTCGCAACATCGAGATCGGTCCGTACCGAAGCTTTCTCATCAACCGTGACGAGGCCCGGAGCATCCTCGAGGGGGAGGCCGCCAAGAACGACCTCCCCGGGATCCCTGCTCTCGTCAACGACGTCATCCTCCCGAACTGGGATCTCTTCCAGTGGGTGGTGACGGCGGTCGAGCTCGGCGTCGGCGCGCTGCTAATCGTCGGCCTGGCGACACGCGGGGCGGCGCTCGTGGGACTCGGCCAGCAGCTCTTCCTGCAACTCATGTACTTCTCCAGCAACCCCTGGACGTGGGAGCAGCCGCACGAGTGGGTGCCGCTGCTCATCCTGCTCCTGGTCCCCGCCGGCCGCGTCTGGGGACTCGACCGTCGGTTCGTCGGCCGCGGGATCAGGCGACTACGTGACTTCCCCTTCTGAGGACTTGGCGCGCGACGTGGATCGGGCACCTTCGAGTGTCGTGCCGCTGATCGAAGCCGAGCAGGCGCCGATACTCGCCCGTCCGTTCTACCCCGACGAAGGCGCTCCGAGCCCGATCACCGCGTCTCTGGCTTCGGTCCCGGAGGTTCTCGAGGTAACGCTCCCGTTCGTCGGTCGGATCCTCGGTCCGAGTGCCGTCGACGCGCGCACCAAGGAGATCGTCATCCTCCGCTGCTCGGCCCTCATGGAGTGCCGCTACTGCGTCGAGACCCACACCGCCGTCGCCCTCGACTGCGGCCTGTCGCGGGCGGAGGTGCGCGCCCTGCGGGGGGAGTGGGAGGCCGAGGCCGTCTTCACCGACGAAGACGAGCTTGCCCTCATCGCCTGGGTCGACGCCGTCGCTGTGGGCCGCGGGCCCGCGCCCGAGGAGGTCACCGCCCGGGCGACGGAGGCCATGAGCCACCCGGAGCTCGTCGAGCTCACTCTGGTCGCCGGCGCGACCCTCATGCTCAACCGCTACTGCTCTGCTCTCGGGTTGCCGACGAGCCCGGCGACGCTCGCCCGCCTCGGCGAGGAGGGCCTCCATTGAGCGTTGCCGAGGCCATCGCCGTCGGGGAGATCAGCGGGCGCCTGTGGTTCTACGCGAACTACCACTGCAATCTGCGCTGCAGCTACTGCCTGACCGAGTCGGCCCCCGGAGTCGACCGTCGCGAGTTCGGCAGGGAGAAGATCGTCGAGCGTGCCCGAGAAGCCAAGGAGCTCGGTTTCACCGCATTCGGTGTGACGGGCGGCGAGCCCTTCCTCCTCGACTACATGCCGGAGCTGATCGCGGCGCTCGGCTCCGAGCTGTCCACGATCGTCCTCTCGAACGGGACGGTCTTCAACGGTCGCCGCCTCCGGGAGATGGAGCCGCTGGCCGATCTGCCGGTCCAAGTCCAGATATCGCTGGACCATCCGGAACCCGACGCCAACGACCAGATGCGCGGGCCAGAGAACTTCCGCAAGGTCGTCGAGGCGGTCCCGAGGCTCGTCGACCGTGGGATCGGCGTGCGCATCGCCACCACCCTCGAGGATCCCGACGAGGCCGATCCCCATGAGATGGAGCGTCTCTGCGAGCTGCACCGTGCGATGGGCGTTCCCGACGAGGACCACGTCGTGCGACCGATCGTCAACCGGGGCCGCGCCGTCACCAACGACATGGGCGTGCTCGCCGGCTTCGAGCAGCTCGGCCCCGAGCTGACGCTCACCGCCGACGGCGCCTTCTACAGCCCGTTCGCCCCGACGGTCAGGGGCGGAGAGCTCGATACGGATCTGCTCGTGTCGAGGACCACGAGCCCGGTTCGCGAACCCGCCGAGATGCTGGCGCGGATCGCCGGGAACCGCCCCGCGGGAAACGACGCCTCGATCGGGATCAGGTGAGCATGACGCTTGGTCGCCCGGTCGGGCGGCGGATGAGCACACCTACGGCGCGGATCCCTGCGCCGCTGCGATGACCGCCCCGCCCGTGAGCGGTCTCCTTCAGCCCGTGATCGCGCACCAGGTCGGCTCCGCCGCCTTCTACTGGGCGAGCGCCGCCGAGCTGCTGCTTCCCCTGTGGACCGCCGCGCTGCTGCTGGCTCCCCGCTGGGGCAGGTCGCAGATCCGCGCCCGGCCGTTCAGGATCGTGGGCTTGGCCACCGCGCTGGCGGCCTCGCTGGTGACGCTGGGCGCCAAGACGCTCGAGATCTGGCCCGGCAACCCCCTCTTCCCGAGCGGGCACACCGCCTATGTGGTGGCGATCGCGGTCTTCCTCGTCGGCCGCGACCGGCGCTGGCTGCGCTGGGTGTTTCCCCTGTTGGCGCTGACGGCCGTATCGCTGGTGCTTTCGGTCTTCCACGTTCCGATCGACATCGTCGGAGGGGCGATCGTCGGGTTGACCCTGGCGGTGCCCCTATTTCGCTGGCTGGAGCGCTCGGAGTCGCGGCGAGCGGTGGCTGATACCGAGGCTACGGCGACCGCCTGTCGTCAGCCCGCCGCGCGCACCGCCGCCACCAGCCGGTCGACCGATGGGCGGTCCTCGGGCCCCCTGCTTCGGTAGGTCCACGCCAGACGCCCGCGGGCATCGAGCACCGCGTCGCCGCCGAGTTGAAGCGGGTCCTGGCCAGCCGGGCCTTCCAGACGGCGACCGCGGACGAGGAGCGCCGCGTAGCGCCGCCACACGCGGGGGTCGAGCCAGACGCGGCGAGCCGAGGCGCGTCCGAAGCCGAGCGCGCGGTAGGTCGCACGGTCGGGGTCGCCGTAGAGGAGGTAGGGCAGCTTCATCTTCCGCTCGAAGCCGTGGAGCGCCCGCGGCTCGGCGAAGGTCACGCAGACGATCCGTGCGCCGATCTCATCCCGCTGCTCAGCGACCTCGACGAGGTGCTCCTGGCAGGGCAGTCACCCGAGGTGACGCAGGTGGATGAGGAGCGTCGGCTCGCCGGCGCAGACCGCGGCGAGGCGGTGGCGGTCGCCCGAGGGGTCGACGACCTCGAGCTCGTCGGGGAGCGGGTCGCCGAGCGCGAGCGCCACGCGTCCAGGCTACTCAATGGGTGCACGCGCGAGCATCAGCGGGCGTGGCGGTAGAGGCCCGCCAGGCGCTGCGGTGGCACCCCGAGCAGGTACAGCCACCGGATGGTCGTCCAGGCGAGCACCGTGCGCCCGACGCCCATGCGCCGCCAGCGACGCGACGAGGTGCGGGCGGGGCCCGGAAGGCAGGCGACGCGGCCCCTGCGCGCGAGCCGGCGGGCGAGGTCGTAGTCCTCCATCACGGAGATCTCGCGGAAGCCGCTCAGGGCCACGAAGTCCGCCGCGCGGACCCAGATCGAGGAGTCCCCGTAGAAGTAGCCGAGCCGGCGCTGCACCGCGTAGACCGCGGTCAGGGCCCGCGCGAAGAGGTCGTCGCCCTCGAACCGAAGAGCGAAGTTCCCCCCCACCACGGCCTGATCGCTCCAGGCGGACGCCAGCGACGAGTAGGCGCCCGCGGGCAGGCGGCTGTCGGCGTGGAGGAAAACGAGGAGGTCGCCGCGCGCGCTCTTCGCCGCGACATTGAGCTGGCGGGCGCGACCGCCGGTCGCCTCTACCACCCGCGGGGCGAGCGCGTGCGCTCGGGCGCAGGCGACCGTCGCGTCGGTCGACCCCCCGTCGGCTACGACGAACTCGAAATGCCCGGCGAGCCCGGCGAGATGGTCGAGGAGCGAGGAAAGGACGCGCTCCTCGTCGAGGGTGGGCACGATGACGCTGACGAGCGGGCCTGCGGCCGTGCCGCGCGCCGCAGCGCCGGCTCCAGCCAGCTCCTCGGTCCCTGCGCCGGTCCTCAGTGGAAGAGTCCGATCCACACGAAGCCGAGGAAGATGGCGAGGGAGGCTGCGAGGAAGATCGCCGCCATGATCAGGCGCCGAACCTCCGGGTCGCGGCCGCTACGCACGAGTCTCCGCCCTCCTGCGCCGGCGAGCCTCCAGCGCTCCCATCACCGCCAAGGCAGGGCCAGGCCCGCCGCCCCCAGGAACTCGAGCGACCAGGGGTCATCGAGCGAGCCGCCCAACGCGGCGTAGGCGAAGGCGCCGGGAACGATCCCGACAGCGGTGCCGAGTACGTAGTCCCGAGCCGGGATGGCTGTCGCCCCGGAGGCGTAGTTGAGGACGTTGAACGGGACGACCGGGAACAGCCTCAGGTAGAGCACGGTCGTAAGGCCACGCCGCCCGAGCCACGCGTCCAGGGCTCGAACGCGGCGACCGGCCGCCCTCTCGACCGTCCCGCGCCCTAGTCGGCGCCCGACCAAGAAGGCTGCAGTGGCTCCGGCAGTGCCTCCGACCACCGACAGGCCCGTGCCAGCGGCGACGCCGAACAGGGCGCCCCCCGCACCGGTGAGGACGGCCGCGGGAAACACCAGCACGGTGAGAGCCACGTAGAGGAGTACGAAGACCACCGGCCCCACCGGCCCACCCGACTCCACCCAGGACTTCACCTCGCCGACGCTCGGCCCGCCCGCCGATGCAGCTAGGAGGGCTCCCCCGCCGAGCAGGGCGATCGCAAGCCCAAGGCGGAGTCTGGCCGACCTGAGGACCCGCTTCATCGGAGGTTCGACCGGCCCGGGGGCTAAACGATTGCGTGGGCGGATCGTTATCTTTGCCGGCGGCATACCGCTTCAGGACGGCGACCAGGTCGTCGGCGCGATCGGCGTCAGCGGGGGGGCCGTCGACCAGGACCAGGAGGTCGCCGAGGCGGGCGTGGCCGCTTACTGACCGTGGATCACCCCAAGTCTTCCACAGGCCCGCACTGGCGCGGGCTATGTCGAGGAGGTCGGTGTGCGCGCGGACCGGGGCAGGCGGGGACACGGCGCGGCCGTGATGGAAGGCGCTTGAGCGACGTGGTGCGTGGGCCTACGATCCAGGCGCGCTCGGCGCGTGCTGGTGCACGAGCCATAGTCCGGTACGCGAAGGCCGCACGCAGCGTTCGTCACGCGAGCTCGAGCTCGGTCCTGACCTCGATGCCGCCCTCGAGGCTTCGCGCGACCGGGCAGGCGCGCGCGTGAAAGCCGTGCACGCGCTCGACCTCCTCGTGCTGGTCGGCGCTCACGCCGGTGAGCCGGTAGCGCACCGTGATCCGCTCGATCACGAGGACTCCGTCGCGCTCGAAGACCTCGCCCTCCGCCTCGGCCTCGAGCGCGTCACTTTCGACCTCAATCCGGCGCGCCTCCAGCGCGCCCGCGAAGGTGCCCGCCAGTCAGCCTCCCGCGGCGGCGACCACGTAGTCGAGGCTCGCGGGTTGCGGTGCGAAGTCCTCGGCCGAGACGCCGTAGTGCTGGGCGACCTCGGAGTGAACGCCGAACTCGATCGGCTCGCTGCGCGCAGGTAGGTGGGCAAGGCGCTGGGGTCCGCCTAGCATGTCGATCGTGACGCGTGACAGGTAGGCGGGCTCCGTCATGCTCATGTTTGAGCTACCGCGCCCGGGGCCCCCTCAAACGGGCATGAGCGATTCCGGCCGCCGGTGCGAGAGGTTCGCCACCTTGCTCGTGACCTTTCGATCACCGGAGCAGTGGCCCGGCGCCCCTGTGCCGAGGTCAACGGCCAGGCTGGTGCGATCATCACCGACCCGGACGGCGGACTGATCTCCGTCTGGTCGCTTGGCGTCGCCGGGGACCGGATCCAGTCGGTCCGCTCGGTGGTCAACCCTAACAAGCTCGCGCACCTCGGACCGGTGAGCGGCCTGAAGGCGATGTTCGAGCGGGCGCGCGGGCGCAGGACTAGCCCCTATGGAGTGTCGGTCGCTCGGCACTTGAGGCAAAGTCGGCCGGCACCCCGCGCATAGATGTGCGGGGACTGGGCGCCGGGGCGG
>Ga0208612_1000207_pt1 | contig 29390 bp, 27 predicted proteins | sample AntDryMetagUQ889_FD_188089 | JGI IMG/M metagenome (GOLD analysis project Ga0208612, IMG submission 188089) | Polar desert microbial communities from Antarctic Dry Valleys - UQ889 (SPAdes) | ecosystem: Environmental > Terrestrial > Soil > Desert | place: Antarctic Dry Valleys | collected 2008-12-31 | reverse complement strand
ACCAGCGACCGCTCGGCCCCCAGCCGAGTGCGCTACCAGACTGCGCCACGCCCCGTGGTGCTGGCCGATTGTAGGTGGTTCTGTCCGACGCGTTTACGAACATATGTTCGTATGGACTCAGACCTCCGGACATGCGGTAGTTGCGGGGTCGCGAAGCCTGTTGATCAGTTTGCGTGGCGAAGGCGAAAGCGCTTGCAACGCGACAACATGTGCCGGGGATGCCGGTCGGCGTACGGCAAAGCTCACTACGAGGCGAATAAGCCCCGGTATATCCGGAATGCCGCCCGGGTCAAGAAAGCCACGCGGCTGAAACGCATCTGGCACATGCTCGACTACCTCGAGAAGCACCCGTGCATTGACTGTGGCGAGTGGGATCCCGTCGTGCTCGAGTTTGACCACCTCCGAGACAAGAGTTTCGAGGTGTGCCAGGGCTTCGAAGAGCGAGCTTGGGACGCGGTGCTCGCGGAGATGGAGAAGTGCGATGTCGTGTGCGCGAACTGCCACCGCATCCGGACTGCGGCCAGAAGAAGTTCACTGCGCTATCGAATATCGCGAGGTCTAGAGCTCGAATAAACAAGAGCGGGTGACGGGGCTCGAACCCGTTCTTCGACCTTGGAAGGGTCACGTGCAACCAGTAACACTTCACCCGCGCTGCGGCCGAATATAGCCGCGCTGAACCGTCGCGCGGAGTGCCGGTCGAGCCTTCGCTCAGCCGATCTTCCAGCCGAAGTCGGTGGTCATGATCGCGCCGTTCGCTTTCTTCGAGGAGATCGTGCCCTTGGTGTAGCCGACTCCGATCTCGTCGAAGCGCCTTGAAAGAATGTTGGCGCGGTGGCCTGAGCTGTTCATCCATGACTTGACGATCTTCTCGGGGGTTCCGTTGCCGCCCGAGCCCCAGGCGATGTTCTCGCCGTAGGCCCAGGCGCTGAGCCCGCCGGTGAGCCAACCGACCTTCTGGAGGCGGCCTGTGAGCGATGCCTCGCCGGGGCACTGGTGGCTGAAGCAATGGCGCCTCTGCATGAAGTCGCTGTGGTTCTGAGATGCCTCCTGAAGCTTCTTGTTGTGATCGAAGTCTTTGAGGCCGCGCTTGTCGCGCTCCTTGTTGATGAGGCACATGACCGCCTTGCGGGCATGGTTCTTGGTGACCTCATTCGACTGCTTATCGCCCCACTGGTTGCAGGCGCCCTTGGCGCTTGCGCTCTGCGCTGCCGGGCCGGCAGCGACGAAGAGGGCCAGTAGGCCGAGCAGGGCTGCAACGAGGACAAGGTGACGTGTATTTAGAACTCCAAATGCCATTCCGCTAGTTACTTCGGCCCCTTATCGGGGGGACTCGAAGGAACGCGCGGAATCTGGACGGATGTCCGTCTTAGGGCTTGCGCCAGGCGAAGATCGCGGTGTAGACCCCGCGAAGCCCGTCGTCACAACCAGCGACGCTTGGGCTGCCTTTGGCGGCGCCGACCCCGACGTCGCGATAGGACCTGCCCAAGATTCGCTTGCGGAAGACCCGCTTGCGCATCCAGGCTTCGACCATCGCCTTCGGAGTCACCGAGCAGCCCGTTATCTCGGCGAACCCGTACCGGCCGCCCGGGATCGGATAGCCCGAGCGAACGATTCGCTTCTCAAGCGACTTCTCGCCGTCGCAGCGATGGTTGAGGCAGTCCTCCTTGATCATCACGTCCGAGTGCTTGTCGGCAACGCCAGAGAGCGAGCCGACTGGATCGAGCTGCTTGACGTTGGCTCCCTTTCGCTGCTTTGCGATCAGGCACTCGACGGCTTGGCCGAGCTTGTCCGAGGTCGTGCCGCGAGGCCCGGCATTGGCGTTCTGGCACTTCGCGCCGGCCGCGAACGCGGGATCGGGCGCGCCCCCCGTTAAGGAGAGCGCAGCAACCACCGCTGCGGCGAGCGCCGCGAGCACGGTTGCGATCCGGGTGTCAAGCGTTCCTGCCATTCGCATCGCTTCTAGTTGAACAGACGCCCCGGCCGCGAGTTGCGGTGGCGCGAAGCGGGGGAGCCGGGACTCGAACCCGGGTTCACGGTTTTGGAGACCGTGCGAATAACCGCTATCTCACTCCCCCGAGTGAGGTTTCAGAGGTTAGTAACGAATGCGGGCGGAGGGACTCGAACCCCCACGCTCTTTCGAACACGAGGACCTAAACCTCGCTCGTCTACCAATTCCGACACGCCCGCAGGGCGACCGATTTTAGGGGTCAATGCAACACGATGCCGCTCGTGGGTTTATGCTTCCCGGCAGGGATGGAAGCAACGACCGTTCGAGAGGGCTACGAGCTCTGGCGCCCAAACCGTGAAAAGGCGCAGAATAAGACGACGAAAGCGATCGTCGCATTTGTGCTGCTCGTCTCCGCGGCGCTCATCGCGATCATCGTGATCGGCGGCCTGGAGCGCATGCAGAGCGGGATGATCGCGATCTTCTCGCTGGTCTGGGCGGCGCTCTACGTCTTCTTCGCGATCCTCATCGCGCGCTGGAACCGCGGCCTTCTGCCGGTGTCGGCATCGCTCGCGGTGATCATGACCATCTTTGCCGCGGTGTCCGCCCCGGGCTGGTTCGCCCGTTCGAAGGACGGCCTCGACTCGCCCATCCTCCCCGAGGACCTGATCGGCCTTCTGGTCGTGATCCTCATCCCCGTGCAGATCCTGCTGATCATCGTCTCACTCATCGCCTTCGGGCAGGAGTGGCACGTCGAGGAGGAGCGCCCCGTCGGTGGCCGCCCACTCGCCGGCGAGGACGATGACGGCGACGGTTACGAGGACGGGCGCCGCGAGCCCTCCCCCTCCCCCGCCTAACCCGTCGCCCCGTCCTAGAAGAGCGTCGTCGCGGTTCGCGGCTCGATCAGTTCCGGCCCGTCCTCGCGCACGCTGTTCACGAGATCAGGGACCTCCCGTATCTCGAGCTCGTCGCGCCACGGTGCTAGAAGCCGCGTCAGGTCTTCCTGCTTCGCATCCGGAGCGACCCATTCCGCCTCGGCCTCCCGCGGCAGGATCACCGGCATCCGGTCGTGAATCGGGCGCATGGCGTCGTTCGGCTCCGTCGTTACGATCGCGCAACTTACGATCGGGTCAGCGCCGCGCGGCTCGTAGCTCGCCCAGACTCCGGCGAACGCGAACAGCTCGTCGCCGGGAAGGTGCGCCCAGATCGGCACCTTGCCGTTCTCGTCCCGGCGCCACTCATAAAAGCCGTCGGCCGGGATCAGGCAGCGCCGCTTGCGAAACGACTCGGCGAACGCCGGCTGCGTCGCGATCGACTCCGCGCGAGCGTTGATCAGCGGCCTCCCCTTCTTCTCGGTCGCCCACTTCCCTGGCACGAGCCCCCAGCGGAGCGTGCCGATCTCCCTGTCGTCAGCCTGCTCGCGGACTGCCAGCACCGGGTCCGTGGGCGCGATGTTGAAGCGCGGCTCCTCGTTCAACTCGGCCTCCTCGGTGATGCCGAAGCGAAGCCGAAGGCGCCGGGGGTTTGGATTGGCGAGCGTGTAGCGACCGCACATGCTTCGAGGCTAGCTACGAGATACCGGAGGTGGGACTCGAACCCACACGCCCACTAGGAGCAATTGATTTTGAGCCAATAGCGTCTACCAATTCCGCCACTCCGGCACTGGTTTTTAGAATACGCCGAACGCATGCGGGGTACGGAAAGTCCCAACCCGCGATAATCGCGCCGTGGCAAACACCCGCAGACGACGAAGGCGTCCCCGGCGCCCCTTAGGGCCGCAGGAGCAGGCACCCGCCAAAGCCCGCCAAGACCCAAAGCTCGAGACGATCGAGGAACTCTGCTCCTTCGAACGCCGCCTCGCGGGCACGGACTCCGAGCGCCGCGCGGCGAACGCCATGGCCGCCCGCATCCGAGCCACCGGCCGCCGCACGGAGATCGAGCCCATCTACGTCCATCCGCAGGCGCCGCTCGTCTGGGCCTTCCACTGCCTCCTCGCCTTCGCCGCCAGCATCATCTCCATCTCCGTTCCCGTCGCGGGCTTCGCGCTGCTACTCGTCGCAACCACCTCCTTCTACTTCGACCTCAACACCCGTCGGCACTTCCTGCGCCTTCTCTTCTTCCGCCGCGCCTCCCAGAATGTCGTCTCCCGCGGCGAAAACCCGAACGCCGCCGTCAAGCTCGTCCTCGCCGCCCACCTCGACGCCGCGCGCACCGGCACAATTTTCGGCAAGGGCTTCTCGGGCCTCACCAGGCGCGTCGCCGGCTTCCTGCCCTTCCCCCACACGCGCATTCTCTTCTGGTCGGCCGCGATCCTTTTGCCGATGTTGGGCGCGCGCATGGCCGGCGTCGACACCGAGGGGCTCGCGATCCTCCAGATCGTTCCCACGCTCATCCTCCTGGTGAGCACCTTCCTCCTCGTCGACTGGCGCCTTTCCGAGGTAGTCCCCGGCGCGAACGACAACGCCTCGGGCGTCGCCGTCACCCTGTCGGTCGCCGAGCAGCTCGAGGCAGAGGCGCCGCGGAACCTCGACGTCTGGGTCGTCCTCACCGGCGGCGAGGAGTGCGGCATGGAGGGCATGCGCTCGTTCACCCGCACCCACAAGGACGAGCTCGACCCTTTCAAGACCATCGTTCTCGCGATCGACTCCGTTGGGGTAGGCGACGTGCGCTGGACCGTCGGCGAGGGCATGACCGTCTCGTTCGACATGGACGTCCGAGTTGCCCAGCTCTCGGAGGCGATCGCCGAAGCCGACCGCGAGGGTTCAAACCGCTACCGCGCGGCGCCGCTTCGCCATGGCTATGCGACTGACGCGCTCGCCGCTCGTGTCGGCGGCCTCCGCGCAAGTGCCATCACCTGCCTCGAGCCTGGCGCGATCACACCTGCCAACTTCCACACTCCGCGCGACGTGCCCGGCGCGATCGACCCTCAGGCGCTCGAGCGCGCCGAAGGCTTCACCCTCGACCTGATCCGCGCCCTGGATCGCGACCTCGCCCGCGCTCGGCCCAAGCAGCCCGCTGAGGAACCGCCAGCCCCCAGCCGGCCGCCGCGGTCCCGCTGGAGATCTCGAAACCGATGACGGAAAAGCTCTGGGAGCCCTCGGCAGAGGCGGTCGAGCGCTCAAGCATGACCGCGTACATGCGCTGGCTCAAAGCCGAGCGCGGTCTGGCCTTCAACGGCGACTACGCCCGCCTCTGGGAGTGGTCAACGGAAGACCTCGAGGACTTCTGGCGCTCGATCTGGGACTACTTCGACATCGCCGCCGACGGTGATGCCTCAACCGTTCTCGCAAGCGACACCATGCCCGGGGCCGAGTGGTTTCCCGGAACAAGCCTCAACTACGCCGAGCACATCTTCCGCGGCAAGGATCCCGGCGCGCTCGCGATCCAGCACCGCTCGGAGGCCACCGAGCTCGCCGAGATCACCTGGGGCGAGCTCGAAGCGCGAGTCGCCGCTTTTGCTGCGGGCCTGCGCCTGCTCGGCGTCGAGAGCGGCGATCGCGTTGCCGCCTACCTCCCGAACGCTCCCGAGGCAATCGTCGGCTTCCTCGCCGCAGCGTCGATCGGCGCCACCTGGTCCTCCTGCTCGCCCGACTTCGGCGCCCGCTCGGTCGTCGACCGCTTCGCCCAGATCGAGCCGAAGGTCCTCCTGGCCGTCGACGGCTACACGTATGGCGGAAAGCCGTTCGACCGCATGGACGTCGTTCGCGGCCTGGAGGACGAGATGCCCTCACTAACCCACACCGTTCTCGTCCCTTACCTCGACCCCGAGGCCGACCCGTCCCGCCTGGAGCACGGCGTCGCCTGGGCCGACGTCGCTCGGAAGGGCGAGGGGTCAGCGCTCGAGTTCGACCGCGTCCCCTTCGACCACCCGCTGTGGGTCCTCTATTCCTCCGGCACGACTGGCCTCCCCAAGGCGATCGTCCAGGGACACGGTGGCATCCTCCTTGAGCACCTGAAGAAGATGAACCTCCACGTCGACGCCCAGGCCGGCGACCACGTCTTCTGGTTCACCACGACGGGCTGGATGATGTGGAACTTCCTTGTCTCGATCCTCCTCACCCCTGCCTCGATCGTCCTCTTCGACGGCAACCCCGGCCACCCGGACCTCTCAACGCTCTGGGATCTGACGGCCGAGGCCGAGATCAACACCTTCGGCACCTCGGCCAGCTATATCGCGTCCTGCATGAAGGCTGGCGTGGAGCCCTCGTCCGGCCGCGACCTGGGCGCCCTTCGCGCCGTCGGCTCGACCGGCTCGCCGCTCGCCCCCGAGGGGTTCGAGTGGGTCTACGAGCACGTCGGCTCGGACACCTGGCTGTTCTCCACCTCAGGCGGGACTGACGTCTGCACCGCCTTCGTCGGCGGGGTGCCGATTCTCCCCGTCTATCGCGGCGAGCTCCAGGCGCGCGCCCTCGGCTGTGCCGTCGAGGCCTGGGACGAGGACGGAAACGCGCTCACGGGCGAGGTCGGCGAGCTCGTCATCACCAAGCCAATGCCCTCGATGCCTGTGTTCTTTTGGTCCGACCCCGACGGGGAGCGCTACCGCTCCTCCTACTTCGAGATGTACCCCGGCGTCTGGCGCCACGGCGACTGGATCGAGATCACCGAGCGCGGCACGGCGATCATCTACGGGCGCTCCGACTCAACCATCAACCGGGGCGGTGTCCGCATGGGCACCAGCGAGATCTACCGCGCCGTCCTTTCCCTGGACGAGATCACCGACGCCCTCGTCGTCGACGTGGCCCGGCCCGGTACCGAGGGCTGGATGCCGCTCTTCGTCGTCCTACGCGAGGGCGAGAGGCTGAGCGAGGAGCTCATCCGCCGCATCGCCGCGCGCGTGCGCGAGGACTGCTCGCCTCGCCATGTTCCGAACGAGGTGCATGAGGTCGCCGAGGTGCCCCGCACGCTCTCGGGAAAGGTCCTCGAGGTGCCCGTCAAGCGAATCCTCATGGGCACGCCTCCATCTGAGGCCGCAAGCCGTGATTCGCTGGCGAACCCGAAGTCGCTCGATCCCTTCGTCGAGCTGGCCTCGAGCCAGGTCACCTAGCCGCGGCCACCGGCGCCGACGCCGGCCTCGACCCGGCTGCGATCGCGCGGTTTCGTCCCCGCGCCTTCGCCTCGTAGAGCGCGCGGTCGGCCGCGCCGATGAGCGTGTAGCGGTCGGCGCCGTCGTCGGGGAAGCTCGCGACGCCGCAGCTGGCCGTCAGGCCTCCTATCCCGGAGAACTCGAGCTCGACGGCGCGTCGCAGCCGCTCGGCCAGCGCGAGCGTTCCAGCCGTCGTCGATTCGGGTGCCAGGATCGCGAACTCCTCGCCCCCGACCCTCGCGACGTGGTCGATCGCTCGTGTGGCATCGGTCATGACCTGGGTCAGCCGCTGAAGCGCGGTATCCCCGGCCTGATGCCCATGCTGGTCGTTGAACCGCTTGAAGCCGTCGAGGTCCAGCATCACCACCCCCACTCTGGATTTTGCGCGCCCGGCGCGAGCCAGCTCGACGTCGAATGCCTCCTCGAACGCGCGTCGGTTCGAAAGGCCCGTCAGCGGATCCGTCTTGGCGACAGCCTCGAGCTGCCCAAGAACCTCGCGCAGCTGGCCCGCGATCCCGCCCATGACAAGCGCCACCACAAGCACCGTGCCGGCGACCATCGACACCCTGAGCGCGTCCAAGCCATCCGACCCATCGAGCATCGACAGGACGAACGCGTACGCGCCAACCGATAGGGCGCCGTGGGCAAGGATCAAGCGTGTATCGAGGAAGAGCGACGCGGCGATGACAACCCACGCCATGTAAAGCGCGTAGGCCGCGGACGCGTTAGGACCGGCGTAGTAGATCGCGAGCGCGACCAGGAGCGTTCCCGCTGCCGGCGCCGCGCGAAGGAACCAGAGCGGCAGCCGCTCGTTGGCGAGCAGGATGAAGAGCGCGACCACCATCGAGGCTCCAGCCACGACGGCAACTGACTCGGATTGGCGATCGGGCGACCCTTGAAGCAAAAGCGTCGCGAGCATGAGCGCGCCGCCGAATCCGAACAGGTAAGCGAGGATCCTCGCAATCCATGCTTGCGGTGCCTGATTGTCGAACTTCGAGTCGGCGTGCTTCGAGCTGAGCCTGTCAGCCAGCATGCCGGCAATCCCTCGCTCGGCCATAGGTTCAACGTACCCCGATTTCTAAAGCGCACTCCTGAGCCTTCGCCACCGCCTCATCGGCGTCCTCGACTACCCCCTCGCGCATCAGCGCCCGGCCCGCGACCACGGTGGTATCGACCACCGCGCCCGAGGCCGCATAGACCAGCCCAGCGTCCAGCTCGCCCATTGCCAGCTCGGGCGATCCCGAGCGCACCAGGAGGAAGTCGGCCGGGTCGCCGATGCCAAGCGTGGGCGAGCGCAAAAGCTCAGATGCCTCGCCTCTTCCCAGGCGAAGCGTCTCCGGCGCGTCCACGGCGGCGGCATCGAACGCCGCGTTCTTTTGCAGGAGTGCAAACGTCTTGAGGTCGGAGAGAAGGTCGAGGGAGTTGTTCGAGCCCGGCCCGTCCGTGCCGATCCCCATCGCGACGCCGCGCTCGCGAGCCGCCAGGTACGGGAACAGGCCACCGACCGCAAGCTTTAAGTTCGCGACCGGATTGGTCACCACCGTAGCCCCGCGCTCGGCGATCAGCTCCAACTCCGCTTCGTCGAGCCAGACGCCGTGGGCCAGGATCGTGTCCGGGCCCAGCATTCCCGCCCGGTCAAGGTGGAAGGCAGGCCGCACACCGTGCTCGGCGACGCAGTCCTCAACCTCTTTACGAGTCTCCGAGAGATGGATCTGGATCGTCGCGCCGCGCTCCTTTGCCCGCTCTGAGACCCAGCGAAGCGAGTCCGGCCCGACCGTGTAGGGCGCGTGGGGCGCGTAGCCCGCGCGGATCCTGCCGGACGTCGATCCGCGCACGGAGTCGAGCGCCTCGTCGGCCTGCACGCGCGCCGCATCGGGATCGTCCCCGTCGATCAGCGGCACCGCTACCACAGCGCGAAGCCCCGCGTCCTCGACCGCTCTGGCTACCGCCCCGGGATGCCAGTACATGTCCCAGAAGGCGATGGTGCCGGTGCGGATCATCTCAGCGCAGGCAAGGCGCGTGCCCCAGTAGACGTGCTCGGGCTCGAGCCGCGCCTCGGCCGGCCAGATGTGCTCCTCGAGCCACGTCATCAGCGGCAGGTCGTCGGCGAAGCCGCGAAAGAGGGTCATCGCCGCGTGGGTGTGGGCATTGACGAGGCCCGGAACCATCGCGAGCCCGCTCCCGTCGATCACCTCGTCTTCCGGGCGAGCCTGAACGCCGGGGCCAACCTCGGCGATGACGTCGCCTTCCGCGCGAAGCCCGACCGGTTCGCCGTCGAGCGTGGCATCCATAACCACGAGTCCCATCCTCAGAGGTTAGGCGAGATGCGCGGTCTGCGAGGCTTGCCGCTTGACCGATGAATCCACACGTCCGGACCTCGCCGAGGTCCTCGCCAGACAGGCCGCCACCCGCGACGAGGCGCGCTTGGACGCAGTGGCCAAGCGCCGCGAGCGCGGCGGCCGGACCGCACGCGAGAACGTGGAAGACCTCTTGGATGAGGGCAGCTTCGTCGAGTACGGCGCGCTCGCGATCGCGGCGCAGCGCATGCGCCGCTCGCAGGGCGAGCTGATCGAACGGACTCCCGCCGACGGCCTGATCGGGGGGACGGCCCGGATCAACTCCGAGCTCCACGGCGCCGCTGCATCCTGCGCCGTCCTCTCCTATGACTACACCGTCCTCGCCGGCACTCAGGGGGCGATCGGGCACCGAAAGAAGGATCGCCTGTTCGAGCTGATCGAGCGCATGCGCCTGCCCACTGTCATCTTCTGCGAGGGCGGTGGCGGGCGCCCTGGCGACACCGACTACGCGGTCGTCTCGGCACTCGACACCCGCGCCTTCGCCTTGTGGGGCCGCTTGTCGGGCGTGGTGCCGCGCATCGCCGTCGTCTCCGGGCGTTGCTTCGCCGGGAACGCCGTCCTCGCCGGATCCTCAGACCTGATTGTCGCTACCGAATCCATCGCCCTCGGGATGGGCGGCCCCGCGATGGTCGAGGGTGGCGGCCTGGGGACTTTCGAGCCCGACGCGATCGGTCCAATTGAGGTACAGGCTAAGAACGGCGTGGTAGACGTCCGGGTCGCCGATGAGGCGGAAGCTGTCATGGTCACGAAGCGCCTCGTCTCCTACTTCCAAGGGCCGGTGGGCGACTGGACGGCGCCCGATCCCAGCGTCCTTCGGGAGATCGTGCCGGAGCGCCGCCGCCGCGCCTATGACGTGCACGCGGCGATCGACGGCATCGCCGATATCGCCTCGGTCACCTACTTGCGCGACGAGTTTGCCCAGCCAATGGTCACCGCGCTCGCGCGGATCGAGGGACGGGCCGTCGGGATCGTCGCCAACAACCCGATCCACCTCGCGGGCGCCATCACATCGGACGGCGCCGACAAGGCGGCCCGCTTCCTGGCGCTCTGCGACGCCTTCGGCCTGCCCGTCCTCTCCCTCATCGACACGCCGGGGATGATGGTTGGCCCGGACGCCGAGGTCACCGCGCTCGTCCGCCACTGCTCGCGCCTCTTCACGATCGGCGCCTCGCTCCGCGTGCCGTTCGTCTCGGTGATCCTCCGCAAGGCCTACGGCCTTGGCGCTCAGGCGATGGCTGCCGGATCCATGCACGAACCGCTCCTCACCGTCGGCTGGCCCACCGCCGAGCTGGGCGCGATGGGCCTCGAGGGAGCTGTCAAGCTCGGCTTTCGGCGAGAGCTTGAAGCAATCACCGACGAGGCCGAGCGAGCCGAGCGCCTGGAGCAGATGGTCGCCCACGCGCACGATCACGCGAAGGCGCTTAACGCGGCAACCCTGTTCGAGCTGGACGACGTCATCGACCCGGCGGACACGCGGCGGGTCGTCGCCTCGACCTTCGCGGCCGCCGATCCAGGCGGCTCGTGGCGCGAGCGCCCACCGATCCGAACCGTGGACAACTGGTAGGCACCAACCGGGCCGCGCGGACGACCGAGCGCCCGGAAATGCCGGCAGCGTGGGACTTTCCGGGCGCTCGTCAGTGCGGCGAGCGCTCTCAGGGGCCTTGGATCGTCAGAGCCCCGAGCGCCGAGGCCAAGACGGCCTCCAGTTCGGGCCTGTGCTCGAGCTGACCTTCGCGCACATCGGCCGCGGTCAGGCCGAGGCTCGCGACTCCGTTCGCCATGTTGTCCACGACGCAGAGGGACGCGTAGGACAGTCCCATCTCGGCCGCAGCGATGCACTCCGATGCCGCCGTCATGCCAACCACGTGGGCGTGTTGGGCGATCATCCTGACCTCTGCGGGCGTCTCGAGACGGGGGCCGACGACCTGCCAGTAGACGCCACCGTCGACGATCTCCGTCGCGCCCCTGATCGCATCAACCACCTCGCGGCGCCACTCGAAGTCGAAACCCGGCGCGATATGCGCGTCAACGCCCTTGGCGCTTGAGAGCGGTGGCACGTCGAGCGCGATGAAGTCGTCCGGCGCAATGTAGGTCCCGGGGAGCAGGTCAGGCCGAAGGCCGCCGACCGACGAAATGCCCAGGACGCGGTCGCAACCCGCTTCAGCGAGGGAGCGGAGGTTGCGCTCGTGATCGATCTCATGGGGCAGGACGTAGGCGCCATCTGCGACTGCCTCGGGCGTCCAGTCGCCGTGGCGGTTAAGCGGCACCACGCCGTCGGCGGACGGAATGAGCCCAGCCGAGCCACTGCCGAGAATTATCCCGAGGGAACCCACGCAGAATCACGCGGGCGTAATCGGGTTTCGCCGCTCGGTGAAGCTTCGGTCCCGGCGCTCGACCAGCGCGTAGCGGCGGATCAGCTCCGCTCGGAGGTCGTCGGGCTCGATCACGGCATCCACCACCAGCTCTGAGGCCAGATGGAGGATGTCGATGTCGGCTGAATACTCCTCGCGCTTTGCCCGCACGAACTCGGCACGCTCGTTCTCGTCTTCGATCGCCTGGATCTGGTTGAGGAAGACGGCGTTGATCGCCGCTTCGGCGCCCATCACCGCGATCTTCGCGCCGGGCAGGGCGATCGTCGCGTCGGGCTCGAACGCCGGGCCCGCCATCGCGTAGAGGCCCGCTCCATAGGCCTTGCGGACGATCACCGAGATCTTCGGCACCGTCGCCTCAGACACCGCCGAGATCATCTTCGCGCCGTGGCGAATGATCCCCTGGCGCTCGACATCGGTGCCGATCATGAAGCCAGGAACGTCGGCCAGGAACAGCAGCGGGATGTTGAAGGCGTTGCAGGTTGAGATGAAGCGGGCCGCCTTGTCGGCCGAGTCGACGAAGAGCACGCCGCCCTTCTGGCGCGGCTGGTTTGCGACGATGCCGACCGCTCGCCCGTCGAGGCGCGCGTATCCGACCACGAGCTCCTTCGCCCAGCGCTGGTGCACCTCACAGAACGAGTCGGCGTCGAAGAGCGCCCCGATCAGGTCTTTGATTTCGAACGACGTCTTCTCGTCGGCCGGGATGATCTCTGAGGCCCTCTTCTCCGATGCGGGCCCTGCAGGCGGAGCCGACGGAGGGTCGGAGCGCCAGCTCTCAGGCATGTAGGAGAGGTAGCGCTTGGCAAGGTCGATCGCGTCCTCATCCGTCTTAGCCAGGAAGTGGCCGCAACCTGAGATGCCCGTGTGCATCTTCGCCCCGCCCATCTCCTCAAGTGAGACCTTCTCTCCGATCACCATCTCGGCCATCCGTGGGGAGCCGAGGTACATCGAGGCGTTCCCCTCGCGCATGATCACGACGTCGCAAAACGCCGGGATGTAGGCGCCGCCGGCTGCCGAGGGGCCGAAGAGGATGCACACCTGGGGCACACGGCCCGACATGCGCACCTCGTTGTAGAAGATGCGGCCCGCGCCGCGGCGCCCGGGGAACATGCGGACCTGCTCGGTGATGCGGGCGCCGGCCGAGTCCACCATGTAGAGCATCGGCACCTCCAGCTTGAGCGCACGCTCCTGGATGCGAAGGATCTTCTCGACGGTCTTAGGCCCCCAGGAGCCTGCCTTAACCGTCGGGTCGTTGGCCATCAGCGCGACCGGGCGGCCCGCGATCAGCGCAAGGCCGGTCACGACCCCGTCCGCTCCTAGCCCGTCGCCTTCCCAGTTGGCGAGGAGCGCCTCCTCTACGAACGAATCGGCGTCGACGAGCCGCGCGACCCGCTCGCGGACCGGGAGCTTGCCCTGCTCGGCCGTCTTTACGTGATGGCGCTCGGGGCCGCCAGCAAGGGCGGCCTCCAGCGCTTCAGAGAGTTCGGTCCCCTCAGTCGTCTCGCTCACGCTTCTCAGTCTAAGGTCAGCAAGGTGAGCGAGGCAACGGCGACACGATCCACCCAGGTCGCCATCGTGGGCGCGGGATTCGCCGGGCTCTCAGCGGCGTTGGACCTGACCAAGCGCGGGATCGACTGCCTCGTCTTGGAGGCGCGCGATCGCGTAGGCGGGCGCGTTCTCAACCACGAGATCGGCGACGGCAAGGTGGTCGAGGTCGGCGGGCAATGGGCCGGCCCGACCCAGCACGCGCTGCTTGAGATGGCAGAGCGAATGGGAGTCGCGACCTTCCCCACGCACGTCCAGGGAGCGAACGTGATCGAGTACCGCGGCGAGGTCAGCCGCTACTCGGGAACGATCCCGCGCATCAACCCCGCCGTGCTGCTCCAGGTCGAGTGGGCCAGGCGCAGGATGAACTCGATGGCTCACCAGGTGCCGCTCGCCGCTCCGTGGGGAGCGAGGCGCGCGAGACGGTGGGACCGGATCACCTTCGACGAGTGGCTGCGCGCCAACGCGCCCTCGCCCGGAGCGCGAATGCTTATCCGCCTCGCGATCCGAAGCGTCTTCGGGACCGAGCCCGAGGACGTCTCGCTTCTCCACGTTCTCTTCTACGTCCACTCGGCCGGCGGCTTCGACGCGCTCGTAGATACCGCAGGCGGCGCGCAGGACTCGCGCTTCGTGGGCGGCTCGCAGCTTGTCGCAATCCGAATGGCTGCCGAGCTTGGAGAGCGCGTCATCCTCGGCTCGCCCGTGCGGCGGATCGAGGACGCCGGGGACGGGGTCCGGATCGACTCGGACGCGCTCTCGGTCGACGCCCAGCGGGTGATCGTCGCGGTCTCCCCCACTCTGGCCGCGCGAATCGACTACGGGCCCGAGCTGCCCGCGCGCCGCGACCAGATGACCCAGCGGATGCCCCAGGGGGCGATCATCAAGTGCATGGCGATCTACGACGAGCCGTTCTGGCGTGCGCAGGGCCTGTCGGGCACGGGCGTCTCCGACGGCGGGTCGGTCAACGCGATCTTCGACAACAGCCCACCCGGCGGATCGCCCGGCGTCCTCCTCGGCTTTCTCGACGGGCGCGCCGCACGGCGCTGGGGCTCGGCGTCAGTGGGCGAGCGCCGGGCCGAGGTGGTACGGGTCTTCACGCGCCTCTTCGGCGGCCGTGCAGCCAGCCCCGTGGACTACGTCGAGCGAGACTGGGCAGCCGAGCGCTGGTCGCGCGGCTGCTACTCGGGCGCATTCGGGCCAAGCGGTTGGACCGACTTCGGCCGCGCGCTTCGCGAGCCCGTCGGCCGGGTCCATTGGGCGGGCACCGAGACCGCCACGGTCTGGAACGGCTACATCGACGGCGCGATCACGTCAGGTCGCCGTGCGGCTACCGAGGTCGCTCCTGATTAGGAACGCCCCTGGGCGGCGTCTCCTCGTCCGGGTCGATGAGGAGCTTCGACGGACCCTTGATCTCATCTCTCGTCCCGAACTCGTCCGAATCCGGCTCGAGCTCGCCGGAATCCGGCTCGTGGAGCTCGGTTTCCTCGGAGTCCGCCTCCAGGATGACCGTCTTCTCGAGTTCTGAGTCCAGCTCCGGGTCGGTCGTCTCAGCCTCATCGGGCGCCGGCTCGACAGCGCGCTCTGAACTCGACTCCTCCTCGGCCACCGCGACGTCATCGGATTCAGGCTCGGCGAACACCGTGTCCGGCTCAGATTCGGCCGGCATCGCATCCGACTGCGATTCTGCTTCCACCTCGCCGCGGTCCTCCGGCGTCCGCAGCGCCCCCACCGCGTGCATCAGCTCGTCTGCGAGCTTCGAGGCCTCGTCGGCGATCTCGTCACGGCGCTCCAGAAGGCTCGTGATCGCCTGGTTCAGCTGACGGCGTCTTGCGACGGCGTCATCGATGATGCGCTGAGCCTTCGTCTCCGCCTCGGCGATCATCTCGTCCATCCTCTGACTCGCGTTCAGGCGCGACTCACGCACCTCGGCGTCGGCGTCGGAGCGAAGGCTCTCCGCGTACTCGGAAGCTTCTTGGAGCAGATTCTGCCCCGCCTCCTCCGCCGCGGTCAGGATGCCCGCAGTGCGCTCGCCGACCTTCGCCAGCTCCTCGCGCATCCCCGGCGTCGCGCTTGCCACCGCGCCCGCTTTGCCTTCCATCCAGTCGGCGACGCGGTCAAGCAGGTCGTGTACGGCCTCCCGGTCGTAGCCGCGAAGCGTCTGCGGGAAAGTCGCGCGCCGGACCTCCTCGCTCTTCAGCCCCGCGTTCCTTGCCGGCGGCGTCGGTGTTTCCGAAGCTTCCATGCCTTCCTCTCCTTAGCTATTTGGATCAACGGCGACGGGCTTGTCGCCTGAGTAGTCGTAGTAGCCGCGGCCGGATTTCCGTCCGTAGTGACCGGCCTCGACCAGCTTTTGCATCGTGGGCGGTGCCGCGAAGCGCGGCTCGCCGTATGCCTCTTCCATCACCTTCGCGATCGAGACCAGCGTGTCCAGACCGACGAAGTCGGCAAGCGTGATCGGCCCCATCGGATGGCTGGCTCCCGCCATCATTCCGGCATCGACGTCCTCGATTGAGCCGACCCCTGCCTCGTAGGCGTTGATGGCGTCGAGCATGTAGGGGACGAGCAGGCGGTTGACGATGAAGCCGCGGTTATCGCCGGCGGCGACCGTCGTCTTGCCGAGCTTCTCGCCGAAGGCAAAGCCCGCTTCAACCGTTGCGTCGTCCGTCCCGTCGGCGTTCACGACCTCGAGAAGGGGCATCACCTGCGCGGGGTTGAAGAAGTGGAGGCCGAGGAACTGGCCCGGGCGCGAGGTGGCCTCGGCCTGGTCGGCGACCGAGAGCGACGAGGTGTTCGTCGCAAACAACGCGTCGTCCTTGACGATCCCGTCCAGCTCTGACCACAAGTCGAGCTTCGCGTCGAGGTCTTCTGTGATCGCCTCGATCACGAGGTCGCACTCGGCCAGATCGGAGCGCTCCGCGGTCGTGGTGATCCGCTCGCGGACCGCATCCGCGTCGGCCTGCTCCATCTTTCCCTTCTCGACTGCGCGGGCGAGCTGCTTTTCGATCTTCGCCATGCCCTTTTCGAGCTGCTCGGAGGAGATGTCCGTGACGACGACGTCCCAGCCGCCCTTCTGGGCGCACACCTGGGCGATCCCGTGCCCCATTAGCCCGCAACCGACGACGCCGACCGACTTGATCTCCATGTAAGTGCCTTCTCCTTTGCCGAATTGGTTCGAGCGGGCAGCCTAACGCGGGCTCTAAGCCGCCCCGGCGGACTCGAGCATCCGCTTCATCTCGTCGGCGAGCGCGTGCATGCCGCTCATCGGCCGGACCATCACGATCAGCTCTGAGATCTGTCCCGCCTCGTCGAAGCGAAGGATGTCGACGCCCTGGACCTCGCGCTCGCCCGCCTTGGCCTCAAAGATCAGCATCGCCGTGTCACCGTCTTCGAACTGGTCGGTGTAGCGGAAGTCCTGGAAGACCTTGACGACCGCGCCAAGCACGACCTCCAGGGCGTCGCGGCCCTCGTAGGGCTTGTAGACGACCGGGCTGCGGAAGGTGACGTCGTCGGCGAAGAGGTCCGAGACCAGGGAGAAATCCTTGGCCTCGGCCGCCTGCCTGAACGGGTCGCTTCTCACTCTTCGAGCTTTGCGTCGAGGGTGATGTCATCAACGCTCGCAAGCGCCTTCGATAGCGGGCAGACGTCCTTCGCAGTCTGCGCGTGCTCTGCGAACTCGTCCTGGTCGATGCCAGGCACCTTGCCACGAACCGAGAGTTCGATCTTCGGGATCACGAAGCCGCCGTCCTCTTGCGTGAGGTGGACGACCGCGTCGGTCTCGAGCGTCTCGGGTTCGTGGCCCGCGCTGCCCAAAATGAGCGAGAGCGCCATCGTGAAGCAGCCCGCGTGCGCGGCGCCCAAGAGCTCCTCGGGGTTCGACTCGGGCGCGTCCTCGAAGCGCGAGCGAGCTGAGTAAGGACCCTCCCACGCCCCGCTTCCGAGGCCGATCTTGCCCTCGCCATCGCGAAGGTTCCCTTCCCACTTTGCTGTCGCTGTGCGCTTCGGCATGTCTTTCTCCTAATCAGTTCGCGTTTGTGTGCCAGTCAACGGGCCCGGCCTTCAAGACGTGCGCGCCCAGCGGCCGGCCCAGGACTCCCTGTACCTCGCTTGACGCCTCGATCAACATTTCGAGGTCGATGCCGGTCTCGATACCCATCTCCTCGAGCATGGAGACAAGGTCCTCGGAAGAGATGTTCCCCGTCGATCCCGGAGGGACGGGACACCCGCCCAGCTCGCCGAACGCCGACTCGAACGAGTCGATCCCCTGCTCCAGGGCGGCGAGGACGTTCGCGAGGCCCTGGCCCCGCGTGTTGTGGAAGTGCGCGGTCAGCTCGGCACCGGCCAGGCGCTCGTGGGCCATCGCGAAGAACTCGCCCACCTGCCGCGGGTTTGCCATTCCAGTTGTGTCGCCAAACGCGATCTCCTCGCAACCCGCATCGTGCAGGCGCGCGGCGATCTCGAAGACGCGATCGGGCGGCACGTGCCCCTCGTACGGGCAGCCGAAGGAGGTGGAGATCACACCCTCGCAGCGAAGCCCCTCGGCAAGCGCGCGCTTGATCACAGCCTCCAGGCCGCTCAGCGAATCAGCGATCGAGCGGTTGACGTTCTTGAGGTTGTGGGTCTCCGAGGCGGAGAGGAAGAGGTTCACCTCGTCGAAGCGCTCACGCTGCTTCAAGGCGTTCGAGAGGCCTTTCTCGTTCGGGATGAGAACCGAGTACGCGACGCCGTCGAGCTTTTCGTAGGAGTCGAGCACATCATTCGCGTCAGCGAGCTGCGGCACCACATCGAGCCGGACGAACGAGGTCAGCTCGATCCGTTTGTAGCCGGCCGCCCCGAGCATGCCGATCAGGCGCACCTTGTCGGCGGTGGCGATCGTCTCCGGCTCGTTCTGGAAGCCGTCGCGAGGGCCGACCTCGCGCAGGCGGGCCGTTTTTGGGACCTGGCTCAGCACATGCCCATGCCGCCCGAGACGCCGAGCGTCTCGCCGGTCATGTACGAAGAGTCATCAGAGGCGAGGAAGGCGACGACTGCCGCCACCTCGTCGGGCGTGCCGAGGCGCCGAAGCTGCGTCCCGGCCTTCATGTTGTCGACGATCTTCTGACCGATCTCGCCGAACTCGAGCGCCTGCATCAAAAGCGGCGTCTCGATCGGGCCGGGGCAGATCGCGTTCACGGTGATGCCGAAGCGGGCTCCCTCTCGCGCCATCGCCTTCGTAAAGCCAAGGACGCCACCCTTGGCCGAGGAGTAGACGACCGAGCCCTTCGAGCCGATCCGGCCGGCCTCGGAGGAGATGTTCACGACGCGCCCGTAGCCCGCCGCCTGCATCCCCGGCAGCACGGCGTGCGTGCACGCCAGAACCCCGACCAAGTTGATCGCGAGAACACGCTGCCACAGCCCGGCATCAGTGTCGGCGAAGAAGCCGAACTCATCGGTTCCCGCGTTGTTGACCAGGATCGAGAAAGGGCCGTGCTCCTCGGCGAGGGCGAGCGCCGAGTCCGGGTCGGTCACGTCGAGGTGCGTGGAGTCGGCTCCGACCTCGGCCGCCACTTCTCGAGCGCCTTCGGTGTTCACGTCGCCGATCACGACGTCGGCGCCCTCGGCGGCGAGGCGGCGCACCGTCGCGGCACCGATGCCGCTGGCGCCGCCGGTCACGAGCGCCTTGCGTCCTTCGAGCCTCACGTGCCCGAATCTATCCCACGGGTGGCCGTCTGGTCCTTCATAGACTGCGGCCCCGTGCCCGAGGCGATCCCCATCATCGGCGGCACCGGAGCCCTGGGCTACGGCCTCGCGCTCCGCTGGGCTCTCGCCGGGCGCGCGGTCGTGATCGGCTCGCGCGATCCCAAGCGAGCGGCCGAGGCCGCCAAGAAGCTCTCGGACGCCGTGCCCGATGCCGAGATCGAGGGCATGGGCAATGCCGAAGCCGCGAAGCAAGGCCCGGTGGTGGTCCTGGCGGTGCCCTTCCGCGCCCAGTCGGAGAACCTCACCAACCTGAAGGACTCGCTCGAGGCCGGCCAGCTCCTGGTCGACTGCACGGTGCCGCTTGCGGCCGCCGTCTCGGGCAAGGCGACACGCACGCTAGGCGTCTGGCAAGGCTCGGCGGCACAGCAAGCTCAAGAGATGGTCCCCGAGGGCGTGACGGTGGTGGCGGCGTTCCACACGGTGGGCGCGCCCGATCTTTCCGACCGCGAGGTGATCCTGGACGAGGATGTCCTGATCTGCGGCGAGAAGAAGGCCGACAAGTTCAAGGTTGCGGCGCTCGTCCACGCGATCCCCGGGCTTCGTGCCGTGAACGCGGGCCCGCTCGAGACGGCGCGGATCGTTGAACAGCTCACGCCGCTCCTGATCTCGATCAACGTCCGCTACAAGGTCCACGCGGGTATCCGCGTCACCGGCCTGCCCGACGCCGACCACTGGGAGTGAACCCGATCACCAGGGTGGCGCTCCTCGCCGGGGGCACCGGGGGAGCGAAGCTCGCGGCGGGAATGCACGCACTCCTCGACGCCGACCTCTCCGTCATCGCGAACACCGCCGACGACACGGAGGTCCACGGCCTCTACGTCTCCCCCGACCCCGACCTATGCACCTACTGGCTCGCGGGCCTCATCGACGAGGAGAGGGGCTGGGGCATCGCCGGCGATTCGTTCACCGTGCACTCCCAGCTCACCGAGCTGGGGACGCCGGGCTGGTTCAGCCTGTCCGATCGCGACCTCGCCACCTGCCTCTACCGCACCCACTTCATCGCCGAAGGCGGCACGCTCACCGCCGCGCAGTCCCAGATCGCTCGCGGGCTCGGCGTCGAGGGCCAGGTGCTGCCGATGTGCGACGAGCCGGTTCGAACCCACGTGCACACGCCCGGCGGCAAGCGAGGGCTCCAGGAGTTCCTGATCCTCGACGAGGGCGCAGCGCCGATCCAGGGGGTCGAGTTGGACGGGCTCGCCGATGCCCGCCCGACGGCCGAGGTCCTGACAGCCATCTCAGAGGCGCACCTGATCGTGATCGGGCCGTCCAACCCCGTGATCTCGATCGGGCCGATCCTGGCCGTGCCGGGAATGCGCGAGGCGATCGCCTCGGCGCCGGCGCCCGTTGTCGCGGTTAGCCCCTTCGTGGCCGGCCGGGCGATCAAGGGCCCGACCGAGGCGTTCATGGAGGCGATCGGCAGGCCCGTGAGCGCCGCCGGGGTGGCCTCGCTCTATAGCGGCCTCCTCGATGGCCTGGTGGTCGACGAGGACGACCCCGACCCGCCGCCCGGGGGCATCGAGACGCTCGTATGCCCCACGCTGATGGAAGGAGCGAACGGACGCTTCGCCCTGGCCGACCGGATCCTCGACTGGGCCGAGAGCCTGGAGCCTCGGCGTGGCTGAGACGCGCTCAGGCGGCGTCGCGCTCCCGCGCGTGTGCGACCGCGTCCGACATCGACCCGAGCCACGGGTCGCCGTGTCCGCTCACCAGCACCTCGGTGCCGACGCTCTCGAGAGTGCCAAGCGACTGCCTCGACTTCGCCGGGTCCGAGGCGACGACATCGTGCGTGAGGCAGGGACCCGGGTTGCCCGTCACAGGATCCTGCGTCACGAGCGCGTCGCCCGCGATCAGGACGCCGTGCTCGGCGAGCTCGAACGAGACATGGCCCTCGGTGTGCCCGGGCGTCGGAATCACGCGCGGCTTGCCGGGAACGTCGAGCGTGATGTCGCTCTCGAACGCCTCGACCTCTTTCACCCACTTGGGCATCAAGAAGCCCTTCGCGGTCGCGCCCAGGACGAAGCCCAAGGCGTGGGGGCGCCAGAGCTGAAGGGAGAGGCCCGGGACAAGGGAGAACGGAGACGAGCCCTTGGCCTTGCCCTTGACGCGCCCCACCTCCGTCTTGTGTGCGAGGACTCGGGCCCCGCAATTCACGCGGATGTCCTCGGCCGAACCGAGGTGATCGGGGTGCCCATGCGTGAGAACGACCGCCTCTACGGACGCGGTGTCGTGCCCGAGCTGGTCGAGGACGCCGCGAACGGTGCCCCAGCTCCGGGGCCAGCCGCAGTCATAGAGCGCAACGTGCCCGTCCTCCTCGACCAGATACCAGTTCACGGCGCCGTCAGCGACCCTGTAGACGCCATCGACAACACGCTCGGGTGAAACGCTCAAGTTCGATCAACCTCCGAAACGATCGGGTACTGCTCACGAGTACCCGCTGCGAGTCGGCAGAACCTTGAAGGCGACCGTGATCCTGCCCGTTAAGCGCTTTGCGCGAGCGAAGACGCGGGTCGTCGAGTCGATCGGTCCGCCGGGGCGCGCCGCGCTGCTCCGGGCCATGCTCGCTGACGTCTTGGTGGCGCTTGACCGCTCGCGCGAGGTCGAGCGTGTGATCCTGGTGACGGGTGAGGGCCGTGCCGAGAAGGTCGCGATGGAGCGTGCCAAGCGAGGCCCCACGCCGCTCGAGGTTCTACGCGACCCGGCGGATCACGGCCACTCCGAGGCGGCGACGCTCGGGATCGTCCGGGCCAAGGCGCTGGGCGCGACGTGCACCGCGCTCCTTCCGGCGGACTGCCCGCTTCTCGACTCCGGCGAGCTGGATGCTGCGCTCTCAGGGTTCTCCGAGCGGACCGTTGGCGTCGCGACGGACCGCCACGGCACCGGAACGAACGGGCTCTTCCTCTGCCCCGCCGACGCGATCGGCCCCGCGTTCGGCCACGGCAGTCGCGAGCGCCACCTGGACCGCGCAACGCGCGCGGGCTACCAGGCCGAACTCGTGGTTATCCCATCACTAGCGCTCGATCTCGACACACCCGACGACCTCGAGGCGCTTCGTGCCCTGCTCAAGGAAGACTCCGAGCGCGCTCCGATCACGGCCGCGGCCCTCGCTGAGCTGTGATCCAGATCCGCCCGGTCGAGGGCCTGCCAGAGGTCAAGGCGGGGGCGCCGCTGGGCGTGATGATCGCCACTGCGGCCCAGCTCAATGGCGACGACGTCGTCGTGGTCTCCCAGAAGGTCGTCTCGAAGGCCGAGGGGCGCGTGGTCGACCTGGCGACGGTGACGGCTTCCGCGCGAGCCCAGGAGCTTGGCGCGAAGGTCGGCAAGAACCCGCGCCTGGTCGAGCTCATCCTGGGCGAGAGCCGCGAGGTCCTTCGCGCCAACCACGGGGTCATGATCGTCGAGACTAACTCCGGCCTGATCTGCGCCAACGCCGGGATCGACTCGTCGAACGTCCCTGGCGAAGGGCGCGTCGCGCTCCTGCCGGAGGACTCGGACGTCTCGGCGCACCGCCTTCGCACCGAGATCGAACGAGCATGCGGCGTGCGCCCCGCCGTTGTGATTGCCGACAGCTTCGGCCGGCCGTGGCGACTGGGTCAGACGGAGGTGGCGATCGGATGCGCCGGCCTTGAGCCTCTCGACGACTGGCGCGGCGGCACCGACCGCGACGGGCGAAAGCTCGGCGCCACCCTCATCGCGATAGCCGACGAGGTGGCAGCGGCAGCCGACTTGGCCCGTGACAAGGCAGCGGGCGTCCCGGTCGTGGTGGTGCAAGGCGTTGGGCGCCACGTGACGCGCGAGGATGGCCCCGGCGCAGCGTCCTTGAGGCGCGCCCAGGACCGCGATCTCTTCCGCTGACACTCGACTTAACGGCGCGTTCGAGGCGCCGGGAACTAGACGGATGGACAACACCGGGGTGCCCTCCGAGGCCTAACCTAAAGTCATGGTGGAATTGCCGCTGATTGCTGTAACCACGTCCGAGGTTCGGGTGGCCTCGCAGGTGGAGCCGACGCCCGAGGGTGAGCCTGCGCGTCCCGAGATGGCGCTTGGCATGCGCTACCTCGAGGCGATCAGGTCCGCGGGCGGGCTGCCCGTCGTGGTCCCCCCGCTCCCCGAGGAGGACATGGAGGAGCTGATCGGCCGCGTCTCCGGAGTCTGCCTTTCCGGCGGTCCGGACATCCACCCCCGCGCCTACGGTCAGGATGAAGATCCTTCGCTCGGGCCGACCTGGATCGACCTCGACGACGCGGAGCTGTCAGTGGCTCGCGCGGCGATCGAGGTAGGTCTTCCGATCCTGGCGATCTGCCGTGGAGCGCAGGCCCTCAACATCGCCCGCAGCGGGACCCTCTTTCAGCACCTTCCCGCCAAGTTCGGAACGGATGTGCGCCACCGCCGCGGGCGGGGAGAGCCGAACGTAAGACACGCCGTGGAAGTCGAGCCCGACTCCTTACTCGCCCGCTCGCTGGGCACAACCGAGCTCGAGGTCAACTCATTTCACCACCAGTCCTCCGATCAGCTCGGGCGCGGACTCCGCGCCGTGGCCTGGTCGCCCGACGGAGTTATCGAAGGAATCGAGGCCCCTGGTCGCGACTTCGTCGTCGGCGTGCAGTGGCACGCCGAGGCGATGGAGGACGAGCCCGCTCAGCGCCTGTTCGAGGCGTTCGTTGAAGCCTGTCGCGTGCATGATGCAGGCGGCCGGGTGCCGGCGTGACGGAGGTCCCAAGCTGGGCTGAGTGGCCTGAAGAGCCGAACCTTTCTCTGTATTCGATCGGCATCGAAGAAGAGCTCATGCTGATCGACGCTGACGGGCGCATGAGCTTCCGCGGCGAGGAGGTCCTCGAAAGCCTGACCGATTTGGTGGGAGGCTACTGCTCGCTGGAGACCCACACGGCCGTGGTCGAGGTCGAGACATCGCCTCAGCCGACCGTGCTCACCGCCGTCTCCGAGTTGAGCGAGATGCGCTCTTCCCTGATCGAGCCGCTCGGCGCCCTTGGGCTGCGGGCCGCCGGCGCCGGCACGCATCCTCTTGCCACGTGGGTCGAGACCCAAGTGCCCGAGCAGGACCGCTACCAGAAGGTGCTCGAAACGATGCGAGAGCTGGCGCGCCGTGAGCCCACGATGGCCATGCACGTCCATGTCGCCGTGCCCAGCGCGGACGGAGGGATAGCTGCGCTCAACGGCCTCAGGGAGCGCCTGCCCGTCCTGCTCGCGCTCTCGGCGAACTCGCCCTTCTGGCAGGCGCGCGATTCAGGGCTTGCCTCCACGCGAACGTCGTTGTTTGGCGCCTTTCCGCGAACCGGGCTTCCTCCCTACTTCAACTCCTATGCCGACTGGGTCGAGCGCGTCGACGTACTGGTGCGCTGTGGGGCGATCCCCGAGCCCACCTTTCTTTGGTGGGACGCTCGGCTCCAGCCCCGATTCGGGACGATCGAGATCCGGATCTGCGACACGCAGTCCCGTCTCGAAGACGTTGCGGCGCTGGTCGCACTGATCCAGTGCCTGGTCAAGGAAGCGGTCGAGGGCGGGCTCGCTGCCGAAGCCCGGCGCGAAGTGGTCGCCGAGAATCGATTCCTCGCGTCGCGAGACGGCATCGAGGCGAAGTTAATCGACCTCCACAACGAGAACCTCGTCCCGCTCAGCATCTGGGTCGGCGACGCGATCGCAAGCTGCGAAGAGCATTCCCGTGACCTCCACTGCGAAGCAGAGCTCGCTCGCGTCCACGAGCTTTGCCAGGAGAACGGCGCCGTCCGCCAGCGCGAGAGGTTTGACAACGGGGGGATCGAGTCGGTCGCCCCCTGGCTCGCCGACGAGTTCGCCTCGCACCTCCTCGTCAGCTAGATGCTCAGTGCCTCAGCCGGAAACGTCTCGATGATCTCGTAGAGCGTCGTGCGTTGGGCGGGCGTGCGGCCGGCCGCTCGTGCCGCGCCGATCAGGTCTGAGGGGTCGAGGCGGTCGCCGTGCTGGGATCCCGCCATGCGCGAGATCGACTCCTCCATGAGCGTGCCTCCTAGGTCGTTCACGCCCCAGCGGAGGCTCTCGGTGGCAGCATCGATTCCCATCTTCACCCAGCTCGCCTGGAGGTTTACGACGGTGCGCCCGAGCGCGAGGCGGAAGGCAGCGGTGTGCTTCAGGTTCTCCTCGCGCGAGATCTCCTCGATCCCGTGCGTCCGCCCGAGCATCGTGTGGAACGGTATGAACGAGAGCGGCACGAACTCGGTGATGCCGCCTGTGCGCTCCTGTAGCTCGCGGATGACCTGCATGTGGCGAGCAAGCTCCCATGGCTCCTCAATGTGGCCGAACATGACGGTCGACGTCGAGCGCAGGCCGGCGCGATGGCAGGCCTCGATGATCTCAACCCAGCGGGCGACGGGCAGCTTGTTGGGCGAGATGCGCCCGCGCACGCCGTCGTGGAGGACCTCTGCGGCGGTCCCGGGCGTGGAGCCCAGTCCGTGCTCTCGCAGATAGTCGAAGACATCGTCGGGCGAGCGGCCCGAGCGCTCGCACATGTAGTGGACCTCCATCGGTGAGTAAGCGTGGAGGTGGAGGTCCGGCGCGGCCTCCTTGGCGAGCGAGAGCCAGCGGCCGTAGTGCTCGAGCTCGTACTCGGGGTGGATCCCGCCCTGCATGCAGATCTCGGTGGCGCCGAAGGCGACGGCCTCGGCAATCCGCTCGCAGAACTCGTTCTCGGAGACCTCGTAGGCGTCGGGGGAGCGGCGGCCCTGCCCAAAGCCGCAGAAGGCACAGCCGACGACGCAGACGTTTGTGAAGTTGATGTTCCGGTTGACGACGAAGGTCGCGGTGTCGCCGGCCAGCTCTGAGCGCAGAGAGTCCGCCGCGACGCGCATGTCCTCGATCACCTCGGGGCGGCGCTCGGCGAAGAGCGCGGTCAGCTCGGCTTCGGTAAGCGGATCGTCGGCGAGCGCGCGCTCGATCGCCGCCGGCGCCAGGTCCGGATCGATCGCGCGCTCCTCGCGCCTGCCGGATCCCCGGCGCGGGATGAAGCTCCAGTAGCGCAGCTTGACGACATCGAGGACGCCTTGGTCGACCCAGCCAGGCTCGAGATATTGGGGGTAGACGCAGAGGCGCTCGGTGAGGGCATAGCCCTGAGGCGCCAGGCGTTTTCTGACCTGGTGCGGGCTGGGGAAGGCATGCTCGGGCGAGATGTGGTCGCCGTTTGCCGAAAGTCCGCCGAGGTCGGTCGCGCCAGCCTCGACCAGATCGTCCCACCAGTCTGCGAGGTTCGGCGGGATCTGGATGCCGACATCGGGCATCAGCCGCCGGCACTCGGCGACGAGCCGCTTCATCTCGCCGATCGAGACGGGCGAAGCCCAACCCGGCAACCCACCCGAGGCAAACGTCCCACGCTCCACGCTATGGGGGGTAGCGCTGGACGTTTGCTCATCGGAAAGGCCCGAGGCCCATCGCTGCCGCGCCGCCCGGTCGGCGATCTCGGCGACCTCCTGGCCGTAGTAGCGCGGGTGTGGGACGTAGTTCTGGAGGATCACTTCCTGAATGTGGCCGTGGCGCTCGTGCGAGGCGGCGAGCGCCTCGAGCGAGGCGATGCGCTCCTCCTCGGTTTCGCCGATTCCGACGAGGATGCCCGAGGTAAACGGGATGCGAAGCTCACCCGCGGCGTCGATCGTCTCCATGCGGATGGCCGGGTGCTTGGTGGGCGAGCCGGCGTGGACGGTCTCCATCAAGCGCTCGGAGATCGATTCCAGCATCAGTCCCTGTGACGCGGTCACCTCGCGAAGGCGCGCCAGGTCGTCTCGGCCAAGCGCGCCAAGGTTCGTGTGCGGCAGAAGGCCGCGCTCGAGCGCTCGCTCGCACGCCCAGGCGACGTAGGAGACAAAGTCCTCGTGGCCGTACGAGCGAAGGCGCTCGGCCACCTCAGCGTTCACCTCGGGCCGCTCCCCCGTGAGGACGAGGAGCTCCTTGGCGTTTCGCCGGAGCGCCTCGTCGAGCTTTGCCTCCACCTCTTCAGGCGCATAGAGGTGCGCCTTTCGCGTCGCGAACGAGCAGTACTTGCACACGCACCGGCAGGTGCGCGAAAGCGAGAGCGTGTAATTGCGCGAAAAGGTGACCCGGCGCACGGGCCTCAGGCTACTTGCGGTTCGGCGGGGGCGGTGGGGCCTTGCGGTCCTTGTCGCGGTCCTTGTCCTTGTTGCGGACGCGAATTTCGGCGTCCTTGACTGCCTGGCCAACGGCCCGCGCATCCGAGGTGGGCGGCTCGGGGCCTTCGGCGAACTGCGGACCCGAGATCACGAACCTGTACACGGCGGTGGCCAGGAGCGCGCCGGCAAGTGGCCCGAGCACGTACGGCACGAGGTCTGAGGCCTCGAGCCCGTCGCCGATCAAGGCGGGGCCGAACCAGCGAGCGGGGTTGAACGAGCCGCCGGTCAGCGGGCCGAAGATCATCACGATGAAACCGAGCGTCATGCCGATCGCAAGCGGCGCCCATTCCTGGCGGGCGCGCGGGTTGAGCGCGACTGCGCAGATCACGAGCACGAGGAGGAAGGTTCCGAGGCCCTCGACGATGAAGCCCTGGAAGTTGCCGCCGAGCGCGTCGGCTACCTCCGCGTTGCCGTAGCCCCCGAGCCGGCCCTCGTCGACGAGGATGCCCTTGACGATGAGCGAGCCCAAGATGCCGCCCGAGAGCTGGGCGAGGATGTAGACGATCGCATCGACGGGATCGATCCGCTTCTGGATCGCTGCGGAGATCGTCACCACCGGGTTGAAGTGCCCGCCCGATACGGAGCCGAACGCCATGATCAGCGCGAAGAGGCCGAAGGCGTGAACGAGGCCGATGACCGCGAAGTCGGAACCGGTGCCGGACGCGGGGTCGGTCTGCGCGAAGAGCGAAACCACCACGCCGATGAACATGACCAGGAACAGCGTCCCCAGAACCTCAGATATATAAGCGGCCAGACTTCGATCTTGCACTGGTTCTCGAACCTCCTGCGTTGAATGCGTTTCGGCGCCTCTCGCCTCACCCGGTGGATGCGGGCGCGAGTCTAGTAACCCCGAGCCAGTTCGTAGCCCTCCGGCACGAACTCCTTCGCCGGCTTTCGCACGATCTTGCCTAGTGATCCGGCCGCTTGGCGGACGGGCAAGCGCAGCCTCAGCCTCTCCACCGAGACGGGCGCCTGGCCGTTGGAAGGCCGGCTGTATGGGGCGTCGGCAGGCAGGAGCTCGAGCTTTGGCACATGGCCCTTTGCGAACCTGTAGCCGTTCGGGTGGAGCTGGAAGACCTGCTTCCCCGTGTCCGGGCGCCACAGGCCGCGCGCAACCAGGGTGGCGTCGCCATTCTCGTCGACGTCGAGGAGCCGTGCCGCGACCTGCGAGGTTGGGCTCTGGGGAGTGAACCTGGCGATGACGGTGGGCGAGCCGAGCAGCGTGTACCCGCGCTTCGGTGCGGCATCGAGGCGATAGGACGCGGCGCCCTGCTGGTCGGAGCCGGGCGCCGTCGCGCATGCGCCGTCACCGGCGATCGGGTCGTAGGCCTGCCCCCGAGGACCGTCGCTGGGCACGGAGGGAGCGATCGTCTGGGCGGGCTTGAACCTGCCGCGCACTTCGCCGCGCGCGATGCGCGACCACTGCGAGGCGCGGTAGGGGCCCCGCGACGGCTTGTCGTCGGCGCCGCAGGTCTGCGTCAGGGTGGTGACGCCTCCCTTGGGCGCCTTCTTCCCCTTCAGGTAGTGCGCGAAGAACTTGTCCTCCTTCGAGCGGAGGAGCTCGACGTCGGCGTCCTTGTTTTGTCCTCGCTGATGGCCGTAGTCGAGGAAAAAGAGTGAGATGTCGGCGCGCGGATGCTCGGTCCGGGTGCGGTTGTAGAAGCGGATCGCCTCGTCGGCCGGGAAGAGATCGTCGGTCCATCCGTTGGAGATCAAAAGCGGCGCGGGCGCGATCGAGTGGTCGATGTAGTACGAGGAGTGATGCGAGGTGACCTCGTCGACGATGTCGGCCGAAACCGGATCCGTGTAGGGCTCGCCCATGTTCAGGCGCGCGAACCAGGTCTGAAGGTCCGCGTCGAGATCGACGAGCGGAGCGGCCGACTCCTCGAGCCGGACTTCGCCGGCGCCTTCGGCTCGACGGACCTTGCGGCGGATCTCGTGGCGCGCCTTCTTGTCGAGCGTCGCGAGATAGCCGTCGAGATCGGCCCCTACCGGCAGGGTCACGACCGGGCAGACGTCCTCGCGCTCCACGTTGAGCGTCCAGCCCTCGCGCATCTCGCGCCGGCCGAATGCGGCGCCGAGCTCATCCGCGGTGGGGTCGCCGCAGCGCAGGCGGCGGAGGTCGACGACGTCCCAGGGCAGTGGGTGGGTGTCGTCCGGGGACGCTTCGGTGAGATGCTCGACGAG
>Ga0208612_1000206_pt1 | contig 29491 bp, 35 predicted proteins | sample AntDryMetagUQ889_FD_188089 | JGI IMG/M metagenome (GOLD analysis project Ga0208612, IMG submission 188089) | Polar desert microbial communities from Antarctic Dry Valleys - UQ889 (SPAdes) | ecosystem: Environmental > Terrestrial > Soil > Desert | place: Antarctic Dry Valleys | collected 2008-12-31 | reverse complement strand
CTCGTGCGAGGTGTAGAAGTCCACCTGGTGGAGGGCGGCCGCCTCCAGGTCGATCCCGCACGCCTTCATGAAGCGTAGGGCGCGCTCGATCTCGGAGGCGATGGCCTCGTACCGCCGGCCCTCCGCGCTCGTGGCCACGAACTCCTGGTTCCAGGTGTGGACCTGGCGCAGGTCGGCGAATCCCCCCTTGGCGAAGGCCCGCAACAGGTTCAGGGTGGATGCCGACTGGTGGTAGGCGGTGAGGAGCCGTTCCGGGTTGGCCGCCCGGCCTGAGGCCGTGGGCATGAGGTCGTTCACGCTGTGACCGCGGAACGACGGGAAGTCCTCGTCGCCGATCCGCTCGGTGGGCGATGATCGGGGCTTGGCGAACTGCCCGGCGATGCGGCCCACCTTCACCACCGGAACACCCGACCCGTAGGTGAGCACCACCGCCATCTGGAGGATGACCTTGAGCTTGTCCCGGATGGCGTCGGCGGTGAAGTCGTCGAAGGACTCGGCGCAGTCGCCGGCCTGGAGCATGAACGCCCGCCCCTCGGCCACCTCGGCCAGGCTGGTGGTGAGCTGGCGGGCCTCCCCGGCGAAGACCAGCGGGGGCAACCCCGAGAGGTGCTTGAGGGCCTGCTCCAGGACGGCCTCGTCCGGCCAGTCCGGTTGCTGATCGGCCGGCAGGGCGCGCCACGAGGTCGGTGTCCACTCCCTCATGGCCCACAGCGTAGGGGAGGGAGCGTGCATGAGGTCCCATGACAGGAAACGGGACAGCGGGCGGGCGCTCGTTGCGGGTCGAGCCGTAGAGTCCCGGGATCGTCGAACGCATCGGGATCTTCGGGGGCACCTTCGATCCGGTGCACGTGGGCCATCTGGCCGCTGCGGTCAACGTGCGTCACGCCCTCCACCTCGGGACCGTTCTCCTGGTAGTGGCCAACGTCCCGTGGCAGAAGGCCGGTGAGCGATCGGTGACCGATGCCGAGGACCGCTATGCCCTGGTGCAGTCGGCCACCGAGGGCCTGGAGGGCATCGAGGCCAGCCGGTTGGAGATCGAACGGGGGGGACCGTCGTACACGGCCGACACCCTCACCGAGCTGGCCGGCCGCCACTCCGGCGCCGAGCTGTTCCTCGTGGTCGGCTCCGACGTGGTGAGCGAGCTGCACACCTGGGAGCGGGTGACCGAGGTCAGCCGCCTGGCAACCCTCGTGGCCGTGGCCCGTCCCGGTGTCACCGTTCGGCCGCCACCTCCGTCGTGGCGGATGGAGGTGGTGGAGGTGCCCGCCCTCGACGTGTCCAGCACCGACCTGCGGGCGCGTGTTGCTGCCGGCCGCCCCATCGACGTGCTGGTGCCCGCGGGTGCGGTACGTGAGATCCGACGGCGAGGTCTGTACGCTGACTGAAGATTGAGCGCGTTCCCGGGCTTCGCTCCCGCCACTCCCGCCGCCGCTGTTCCCCCCGAAGCGGACGAGGACGAGCCGGACCCCCGCCAGGCGCACCCTCAGCTGAGCTCTGAGTCCCGGCCGGCCACGATCTTCCCGGTCTATGATTGGCCCGCCGACCAGGAGCCGGGCTCGGAGCCGATCGGGCTCAGCGATCTCGAGCCGATCCCCCTCCCGGAGGCCCGATCGAACGCCAGAGCATTGCGGCGCAAGGAGCGCGGGCGGCGCCGGCGAAAGCAGGTCAGGCGTGGCGCCCTCATCCTCGCCGTCGGGGCGGTGGTGACCGGCTTGGTCGCCCTGCTCGCGGCTCCGGCGGGTCGCCTTGTCGATCGTGCCACCGGGAGCGGGGACGCGTCCACCAGGGACGGGGCGCCCTCCGGTGGCGCACCGGGCGTCGTGCCGCAGCCCGTTCCCATCGTGGCCCCGGTGCTCCTGGCCTACCAGGACGCCGCCGGGCGGGCCTCAGCCCTCACCGTGCTGGTCCCGTCGGCGGGGGGGAAGGGCGGCACCTTGTTGCTGGTCCCCCCCGGGACGATGGCCGAGGTGGTCTCGCTCGGTCTCGAGCCCGTGCGTCAGTCGCTCGAGCTGGGTGGGCCGACCCGCCTGCAGGCCACGGTCGAGAACCTTCTCGGGGCACCCCTGGGGGCGGTGGTCGTCGTCGACGACGCCGGCCTGACCAACCTGCTGGCCCCGGCCGGACCTCTTCCCGTGACCCTCCCCGAACGCGTCGAGCGGGTGAACCCGAACGGCCGGGTCGAGGTGCTCTACGAAGCCGGCGCCAACACCCTTGCGCCCGCCGGCGCCGGTCGTTTCCTCTCGGCCAAGGGCCGCGAGAACGACCTCGCCCGTCTCGCCCGTCACCAGGCCGTCCTGGAGGCGTGGCTGGCCCGGCTCGGCGCCCGACCGGCAGCCATCCCCACCGGATCACCCGAGCTCGAGGCCGCCATCGGTGCCCTGGCTGCCGGGCCGGTTGACACACGCCTCCTCCCGGTGGAGGCCTTCGGCACCGCCGGCGACGGTGGCGAGCTGTACAAGGTGCGGGCCGACGAGCTTTCGCGCCTCGTTGCCGGCGTCTTCCCCTCTTCGGCCGGCCAAGGGCTCACCGGCCGCCCCCGTCTCCAGGTACTCAACGGGACGGGGGCCCTGGAGGTGGCCGACAAGGTGCGGGCCAAGCTCGGCGCCGGCTACGACGTCCGTCTCACGGGCAATGCCGCCAACTTCGAGTACGAACGCACCGAGATCGTGTTCTACGACCGAGACCAGGAGGCGGTGGCAGATCGTCTTCGCCAGGCGCTGGGCGTGGGAGCATTGGTCTTCAGCCGCCGTCCACTCGACGTGGTGGACGTCACGGTGATCGTCGGAAAGGACTTCCGCCCCTAGTGCAGCCTTCGAGTGAGTTGGAGCGAGGTTTGACAAAGGATACGAGCAAGGTCGACCTCGCCGAGGTCCGCAACCGCGCGGTGCTGGCGGCTCGGGCCGCAGCGGCCAAGGTGGGCCTGGAGACAATGGTTCTCGAGGTCGGCGCCGTGCTGGCCATCACCGACTACTTCGTCATCACCAGCGCGGCAAACGCCCGTCAGGTCCGCGCCATCGCCGAGGAGGTGGAGGCCCGCCTGGCCGAGTCCGCCGGGGTCAAGCCTCTCCGGATCGAAGGCCTCGACGATGCCCGCTGGGTGCTGCTCGACTACGGCGACTTCGTGGTCCACGTCTTCCTCGAGGAGGTTCGCCGGTACTACGACATCGAGCGACTGTGGTCCGACTCGCCCACGGTCGAGTGGCAGGACGAATCCGAGGTCGAGACTCGAGACCACGACACGCAAGACCACGACGCTCAGGGACGCCCCGTTCTCGCTCCCTGACGGGGCTTTCCGTCGCCCTTGACTCCGCACTGACTCTTAGGTAAGCCTAAGAGTCAGTGCGCGGCCGCCCTTACCCTACCCAACCGGTGCCTTGGCTCGGACTCCGGCGCGTCCTCTGGGTCCGGGTCACCACCGGCCACGCCGGCGCTGCTCGTGCCGAGGTGGCAGGCCTCACGCACCGCCGCCCCGTGGTGCGAGCGGTCCCACTCTCCACGGCGGCCGCCATGGCCGCCTCTGGAGTCCCCGTCGTCTTCGGCGCCTCCCCGCCGCGTCCTATTCCTCCTCCTCATGGTCTCCCCGATGGTCGTTTGTCACTGCCGAGTCGTCACTGACCGCGCCCTGTGCGCTGCCATCTCACAGGGCGCCTGTGACGTGAGGGCGCTGGTCGAGTGCAGTGGTGCAGGATCGGTGTGCGGCGGTTGCCGACCGGCGCTGGAGACCCTGCTGGCGGGAAGCGGACGGATCGACACGAGAGGAGACGGTTGAGTGAAGGGACATGCGAGCGTCGTCGAGTTGCTCAACGAGTGCCTCACCGCCGAGCTGACGGCCATCAACCAGTACTTCGTCGACGCCAAGATGTTCGAGAACTGGGGCTACGAACGGCTGGCGGCCAGGTTCCGCGAGGATTCGATCGACGAGATGCGAGACGCCGAGGCCCTCGTCGACCGCATCCTCTACCTGGAGGGCATGCCAAACCTCCAGCGACTCGGCACCGTGGCCGTCGGCGAGACGGCGGGGGAGAAGCTCGCCGCCGCCCTCGCCCTGGAGGTGGAGGCCGTGAGCCGGCTGAATCGGGGGATCGCCACTTGCATGGAACACGACGATCACGGGAGCCGGGACGTCCTGCAGACGATCCTCCGGGGCGAGGAGGAACACGCCGACTGGCTGGAGGCCCAACTCGGCCTCGTGGCCCAGCTCGGCGAGGCCAACTACCTGGCCCAGCAACTGCGGGCCTGACCGAGGCGACCGCCTCATCGCCGGAGGCTGCCAGCCGCCTTTTCCTTGCTGGCGCAGTCCGCTAACATACGAACATGTGTTCGACATTTTCGCTTGAGACGGAACCGGCTCCTGCTAATCTCGGTAGGACTGGGGGGCGTAGCTCAGCTGGTAGAGCGCTTGCATGGCATGCAAGAGGTTCGTGGGTTCGAGTCCCATCGCCTCCACCCTTACAGTGACTGCTCTGCCACTCTTCGCTGTATTGGACCGGGTGGGCTTTACCTTGGCGGGGGTCGTGGCTGGCGAAGGATGCTTCCTCGTCACCCGCAAGCTGCCTCCCTTCGCCAACGGCGAAGCTCGCCTCCGGTTTGTCTTCACTATGACCATGGCGAGCCGGGACCGGGGGCTGCTTGAGGCCTTGCAGCGCTTCCTGGGCTACGGATCGATACGTGATGCGCCGCCGGCCCGTGAGGGCTGGCAACCCACGTCGACCCTTCAGGTGAGCTCGCTCACGGCGCACCACGCGGCCACGGTCCCCTTCTTCGATCGCTACCTGCTCCCGTGCGCGAAGCGAGCGCAGTACGACGGATGGAAGGCAGGGATGGAGGCCTACGAACTGGAACACCCGAGCCGCTATGGCAAAGGCCCGTCATCTTGTCGTGCCGAAGGGTGTGACCGGCCGGTACGGGGGCGCGGGCTCTGTCGTTCTCATTACTACCGTGTCACCGGCTACTGACGAGAGGGCTTTCGCCGGCGGGTTCGTGGCAGCTGAGGGCACATTCGTCGCCACGGGCACACCGCCCACCTTTACCTTCGCCGTGAGGCTCGGCGCCGCTGACACCGGTACTTGCCGCTGGCTTCATCGCCTCCTGGGGGTCGGCTTCGTCCATTCGTACCCGCGCCGCAAGCCCCACTATGACGACGAGGTCTGCTTCGCGGTGAGAGCCCTCGAAGACCTCGTCGAAGTCGTCGTGCCGTTCATGGACGAGCACCTGCCGCCCTCATACAAGCGAAGCCAGTTCGAGGCTTGGAAGCACGAGCTGCTGAAGTACTGGGAGGACGACGCTTCCCGTCGACGACCATGCACCGTCGTTGACTGCGAAGCGCTACAGCGAGCCAAGGGCTTGTGCCGGCGCCACTACTACGGCGCGTTCGGTAGATAGGCCCGGCGCGCCATCGCCTGCGACCGTATCGCCGGAGGGCATGATCTCAGGCGTGACGGTTCTCTACCGGCGAGTCGTGTTCGGGCTGCTGGGCTTCGCCGTGGTGCTGGTGGTGGGAAGCGTGGGCTACGTGATGCTGGGTTTCGGCGTCCTCGACGCCATCTACCAGACGGTGACCACCATCACCACGGTGGGCTTCCGGGAGGTCGAACCCCTCACCGACACCGGCAAGGTGTTCACCATCCTCTTGATCCTCACCGGGGTCGGGACCGCCCTGTACACCTTCACCGTGGCCCTCGAGACGCTGATAGACGGCCATCTTCGCGACCTGTTCGGGAGGCGACGCATGCAACGCCAGATGGAGAAGATGACGGGCCACGTGATCGTGTGCGGTTGGGGGCGGGTCGGCCAGTCCATCGCCCACTACCTGGCCAATGCCGGCCAGCAGCTGGTGGTGATCGACCGTGACCCGGACCGCATGCCCGAGATCCCCCATCCACACGTGCTCGGAGACGTCACCGACGACGAGATAATGCGGGCCGCCGGCATCGAGCGGGCCCGGGCCCTGGTGGCCGCTCTGGACACCGACGCCGCCAATCTCTACGCCACCTTGAGCGGCCGGTCCCTCCGCCAGGAGCTCTTCATCATCGCCCGGGCCCACACTGATTCCTCCGAGCCCAAGCTCGAACGAGCGGGAGCCAACCGGGTGGTGAACCCCCAGCGCATCGGGGGCGCTCGTATGGCGGCATTGGCCATGCAGCCCCACGTGGCCGAGTTCCTCGACGTGGTGATGCACGACGGTGACATCGAGTTCCGCCTGGAGGAGATCGAGGTTCCCGAGCACTCGCCCCTGGCCGGGCGCAGCCTTCGCGAAACCCACATCCGAGACCAGACGGGGGCGCTGGTCCTGGCCCTGCGGGCCGAGGACGGGAGCTTCAATACCAATCCTGCGCCCGAGACCGAGATCGCCCCCGGCCAGATCCTGATCGCCATCGGGACCCCCGCCCAGCTGTGCGCGTTGGAGGAGCTGTCGAGGAAGTAGCCCGGTCGGTCGCCGGCTGGACCCCGTTAGCATCGGCGTCCGTGGCAGAGGGGTACGACGTCCAGGCAATCGAGGCCAAATGGCAACGGCGCTGGGCCGGTGGCGCCTACCAAGTGGATAACGACGACGCCCGCTCGCCGTACTACGTGCTGTGCATGTACCCGTATCCGAGCGGTCCCGCCCACCAGGGTCACGTGCGCAACTACACCTTCGGCGATGTGGTGGTCCGCCACCGCACCATGGGCGGCCATGCCGTCCTGTCGCCGATGGGCTTCGACAGCTTCGGCCTGCCCGCCGAGAACGCGGCCATCAAGAACAAGGTGCATCCCCGAACCTTCACCGACGCTCGCATCGACGAGCTGAAGGCGTCCATCGAGCGCCTCGGCGCCATGTACGACTGGCGGCGCGAGGTGCGCAGCCACGATCCCGAGTACATGCGCTGGAACCAGGTCATCTTCCAGCGCTTCCTCGAAGCCGGCCTCGCCTACCGGGCAAACGCTCCCGTGAACTGGTGCCCCGGCTGCCAAACGGTGCTGGCCAACGAGCAGGTCCTGGCCGACGGTACGTGCGAGCGCTCGGGCGATGTGGTCACCAAGCGCGACCTGGAGCAGTGGTTCTTCCGCATAACCCGCTACGCCGACGAGCTGCTCGACGAGCTGGACGACCTGGAGTGGCCGGAGCGGGTCAAGACCATGCAGCGCAACTGGATCGGCCGCTCCGAAGGCGTGGAGCTCGACCTGGAACTGTACCGCCGGCCCGGCGTCAACGTGCGCGTCTTCACCACCCGGCCGGACACCACCTTCGGGATGACCTACGCCGTACTCGCTCCCGAGCATCCCATGGTGCGGGAGCTCACCACCGCCGGCCAGCGACCGGTGGTGGATGGGTTCGTGGAGCGGGTGAAGGCCGAGACCGAGATCGACCGAACGGCCGAGGGTTCGCTGGAGCGACGGGGCGTGTTCACCGGCTCGTACGTCGTCAACCCCTTCACCAACAAGCCGGTACCGGTGTACCTGGCCGACTACGTGCTCATGGGATACGGCACCGGCGCCATCATGGCCGTCCCCGGCGAGGACCAGCGCGACTGGGAGTTCGCCAAGGCCTACGGACTGCGGATCGTCCGTACGGTCCAGCCACCCGAGGGTTGGGAGGGCGAGGCCTATACCGGCGACGGGCCCAAGATCAACAGCGACTGGCTGAACGGCATGGACATCGCCACGGCCAAGGCCCTGGCCGGCAACTGGCTGGAGGACCAGGGCCTCGGCGAGCGCAAGGCCAACTACCGCCTGCGTGACTGGCTCGTCTCCCGCCAGCGCTACTGGGGTTGCCCCATCCCGGTGGTGCACTGCCCGAACGACGGCATCGTGGCCGTGCCCGAGGATCAGCTTCCCGTGTTGGCCCCCGACGACGTGGAGCTACTGCTCACCGGCGAGTCACCGCTCAAGGCCCACGAGGGCTTCCGGTGGACCACCTGTCCGGTCTGCGGCGGGCCCGCAGAGCGCGAGAGCGACACCATGGACACCTTCGTCGACTCGTCGTGGTACTTCCTGCGCTTCTGCGACCCGTGGTCGGACGGCGAGGCCTTCTCGCACCAGGCCGTCGAGCGCTGGATGCCCGTCGACCAGTACATCGGCGGCATCGAGCACGCCATCCTCCACCTGATGTACGCCCGCTTCTACACCAAGGCACTGGCCGACGTGGGCGTCGCCCCGAAGGAGCTGCGCGAGCCCTTCCGCCGCCTGTTCACCCAGGGCATGATCCGCATGGACGGCACCAAGATGTCCAAGTCCAAGGGCAACATGGTGGCGCCCTCCAAGTACTTCGACACGGTGGGGGCCGATGCCCTGCGCCTGTACCACCTGTTCGTGGGGCCGCCCGCCGAGGACGTGGACTGGACCGACCAGACCGACGAGGTCATCGACGGGTGCTACCGCTTCCTGCAGCGCGTGTGGCGCCTGGCGACGGGAGAGGGGCCGGCGCCGGCGGCCGACCCCGCCGTCGTGGACCGCGCCGCCCATCGCCTCGTGGCCAAGGTGAGCGAGGACTACGAGCGCTGGTCCTACAACACGTCGGTGGCCGCCTTCATGGAGTTCACCAACCTGATGTACAAGGAGGGCGCGACCGACTTCGCCGTCGACACCATGCTCCTTCTCATGGCTCCCATGACCCCTCACCTGAGCGCCGAGCTGTGGGAGCGTCGCCGCGGCGGAGACATCCACGCCGAGCCATGGCCCGAGGCCGACCCCCACCTGGTGGCCGCCGAGTCGGTCACCATGGTCGTGCAGGTGAACGGCAAGAAGCGGGACCTCATCGAGGTGGCTCCCGGCATCGACGCCGACGAGGCCGAGCGGCTGGCGCTGGCGTCGCCCCGCGTGCAGGAGCAGCTCGCCGGCGGCGCTCCCAAGCGGGTGATCGCCCGCCCGCCCAAGCTGGTCAACATCGTCCTGTGAGCCGGGTCCGGAGGTCCTCCTCGTTTGGGGAATCTGAGCCACCGCATGCGTCGGTCATGTTCCCCAAACGGCGCTGGTGAGCCTGGGCAACGTCGAGCTCGTGGCGGCGATCGAGGCGGTGGCGGCGAGCGACAACCAGTTCACCAGACGTGCCCTCTTCGAGACGCTGCGTCGTGCCGAGCTGGTGCTGGCCGTCGAGGGAGAGGAGCTGGTGTTGGCCATCGGAGAGGACGACGAGGCCTATGTGCCCGCGTTCAGCGACGTGGGCGCCATGCGGGCCGCCTTTCCCGGCGCCTACGACCCTCGCCTCGAACCGGCGACGGTGGTGTTCGAGCTGGTGCTGGCCGGGGACTGCGCCGGGTTGGCCCTCAATCCCGCCGGACCCATCGGGGGCATCCTCACCCGCGACGATGTGGCATCTTTGATCGAGTCGCATCCCTGACGGGGTTCGAAGGGGTAGAGGGACTGACAAGCCCAGGACAAGGGCGCATGCTCACCTCATGCGCAGAACCCGAGTCACCCTTGCCCTCCTGGTCGCCTTCGCCGTCATGTCCCTGGCCGTTCCGGAGGCGTCCGCTCACACGGTGCGCCGGCGAGGTTTCAGCACGCGGGCGGTCCTCAAGGAGCGCAACACCACCGTCACCTCTCAGCTCGTTGCCGTGCGGGTGGGACGGCACCGGACCTTCGAGAGGACCGTGTTCGAGCTTCGAGGTTCTCTCCCGAGCTTCGAATCGGTGAAGTACGTCCCCCGCATTACGGAGGAGGGGTCCGGCAACCCGGTCCCCGTGGCCGGCAGGGCGTTCATCGAGGTGGTCCTCATGGTCCAGTGCGGGCCCGGCCTTGAGCCAGGAGCGTGTCCCGGAGCGCCTGGCATCCCTCGTGGGTTCCGCACCATCCGCCAGGAGGTCCACGCCGGCTACTTCGAGTCCAACGCCACCTACGGCATCGGACTGAGCCGCCGAGTGGGCTTCCGGGTGTTCGAGCTGTCCAACCCGCCCCGGGTGGTGGTGGACGTGAGGCGCTAACTGCGGGAGCGGTCAACGCAGAGGGGTCACGGCGTCTGGGCGATGAGCCACGACGAGAGGTGGCGGACGAACGCATCCAAATCAGTGACCCGCTCCAGGAACGAGACAACCAGGCGGTCGTCGACGTCGACATAGCCGTGCACCAACACGTTGCGGAAGCCGACTGCTGAGGCCATCACCTCACTCAGTCCGGTTGGGAGCACCTCGTGGCGCCCAAGGAGGCGCAAGGCTTCGGCGTTGGAGGAAGGAGGTCCCCAGCCTTCCGAGGCGCAGACGTGTTGCGCGATGTCCAGACACCCCTCGATCGTCGTGACGAAGACGTACTTGAGCGCCGCCATCCGCTCGGCGTCGGCGAGCTGTTCGGGGATCCCCTCCTCACTTCGGCTTGCGAGATAGGTGATGTCCTCGCTCACCCGCTGCAGCATCCGGCGGACCCGGCGCTCATCGACCATGGGCGCGCGCCGACAGGTAGAGGCGGTCGAGCTCGCGCTGGCGAGGCTCCTCGTCGAGGTAGATGAGCCGAGTCTGGGCCAGCCAGCGGACGCGGGCCGGCGGATCGTCGTCGAAGAGGAGCCGTCCCGTCAACGCCACCCGTCCGGCCAGCTCGAGGGGTGCGTCGTCGAGGACGAGGAGATCGACGCCCTCGGGGAGGGGTGTATCCCAAGCGGCGGGAGGATGCTCCCTTCCCCACCATGCCCCGACGTCGAGGTCGCGCTCGTCGAGATCGGGCTGAGCGAGAAGTGCCCTGCTGCCGTGCACGAATGCGAACCGGGCACCGGCCTGGCGCAGCCCCTGCGTGACGCGCTCCTCGAGCTCTTCCTGGGCGTTCACAACTCCCCGCGGAGGAAGCGTTCCAGCTCGTCGGCCAGCTCGTCGCCTGTCGGCAGCTCGGACAGGTTGATGGGCGCCACGTTGGCCTCCGCCTCGGCCGCTTCGGCGCTGGCCTCGAGCTGGTGCACCATCTGGGCGTGCTCCTCGCTGGCGGCGATGATGTCGTCGATCCGGCTCCTCGCCAGGGCGGCAGCGTCGTGCAGGTCCGTGGCGTCAAGGTCGAGACCGGCAACGGTGGCAAGGCATTCCACGAGGGCGGCGCTGGCTGCCGGGTAGGGCATGGTGGCCACGTAGTGGGGAACGCGAGCCCACATGCCCACTGCAGGGACGCCCGCCTCGCCGAAGCCCTCCTGGAGGGCGGCATGGATCCCGGCCGGGACCTCCAGGCTCCCGGGCATGAAGCCCACCTTCTCGGCCAGCTCCGAGTTGGTGGCCACCGCCGCCAAACGCACCGGTCGGGTGTGGGGCACCGGTGCAGGGAAGGCGCCGACGCCCACCACCAGCCGGGTCCCGAGATCGGTGGCGAGGGACACCACCGCCGAGACGAACGCCCGCCACTGCATGTCCGGCTCCGGCCCGGTGAGGATCAATACGTCCCGGCCGGCAGGGTCTTGGCCCACACGGAGCTCGATCTCGGGCCAGGTAAGACCGCTGAGGACACCGTCGGTGATGCGCACCGCAGGGCGCCGGGAGCGCAGGTCGAGGAGCTGGTCCCCGTCGAAGGTGGCCATCACCTCGGTGGGGATGGCGTCGAGGAGATGGCCCATGGCGCCACCACCGCCGAGACCGGCGTCGATCCACCCTTCCATCCCGAGAACGAGCACGGGCGAATCGAGATCCCGGTCGGTCTGCATCCTGTAGAGGCCGGCCATGGAGCAAACCTAGACTGGCCGTCATGGCCGATGTCACCGACGCCACCTTCGAGCAGCAGGTTGTCGAGCGCTCCGCCCAGGTGCCCGTGGTGGTCGACCTCTGGGCGTCGTGGTGCGGTCCCTGCCGCACGCTCGGCCCGATCCTGGAGCGGGTGGTGGGGGCCACCGACGGAGCGGTGGAGCTGGCCAAGGTGGACGTGGACGCCAACCCTCGCGTGGCGGCCACCTTCCAGGTGCAGTCCATCCCTGCCGTGTTCGCCCTGCGGGACCGTCAGGTGGTCAACCAGTTCATCGGCGCCCTCCCCGAGTCCCAGGTGCAGGAGTTCGTAGCCGGCCTCCTGCCGGCCAAGACCGAGATCGACCTCCTGGTGGAGAAGGGCGACGAGGCGTCGTTGCGCCAAGCCCTCGAGCTCGACCCCAGCCACCCCGGCGCCGTCGTCGCCCTGGCCGAGGTCCTGGTGGACCAAGGCCAGTCCGAGGAGGCCCTCACCCTCCTCGCCCGCGTACCGGAGACGGCCGAAGTGCGCCGGGTGGCGGCCATGGCCCGAGTCGGTGTCAGTGACGCCCAGGCCCATGGCGACACCACCGCCGAGCTGGACGTCCTGCTGGACAGGGTGAAGACCGACGATGCCGCCCGCCAGCGCTATCTCGACCTGCTCGAGCTGATGGGCCCTGACGACCCCCGTACGGCGCAGTACCGCAAGTCCCTCACCGCCCGGCTGTTCTGACCACCCGGCTCTAACACCCGGCCCGACCGGGTTAGAGTGATCCGGCCTCCCCCCGGCGCACTTCCCCTGCCGCCCTTTCTTCTGGGCGCCCACTTCCCCGTTGCGCTCGCTGGATATGGGAGGCCAACGTGGCCGAGACGGCTCCATGGTTGACGTCTTCATGGTGGCGCGCCCAGGTGTCGGCGCTGCCCCTCGACCGGTCCCGCATCGTGCCCGCCATGGCGGTCGGCGTTGGAGTGGCGGTCGTCGCCTTGGTGGTGGTGGTGAGCCTGCGAGGTTCGCCGCCGCCCGTGGAGGTGGGCCTGCCCCGCGCCGGACCGCCAGGGCCGTCCGGGTCCTCGTCGTCCGGGTCCTCGTCGTCTCCCGCCGGGCCCGAGGCGGCCCAGGGCTCCGAGGGGCCTGACAGCAAGGCCTTCGTCCACGCCGCGGGGGCGGTGGTTCGTCCCGGCGTGTATCCGGTCCCCACCGGCGCACGGGTGACCGACGTGGTGGACGCCGCCGGCGGCCCGGCTGCCGACGCCGACCTGCAGCAGCTGAACCTGGCGGCCAAGGTGGCCGACGGTGAGCGGGTCTACGTGCCCCGCCGGGGCGAGATCTCGCCCACGCCAGTGGGCCCGGGCACGGGTGACTCGGGAACCGGAGGATCCATGCCGTCCGGGCCGGTCAACCTCAACACCGCCACGCCCGACCAGCTGGAGGGCCTCCCGGGCGTGGGCCCGGCCACGGCCCAGGCCATCCTCGACTATCGCAAGGAGCATGGGCGCTTCACCAACGTCGACGAGCTCATCGACGTGCGGGGCATCGGCGAGGCCAAACTGGCCGCCCTCCGCCCCAAGGTCCGGGTGTGACGGGATCGGCTCCCCCTCCCATCGGTCTGGAGGACATGACCGGCGAAAACCGCCGGCTATGTCCTCCAGACGGGCTCGATACGCGGGCGGGGCGAACGATGAGCGATCGCTGGGCCATGGCCCTCGCCGTGTGCGCCGCCGCCGGGGCGTTCCTGGCACGCGGGGTGCCCCTGTGGCTGGGCATCGTCGCCGTGGCCCTGGCGTTGTCACTGCGGCGGCCGGCGCTGCTCTGCCTCGGCGTTGTGGTGCTGGCGTCGGCCCTGGGCGCCCGTTCGTGGGAGGGCCTCCGCCCACCCCCGCCCAGCCGGGTCTCGGGTGTCGCCACCCTGGTTACCGATCCCGTCGACGTGGAAGGTGCGCTGCGGGTCGAGGCCCGCCTCGGAGGCCGGCGTGTGGAGGCATGGGCGCGGGCCGCTGATGCCGGCCGGCTTCGTCCCCGCCTGGCAGGACAGCGGGTAGAGATGGCCGGTCGCCTGTCGGCGGTGCCGAAGCGCAGTCGGGCCTACCTTGCCTCCCGGCACATCCCCGCCCGGCTCACGGTCCAGGAGGTCGGCGCCTGGTCGGAGGGCGGTCCCCTCGCACGCGTGGCCAACGGCGTACGCCGCACGCTCCTGCGGGGCGCGTCTTCCCTTCCTGACGACCAACGAGCGTTGTTCGCCGGGCTGGTGCTGGGTGACGACCGGGAACAGGACGTGGGCACCGTGGACGACTTCCGGGCCACCGGGCTTTCCCACCTTCTCGCCGTGTCGGGCCAGAACGTGGCCTTCGTGCTGGCCCTGAGCGCGCCGCTGCTACGACGGCTCGGGCTGCGGGGCCGCTTCCTCGCCGCGCTGGCCGTCCTCGTTCTCTTCGGCGCGCTCACCAGATGGGAGCCGTCGGTGCTGCGGGCCGAGGCCATGGCCTCGGTCTCCCTCCTGGCCGCCCTGATGGGTCGTCCGGCGTCCACCATTCGCGTCCTGGCCCTGGCCGTCACCGGACTCCTGCTCATCGACCCCCTCCTCGTGCGCTCGGTGGGCTTCCTGCTGTCGTGCGGGGCCTGCACCGGCATCGCCCTCCTGGCCGGGCCGTTCTCCCGGCACCTCCCGCTGCCCGTGGCCGTCACCCTGGCCGCCCAGGTGGGCGTGGCACCCCTGCTGGCGCCCGTGTTCGGCGGTGTGCCTCTCGCATCCGTGCCCGCCAACCTCCTGGCTGCCCCTGCGGCCGGGCCGGTGATGATGTGGGGCCTGGCGGCCGGGCTCCCTGCAGGCCTGCTCGGAGAGCCCTGGGCGACCATCCTCCACGTCCCCACCCGGCTCCTCGTGGAGTGGGTGGCCGCCGTGGCCCGCCTGGGCGCAACCCTTCCCCTCGGCCAGCTGCGAACGCCGCACCTTGTCGTCCTGGCTGTGGCCGCCGTCCTGGCGCTCGGACTCCCTCGTCTCCGCGTTCCGGCCCTGGCCATGGGGGCCGCCGCCTGCGCCTCGGTCACCGTCCTCGCTCGCGTTGGACCGGGTGGTAGCGCCCAGTCGGTGGCCGACGGCGCCGACCTCTGGCAACGGGGCGGTGCCGTCGTGCTGGTGGTCGACCGGCCTCGCCCTCGGGCGCTCCTGAGCGGGCTTCGGCGGGTAGGGGTTCGCAATCTCGACGTGGTGGCCGTGCGCAGCCCGGCACGCAGCGCCGGGCCGGCAATGGCGCCGGTACTCGAGCGCCACCCCGCCCGTATGATGCTCACGCCTGCCACCGCCGCGCCGGGGAGCAGCGTCACGGTCGGCGGACTGCGGGTGGACGTGGTGTCAGCGCGGCCCCGTCTCGACGTCCGGGTCAGAGCCGTCGAAGGGGAGTGACGCTGCCAGCTCGAGCACCGCTCGGGCCGGGGCGTGCGGCCCCGCTCACAATCAACACGCCATCACCTTGGCCATGGCGACGCAGAACTCCGACCAGCGATGAGGATCGATGAGCCCCGCTCGACGAAGGAGCCGTTCGACCGGGACCTGCTGGGCATTGTCGAGACTGGCCACCGAGCCGTCTTGGACCCCCTCCTCGCTACTGAGCGCCACTTCGGTGGGCAGGCCCCGTACCGTCGTCGTGATCGGGGCCACGAGCACCCGCGTCAGCCGGGACGCCACCCTGGAGCGGGTGAGAACCACCACCGGTCGAACCTTGTCGAGATCGGCCCACCACACCTGGGCGTGACCCAGCCCGTCCATGGCCGGTGTCAGCGGCGAGCGCGGCGACGAGCGGCAAGGCGCGCCACGTCGGCCGGTACGTCTCCGTCGTAGGGCAGATCCGGACCCTGGGGAGGCTGCCAAGCCAGGTCCGGGTCATCGTGGTAGGGCTGAGCTTCGAGGGCGTCGAGCTCCTGTCGCTCTTCCAGCTCCTCGACGAGCGCGGCCAAAGCGCGATCGACGATCTTGCTGTCGCTCGTCTCGAGTATGCGCCGGCAGGCGGCCAACCTTTCCCCGTCGACTGTGGTGGAGATCCGCACACGACTCATGGCATAAAAGGTAGCACGGGGCTTTCGGATCTCCAGGGGATGGCGCCAGCGGAGATCCGGGAAGCGGGCGATGCACATGCCCGCTACCGCCACGCCGGGGAGCAGTGTCACCGTGGTCATCCCGGTGGGCGAGCAGTGACGCACTCTCCCCTCAAGAATCACCTGGCGACGGCCGATACTGAACAAGGTGGTGGTGAGGAGAAGGCTTCGTACGGTTCTGGGTGTGGCCATGGCCACCCTGACGGCGTTGGCGACCATGGCGCACGTCCCGTCGAGCGCCGCCGAGGTGAACACCGCCGCCGCCGAGCCCGGCTGCGACGCCCTGTGCGTCAGGGTCCGGGCCGAGCTGGCCAACTTCACGGGATGGCTCCGGACCAACGGTGTCCAGGGCTACGCCGGTGAGGTTGGCTGGCCGGACGACCGCAGAGGCGACGCTGCCGCCTGGGCGGCTCTGGCAGAGACCTGGTACCGAGATGCCGACGCTGCCGGGCTCTGGGCCACGTCCTGGGCCACCGGTGAGTGGTGGGGCACGGGTTACGCCCTGTCGCCCTACGAGGACCGGATGGCGGGCGCCGGTGTGGACAGCGCCGACGTGCAGGCCGCCGTCCTGGAACGCCACGCCTCCAGTGGCGCCGTCTTGCGGGGAGTGAACGTGGCAGGAGCGGAGTTCGGCGCCCCCCAGATCGAGTCCACCAGCTCCTTCTCGAACCGGGACCCGGGCACCTACGACACGGCCTACCACTACGACACGCAGGCCACGTTCGACTACCTGGCCAGCCGGGGCGTGAGGTTGGTCCGCTTGCCCGTGCGCTGGGAACGGCTGCAGCGGGCGCCGTTCGCTCCCCTGGATGTCGCCGAGGTTGCCAGCCTGCGAGCCGCCCTGTCCCGGGCCGGTGGGGCGGGGCTCGCGGTTGTGGTCGACGTCCACAACTTCGGCGGCTACTACCTCTCCGACGGGACCGAGGGCGTACGGCGCGCCGTCGGCAGCCCAGAGCTGCCGGTCACCGCCTTCGCCGACCTGTGGTCCCGACTCAGTGCCGCCGTGGCCGACGTACCCTCCGTGGCCGGCTACGGCCTGATGAACGAGCCGGTGAACCTGCCTTCGCTCGACGGTCAGGCCCCCGCCCGAACGTGGGAACGGGCGTCGCAGGCCGCTGTCGACGCCGTGCGAGCCCGAGGCGACCGCCACCTGGTGCTGGTCCCCGGCTACGAATGGGCCGGCGCCCAGCACTGGACCGAGCAGCACCCGGTGGCCTGGGTCAGCGACCCCGCCGCCAACATCCGCTACGAGGCCCACCACTACTGGGACGGCGACAACTCGGGGCGCTACCGGCGGACCTACGCCGAGGAGGTGGCCGCCGCCCGCTAGGGGGTCGAGCGACGCCCGTGCACGGAGCTCGGCTCCGTGCATGTTGGGTTTGCCATCTCCCTCGTGAAGTCGGGGCAGCGAGTAGCGAGGCCGAGGAGTCCGCCATCTCCCTCGTGAGCCCTGGAGACGGTCCTCGCGGACCTCAGGGCCGGCCGCCGTACGTTGGCTAGCTTCCATGGCGTGCGTCTCTCGCTCGGGCCGCGCCGCTACGACGTCGCCACCCGGCCCTTGGTCATGGGCATCCTCAACCGCACCCCGGATTCGTTCTACGACCAGGGTGACCACTTCGCCATGGACAAGTGCCTGGCCAGGGCCGACCAGCTGGTGGCCGAGGGTGCCGACCTCCTGGACGTCGGAGGCGTGAAGGCCGGTCCCGGCCCTGATGTGAGCGCCGAGGAGGAGCTCGACCGGGTGGTACCGGCGGTGGAGGCCCTGGTCGCCCGCTTCGACCTGCCGTTGTCGGTGGACACGTGGCGGGCGTCGGTGGCCGCCGCCGCCTTCGACGCCGGGGCGGTGGTGGGCAACGACATCAGCGGCTTCGCCGACCCCGACTACCTCCGGGTTGCCGCCGCCGCCGGCGCCACGGTGGTCGCCACCCACATCCGACTCCGCCCCCGGGAGGCCGACCCCGAGCCCGTCTACGACGACGTGGTAGGGGCCGTGTGCGACTTCCTCGTGGATCGGGCCCGCCGGGCCGAGTCCGAGGGAATCGGCACCGATCGCATCCTGATCGACGCCGGATTGGACCTGGGTAAGACCGCCGAGCAGTCCCTCGTGCTGCTGCAGGCCTCGGATCGCCTGGCCGCCCTCGGGTACCCGCTCCTGCTCTCGGCGTCGAACAAGCCCTTCCTCGGCCGGCTGTTGGACCTCGACATCGCCCACCGGCGGGAGGCGAGCCTGGCCGCCGCTGCCCTGGGCATCACGAGGGGATGCCGCGTGGTGCGGGCCCATGACGTACGGGGCACCCGGCGGGTGTGCGACATCCTCGCCGCCATCCAGGAGGCGCCCTGATGGCGGGAGCGGGAGCGCCCGTGGCCGCCTGGTACGTGAAGGGCGACGACCCGGCTCTGGTGGGGGAGGAGGTGCGCCGGCTGACCCGCGAGCTGTCGGGGGGCGACGCCACGGCCGTGGAGGACCTGTCGGGTGAGGACGTGGATGTGGCCGCCATCGTGGACGCCTGTCGCACGCCGCCGTTCCTGGCCGAGCGGCGGGTGGTGGTGGCTCGGGAGATCGGTCGCTTTCGCACCGAGCCCCTGGAGCCGCTGATCGAATGGCTCGCCGACCCTCTGCCCAGCACGGCGCTGGTGCTCACGTCGGGAGGCGGGCAGGTGAGCCAGCGCCTCCTCGCCGCCCTGCGCAAGGTGGGCCAGGTCGTGGACACCGCCGTGGGCACGGGAAAGGCGCGAGGCCAGTGGCTGGCGTCCCAGCTCCAGCAGGCGCCCGTGCGCCTCGATCCTCCTGCGGCGCGGCTCGTGGGTGAGCACCTGGGTGAGGACGTGGGCCGGCTCACCAACCTGCTCGAGTCCCTCGCCGCGGCCTACGGCGAAGGCGCCAGGGTCGGGACCGAGGAGCTCGGGCCTTTCCTGGGCCAAGCCGGGGGAGTGGCCCCCTGGGAGCTCACCGACGCCATCGACCGGGGTGACATCGAGGGAGCCCTCACCCAGCTCCACCGCATGGTGGAGGCCGGCGAGCGGCACCCACTGGTGGTGATGGCCACGCTGCACCGCCACTACGCCAACATGCTCCGCCTCGACGGGACGGGCGTGGCCGACGAGCGCAGCGCGGCCAAGGTGCTGGGCATGGCGCCATTCCCGGCGAAGAAGGCCCTCGGTCAGGCCCGGCGGCTGGGCTTCGCCGGCGTGGGACGGGCCATCGAGCTGCTGGCCAGGGCCGACCTCGACCTCCGAGGGGCCACGGCCTGCCCCGAGATCCTCGTGATGGAGGTGCTGGTGGCCCGACTCAGCCGTCTTGGCCCTGGTCGCCGCCGCTGATGTGTCGTTCTGGTAGCCAGAACGACACCGAAAGCATGTCGTTTTGGCTACCAGAAATGGGCGTGGGCGATGGTCAGGGGACGGTTTGGAAGCCTTGGTCGTCGAAATCCCGGTCGAACGCGAACGCCCGCCCGACGCCGCTGCGGCGCATGAACTCGAAGCTGATCCAATCGACGAGGGAAACGCGACGCCCCGACGCTGCCAGGAGCGCGGTCGTTCCTCCGCGATGGAGCTCTTCGTCGACGTAGGTGTGCTCGACAGGAGCCAACAGCTCCGTCAAAAGCGATCGGACGGCTTGGTTGCCCAAGCGCCGCTGGGCGAGAGCCGCGGCCTCGACCGTGACGTAGCTCGTGGTGCAAAGAGCAGTCTCTTCCAGAAGTCCTGGGAAGACGGCGGCCGCCGCGGCGTGATTCCGATCGTCTCGGTCCAACAGGGCGTACAGAGCCGAGGTGTCGATGAAGACGGTCACCCTTGGAAGGCGTCGGCCAGGTGACGGTCGTGCTCATCGCTGCCGTCGGTCGACCCCGAGGCGAAGCGCCCGATCGCCCCCAACGCCAGCTCACGCCTCTCGCCCCGTTTGGTGTCCGAGCGCTGGGCGTCGAGCAACAGGTCTACAGCGGCACGAACGACCCCTGACATCGAGAGCCCTCGGAGGGTGGCCTCCCGCCTCACGGCCTCGAGCTGGGCTTCGGTGAGCGAGATCTGGGTGCGAACCATTCCATCACTCTAGCCGCCTGCTACATCACCCCTGTGGGGCGCCGGTCAGGACTACGGCGCGGGCGCGTCCACCTTGGCCAGGCGGTGCATCAGGCGGGACTTGCGGTTGGCGGCCTGGTTCTTGTGGATCATGCCCTTGGCCGCAGCCTTGTCCAGGCGCTTCACGGCCAGGCGTAGGGCCTCGGCGCGGTCGTCGGCGCCGGACTCGGCGGCGCCCACGGCCAGCTTCACCCGGGTCTTGATCTCGGAGCGGGCTGCCTTGTTGCGCACGCGCCGGCGCTCGTTCTGGCGGTTGCGCTTGATCTGGCTTCTGATGTTGGCCACGGGGAGGTCAGGCTAGCAGCGGCAAGCCAACGGCCGATTACCCCAGGCGAGCTGCAGCCAACACCAGGCCGCCCGAGGTGAGGAGGGTGCCGAACAGGGCCAGGATCACCGTGTGGGTCTGGGCCGTGATGGCGGCGGTGATCTCGCCCCGGAAGTCGGCCCGCAGCTCGTTGGCCGACGACTCGAGCTTCAGGTCGAAGCGCTCCTCCAGGGCATCGAAGCGGGCAGTGAAGCGCTCGTCCATGGCGTCGAGCCGGGCACCGAAGCGTTCTTCGACACGCGACAGGTCGTCCTTGGTAGCCACATCGCCCCAACCCTGCGGTGGCAGGCTGGCCATCAGTGTCTCGGCTGGGGCCGACCCCAGCGCTCCCTCGCCCGGTCGAGGTCGGCAGTGTCGGATGCTGCACCCGGTAGGCGCCGCCGGCGACGTCGTCGAGGAGGTGAGCCACGCGTCGAGGTTCAAGCGCTCGGCGCACCAGTAGTCGAGCTCGCCGGCACGAGGCCGGGCACGACGAGATCTTCGGTCGTATCCGTGAGTAGTGCAGAACAGCGTGGGTGGTCTCGGTCAGCGGCATCGAGCGCGGCGAGCAACGGCCCGGTGTCGAGGATCAGCACCTCACCGAGGTGGCCGCGCTACCGGCTCGATGGTCACCTCTGCTGCCGATCGACCATCCTCGGAGCGGGCTACCCCAACGCTCGGGCGTCGCCCAGCGCGGATCGCCCTCGCCTTGTAGTCGACGGCTTCGGCCAGAATCTGGCTCAGGGACACGTTGCGTCGAGCCGCCTCTGCTTCCAGTGTGGCCAGGGACTCTGATCCAGCGGTTACCGTCGTTCGCCTTGTGTGCATCGTGCACCACGATACGAGATGCTCGAACAGCCCAGGGACCGGTCGCCGACGCGTGACGGTACCCTGACTTCTCATGAACGCACTGGTCACCGGCGTGGCCGGGTTCATCGGTAGTCACCTGGCCCAGGCCCTCCTCGCCGAGGGCCACCAGGTCCGGGGTGTCGACTGTTTCACCCCGTATTACGACCCGAGAGCCAAGCGGCGGAACCTCGAGGAGCTGGCCGGGGAGCCCGGGTTCGAGTTCGCCGAGGCCGACCTACGGGTTCGGGAGCCGAGCGGCCTCCTCGCCGGAGTCGACACGGTGTTCCACCTGGCCGCCCAGCCGGGGGTGCGAGGTTCGTGGGCCGCCAACTTCCCCGAGTACGCCGAGCACAACCTGCTGGCCACGCAGCGACTGCTCGAGGGTGCCCGGGCCGCCGACGTTCGCCGCTTCGTCTTCGCGTCCAGCTCGTCTGTGTACGGCGAGGCTCCCCACTACCCGACGTCGGAGGACGTGGTGCCCCGGCCCAACAGCCCTTACGGCGCCACCAAGGCCGCCGCCGAGCACCTCTGCAACATGTATGCCGACAACTGGGGCGTGCCTGCGGTGTCGCTGCGGTACTTCACGGTGTACGGCCCCCGCCAGCGCCCCGAGATGGCCATCCACCGTCTGGTGGAGGCGGGCATGTCGAGTCAGCCCTTCACTCTGTTCGGCACGGGCAACCAGGTGCGGGACTTCACCTTCGTCGGTGACGCCGTCCGGGCCACCATCGACGCCGCCACCGCGGAGCTCAGCCCAGGGACGGTGCTCAACGTGGCCGGCGGGTCGTCCACCACCATGAACGACCTCGTCACCCTCGTCGGCGATGTGCTCAACACCACCGTCCGGGTCGTGCGGGTGATGGACCAGCCGGGCGACGTGGAAAGGGAGGGCGGCTCAACCGATCGGGCCACGGCCCTACTCGGGTGGAAGCCGTTGATCGACCTGCACCAAGGCGTTGAGCAGCAGGCCCGCTGGCAACTGCGCCGCGCCGGCGTCCGGGTCTGACCCGGGCGGCTCCCGGGTGGGGTCTCCTGCTCTGGGGAGTCTGACCGACGCCTGGCGTCTGTGATACTCCCCAAACGCCCCAATCGGCGGGTCAGCGAAGCCGATCAGGTGCCGGCGGTGAGACCCCGGCGGCGGCGGATGTGGCCGTCCACCTGGTTGAACCCGGCGTCCACCACGATTCCGATCATGAGCACCACGATCATCAGGGCGAGGAGGGCGGGGGCGTCGGAGAGCTCCCGCGCGAACTGCAGCCGGGCCCCGATGGAGGGCCGGTTGGCCAGGATCACCAGCAGCTCACCGGCCATCAGGCTGCGCCAGGCGAAGGCCCAACCCTGCTTGAGACCGGCCACGAAGGACGGCAACGAGGCGGGGAGGATGACGTGGCGGTAGAGGCGTAGGCCCGAAGCCCCGAGCACCCGCCCGGCCCGCAGGAGCAGCGGCGGCACATGGTCGACCCCGGCGATGAGGCCGTTGGCGATCGACGGAGCGGCCCCGAGCACGACCACGAACAAGATGGCGGACTCGCTGAGCTGGAAGAGCAGGATGGCGAGGGGGAACCAGGCGATGGACGGCATCGTCTGCAGGCCGGTGATGAGCGAGCCGACGGCGGTGCGGAGGGGGCGGACCCGGGCCACCGACGCCCCCACCACCGTGCCCACCAGCACGGCCAGGGCGTAGCCGGTGAGGGCCCGCCGCAGCGTGATGGCGATGGCCCGGTAGAACTCGCCTTCGCTCAGCAGGGTCCCCAGCTGACCGACGACCCGGCCGGGGCTGGGGAGTACGTACTCGGGTCGCCAGTGGGACCATACGGTGAGCTGCCACGCGGCCACGGCCAGGAAGACGGCGGCCATCTTGGGCCACAGCGCCGACCACACCCGCGCCAGCCGATCGGCGGGCTTGTCCTCGTCCAGGTCGAGGGCGTCGAGTCCGGCCAGCTCCTCCTCGAGGAGCCGGCTGTCAATGGCCCCACCGCTAATGGCCATGCCGGCGGACCTCGGTTCGTAGCTGGTCGGTGACCTCGGCGGCCAGAGCGGCGACCTCGCGCGACTCGATGCGGCGGGGCCGGGGGATGTCCACGTCGTAGCTGGCCGCCACCCGCCCGGGCCGGCTGGTGAGCAGCACGATCCGGTCGCCCAGGCGGGCGGCCTCGCGCACGTTGTGGGTCACGAACAGCACAGTGAGGCTGGTGGTGGACCAGAGGCGCTCCAGCTCGTCGTGCAGCAGGTCGCGCGTCATGGCGTCGAGGGCGCCGAAGGGCTCGTCCATCAGCAGCACCTCGGCGTCCTGGGCCAGGGCCCGGGCGAGGGCCACCCGCTGGCGCATGCCCCCGGACAGCTCGTGGGGGCGCTGGTCGGCCGCCCCGCGGAGATGGACCCGCTCCAGCAGTTCCGCGGCCTGCTCCCGCCGCTCCTTGCGGGAGCGCACGCCCCGCAGCTCGAGGGCCAGCTCCACGTTCGCTCCCGCCGTGAGCCACGGGAACAGCGCCGCCTCCTGGAACATCAGGCCCGTCCGCCGCCCGCCGGTGTCCACCGTCCCCAGGGTGGGCGAGTCGAGGCCGGCCACCAGGTTGAGGAGGGTGGTCTTCCCGCAGCCCGAGGCACCGACCAGGCAGACGAACTCGCCCGCCCTCACATCCAGCGACACCCGGTCGAGGGCCCGAACCGCGTCCGGCCCCCGGCCGTAGGCCTTTGACACCGTGTTGATCCCGATGGCCGGAGCCGTGGAAACCAGGTCATCAACTGTAAGGGTCATTGTCCCTTCACCTCCGGCTGGTTGGCGGCGCGCAGCACTTCGTTGAGCAGGGTCAGGTCGTAGATCCCCGCGAGGTCGGCCTTGGCCAGGAGCCCGACCTCGGTGGCGTGCTTGGCCGACGTCGCCAGCGAGGTGGCGATGGGGTCGTTGGTGAAGGAGAGGTTCTTCCACGCGCCATCGATGACCGCCGTGGAGAGGCCCTTCCCGGTGATCTTGGTGATGCCCTGGTTCACCAGCTGCTTGGCCTCTTCGGGCTGCTCCGCGATGAACCGGTTGGCCTCCACCTGGCCCTGGAGCAGCCGACGGATGGCGCCGGGATGGTCCTTCAGAAAGGCGGTGCGCACGATGAGGTGCGTGGTGACGAACTGACCAGCCGGCCAGAGCTCGCGTTCGTCGACGAGGACCTTGCCCCCGCCTTCTTGGACCAGGCGGGTGGCCCACGGCTCGGGGGCCCATGCACCGTCGATCTGGCCCGCCTTGAACGTCTCCAGCGTCTGGGCGTTCTCCTGGGGCACCACGGAGACGTCGCCGCCGCCCTGTGGAGTCGTCTTCAGGCCCTTGCCCGCCAGCCACTGGCGCAGCGCCACGTCCTGGGTGCCTCCCAACTGCGGACTGGCCACCTTCTTGCCCCGCAGTGCTCCGGCGTCGGCCACGTCGGGCTTCACCACCAGGGCGGCGCCCCCCGAGGTGGCCCCGGAGACGATGCGCACGGCCTTGCCGTCGGACTTCACGAAGGCGTTGATGGCCGGGTTGGGGCCGATGTAGGTGGCGTCCAGGCCGCCCGAGAGGAGGGCTTCCACCGTTGCCGGCCCGGCGTTGAAGGTCTTGACATCGAGCTTGTCGGCCCCGAGCGACGCGGCGAAGATGCCCTTCTCCACGCCCACGATGGCCGTGGCGTGGGTGACGTTGGGGAAGTGCCCGAGGCGTACGGTGGTGGGAGATTCCGGCCCCCCAGAGGAGGCCGGGGAGGAGGCAGGGGAGTCGCTGCCGCAGGCGGTGGCCACCACGAGCAACAGCGCCGCCGACAGGGCAACCAGGCGGGCCCTCCGCTGGGTTGTCCTCCTATTCCCGACTTTTCCGATCATATTTATCAGGTAAGTCAACAATGCCCCGGTCCGAGCGTCAAGGCGCGGCCCCTAACCTGACGCCCAAATGGCCGACATCGACCGCCGCCGCTGCCTCTCGGTCGTGGCCCACATCGACCACGGCAAGAGCACGCTGGCCGACCGGATCCTGGAGCTCACCAACGCCGTCGACCCCCGGGACATGCGCGCCCAGTTCCTCGACTCCATGGACCTGGAGCGCGAGCGGGGCATCACCATCAAGGCCCAGAACGTGCGGGTGGCGTGGGGCGACCACCACCTGTTCCTCATCGACACGCCCGGACACGTGGACTTCGGCTACGAGGTCAGCCGCAGCCTGGCCGCCTGCGAGGGGGCGGTGCTGGTGGTCGACGCGGCCCAGGGCATCCAGGCCCAGACCCTCGCCAACTGCTACCTGGCCCTCGAGAACGACCTCGAGATCGTGGCCGCCCTGAACAAGATCGACCTGCCCGCCGCCGACCCCGACCGCTACGCCGAGGAGATCGAGCGGGTCCTCGGCATTCCCGCCGACTCCATCCTGCGCATCAGCGCCAAGACCGGCGCCGGGGTGCCCGACCTGCTCGACGCCGTGGTGGAGCGCATCCCGCCCCCCACCGGCGACCCCGACGCCCCCCTCCAGGCCCTCATCTTCGACTCCCATTACGACCAGTACCGCGGCGTGGTGAGCTCGGTGCGGGTGATGAACGGCACCCTCGCCGCGGGCCAGCGCCTGCGCTTCATGCAGGCCGGCAACGTGCACGAGGTGGAGGAGATCGGTATCCGGGCGCCCGTCCTCACGCCCGTGGCCACCCTCGGCCCCGGTGAGGTGGGCTACCTGATGGCGGGGATCAAGGACCTTTCCCAGGCCCGCTCGGGTGAGACGGTGACCACCGCGCCCCGCCCTGCCGCCGCGCCGCTGCCGGGCTACCGCGAGCCCAAGCCCATGGTGTTCTGCGGCCTCTTTCCCGTGGAGGGCGACGACTTCGCCGACCTCCGCGAGGCACTGGAGAAGCTCCGCCTCAACGACGCCAGCTTCACCTACGAGCCCGAGACCTCCGGCGCCCTCGGCTTCGGGTTCCGCTGCGGCTTTCTCGGCCTGCTGCACATGGAGATCGTGCGGGAGCGCCTGGAGCGGGAGTTCGACCTCTCCCTCATCGCCACCGCTCCCTCCGTGGAGTACGTGGCCCACCTGCGGGGCGGGGCCACCGTGGAGATCGACAACCCCTCGGACATGCCGAGCGCCGGCGAGGTGGAGACCATCGAGGAGCCGTTCCTCACCGTCACCGTGCTGCTCCCGAGCGAGTACACGGGCACGGTGATGGACCTGTGCCAGGCCCGCAGGGGCGACATGGTGAAGATGGAGTACCTGTCACCCGAGCGCCTGGAGCTGGTGTATCGCATCCCGCTGGCCGAGGTGGTGGTGGACTTCTTCGACCAGCTCAAGTCCCGCACCAAGGGCTACGCCAGCCTCGACTACGAGCCGCTGGACTACGAGCCGTCCGACCTGGTTCGCGTCGACGTCCTGCTCAACCAGGTGATGGTGGACGCCTTCTCCACCATCATCCACCGCTCCAAGGCCCAGGACCACGGCCGGCGCATGACCGAGAAGCTGCGCCAGGTCATCCCCCGCCAGATGTTCGACGTGCCCATCCAGGCCGCCATCGGCGGGCGCATCGTGGCCAGGGAGACGGTGAGAGCCATGCGCAAGGATGTCATCGCCAAGTGCTACGGCGGCGACATCACCCGCAAGCGCAAGCTCCTCGAACAGCAGAAGGCGGGAAAGAAGCGCATGAAGAACATCGGCCGGGTGGAAGTACCCCAGGAGGCCTTCATCTCCGCTCTACGCCTGGACGACTAGGCAGCGCCACTCTTCTTCTTGCCCCTCGTGACCAGGTGGAAGATGGCGCTGACAGACCGGCTCACCACCTCTAACTGTCCTTGAAGGACTCGACTTCGAGGGGAAGGGCCGGCCTCGGGCCGACGAGGCTCATCGACCCCTGGAGGACGTTGAGCAGCTGTGGCAGCTCGTCGATGTCCATGTCGCGCAGGAGCTGGCCCACCTTGATTGACACGCGGATCGTCCTTGACCTTGAACAGGGGCCCAGTTCGTCGGTTCATGGACTGGAACGTCGGCGCCGGTGACCGGCAACGTGTTCCGGGCCTGGCTGGCGCCCGCAACCTGACCGCAGCTTGCTCACCGAGGAGTAGCCGCTCCGCCCGGCACTGATCCCGGGCGCCATCGCCAGGCAGAAGTATTGATGCCAGATCATCTGGCATCAATGATCCGATGCGCACACTTGGATCTCGACGGCGAGCTCATCGATGCTCTCTTGGCTCGCAATCCGCTGCCGACCGGCCGACGCGTGATCGTCCTGGCGGATCAAGCGGGGAACGATCCGGGCCCAGCCTTGATAGCTCCTGCGTTATCATCGCCTGGTGAACGCCGCCAGGTCTCTGGTCCTCGCCCGCCGTCGAGCCGGGCTCACCCAGCGCCGGCTGGCCACCGCAACCGGCGTGGCTCAGCCCACCATCGCCCGCATCGAACGGGGCCACGAGGTCCCGAGGGTCGACACGCTGGACACGCTGCTCCGGGCCTGTGGTGACAGCGTGGAGGCCGTGCCCCTCGCCGGCGTGGGCCTCGACCGCAGCGTCATTCGCCAGCTGCTCCGCCTCACCCCGGGCGAGCGGGGTGGCACGGCCGCCCACGACGCCCGCATGCTCGCCCGCCTCGACGCAGCGCGCCCGCAACGGTGAGCGTCTACGAGCCCTTTGCCGCCCTGGCCACGCTCCAGCGCCATGGCGTTCGTTTCGTGGTGATCGGCGGCTTCGCTGGGCGGCTCCTGGGCTCTCCCACCATGACCAACGACACTGACGTCTGCTACGACCGGTCCCCGGACAACCTCGAGCGTCTCGCCTCGGCGCTGAGCGAGCTCGGTGCCCGCCTCCGGGGGGTGGACGAGGAGGTGCCCTTCATCCTGGACGCCAAGACCCTCGAGCGCGGCCAGAACTTCACCTTCGACACGACCGCAGGGCCGCTCGATATCCTGGGACTACCGGCCGGCGTGAACGGCTTCCAGGAGCTCGAAGCCAACGCTGCGGTCTTCGACCTCGGGGACGGGCTGCGCGTGGACGTGGCCGACATCGACGACCTCATCCGCATGAAGCGAGCCGCCGGCCGGCGTAAGGACCGCATCGAGCTGGAGGTCCTCGCCGCCGTGCGCGAGGAGCGAGAGGCGCTCGGTCTGGGGCCCGGCGAGTAGCCGTCCGAGGGTCCCGGCAGCGAGGATGCTGGCCCCGGTTGCCGCGCCGTGCTTCCCTTGGTGTCATGGATTCAGGTAGGAGTCGTCTGCCCACGTCAGCTCGCTTCCTCCGGGCCGCCCAGGCCCTGCTGGAGGAGGCACGCGACAGCGGGGGAGGGGTGGCGTGGTTGGTCACCCGGGCCGACGGTGAGGACCTGGTGGTGCTCTGTGCCGCCGGTCAGGGGTCCACGCTGGCAGAGGGCGACCGCGTCCACCCCAACTCCGAGTCCGACGTGATGCTTCCCTTGGAGCTGCCCGACGGCTCCATCTTCGGTGCCCTGTGCGCCATGGGCGCGGCCACGGAGCCTGCCCGGGAAGAACACGAGCGGCATCTGGCCAAGGCGCAGCGAGTGGCCGCGGTGCTGAGTGCCGTGCTGGCCGCCGAGTGGGACGCCCACAGCGCGTCGGAGCGGGCCGGCGAGGAGGCCCTCCGAGCCGATCGAGCCCAGGACGAGGCCTTCATGGACCCCCTCACCGGGGCGGCCAACCACCGGGCGTGGGAGCAGTCGGTGGTGACCGAGGAGCGCCGGCGCCAGCGCTACGGGGGCCACGCCTCGGTGGTGATGGTGGACGTGGACGACCTGGGCGGCGTCAACGCCGCCCACGGCCACCTCGGCGGTGACCTGATGCTGCGCATGGTGGCCGACACCCTGGGTGAGGTCAGCAGGGACAGCGACACGGTTGCCCGCGTCGGTGACGACGAGTTCGCCCTGCTGGCCCTCGGGTGTGACGAGGATCAGCTACGAGTGGTGATCCTCCGCCTGCGCGAGGCCCTGGGCCGACAGGGGGTCGGCGCCTCGGTGGGTGGGTCCACCCGCCGGCCCGGCGTGGGCCTGCCCGAGGCCTGGTTCGACGCCGAGGTCGAGATGAACGCCGATCGGCGCCGCCGCCGCGGCGGCTGACCGCTCACCACACGAGCAGGATCACCCGCCGCGCTCGGCCTCCCATGTCTCGCCGGTAGAGAAGAGCTGCTCGTCGTCGCTGACAGCACGAAGGCTGCCTCGAAGGGCGACGGTCGGAGACTCGATAGGGACGACGCGCGCCACGGGACACCCACGCTTCGTCACCATGGAGACAAGCTACGCCAAGGAGTGAAACCGAAAAACCTACGCATGCAACTGTATGTGCAGGTTGTCGCGGCGGCTGCAGATCCTGCTCGACGACGAGCGTTACGGGCGCCTTGCCCGGCGCGCCGAGGAGCGGGGGACCTCCATCGCCACCTTGGTGCGAGAGGCCATCGACGTCGCCCTCCCCGCCGTGGCCCCGGACAAGGCGGCCGCCTTCGATGAGCTGTTGGCGGCCGAGCCCATGCCCGTGCCCGACGTCGCCGGGCTGCTCCAAGAGCTGGACGACCTGCGATCACGCCGGGCGTGATCGTCGTCGACACCACCGTTCTTGTGTACTTCCTGGGCGGTGAGCATCCTCTCCGGGACCC
>Ga0208612_1000205_pt1 | contig 29750 bp, 23 predicted proteins | sample AntDryMetagUQ889_FD_188089 | JGI IMG/M metagenome (GOLD analysis project Ga0208612, IMG submission 188089) | Polar desert microbial communities from Antarctic Dry Valleys - UQ889 (SPAdes) | ecosystem: Environmental > Terrestrial > Soil > Desert | place: Antarctic Dry Valleys | collected 2008-12-31 | reverse complement strand
GGGGAGCGTAGACAGCCGAGTTATCTGCTGTGTTTCCACGATCAGCAACGGCTACGAATCAGGGGAGCACACGCTGCGGGGCGGCAACATTCAGATCCACTGACAAACTCAGTGCGACATGCCGCGCGCACTGATTGCAAGAGCCACGACAGCGGGTAGCGAGCGTCGGCCGCCTAGGGCAGCCGACTATTCGAGGTCAGCTGTCCGCTCTTGGTAGACTTGCGCCATGCTCCAGCGTGGTCTCGTGCATTGAGTGATCTCGCGGTCGGCCTGGTGACTGGTCCGGATTTCCATCATGCCGGGACGGTTGCTGCATCGCGACTCCGATCTGATGACGCCCCGGCGCGCCGGAATCGACTTCGGGTCGAGTCCCGGCCAGCGCCTGACGTGGCTCGTGGAGGCGGTCGCCGCCATGCGGCGCCCGCCCTCCTGGACGGCGAGCTCGTGACCTTACCGCCCGGTGGGCGGTATCGGTTCCAGGACCTGGGATGCTTCCGGGACCGATGCAGCCGCGGCTGTTGATCATGGACGCCGCGTGACCAGCTGAGGCATGCCACCTTGACCGACCTGCCAACCGGGACGCTCACGTTCCTCTTCACGGACATTGAGGGGTCGACTCGCCTGCTGCAGCGGCTCGGCGCGAGGTATCCAGACGTGCTCGAGGAGCACAACCGCGTCATGCGCGTCGCGCTGGCAGACCATGGTGGCCACGAGGTGGCGACCCACGGCGACTCGTTCTTCGTAGTCTTCGGCGCCGCTTCCGACGCGGTCGGGGCGGTGAGCCAGGCGCAGCGCTCGCTCGCGACGCACGAATGGCCGGCTGACGCGACCGTCAACGTCAGGATGGGGCTCCACACCGGCGAGGCGGGCGTCGTTGAGGGCACATATGTCGGGCTGGACGTCCATCGGGCGGCGCGCATCGGTGCCGCCGCCTCCGGCGGCCAGGTGCTTCTCTCCCGCGCGTGCACCGAGCTTGTGGAGGCGTCGCTCCCTGACGGCGTCGCGATCCGCGACATGGGCGACCACCGCCTGAAGGACCTCTCCCGCCCGGAGCGGCTGCATCAGCTCGTCATCGACGGCCTGCGATCCGATTTCCCGCCGATTCGCTCTGCGGACCCCACGCTCGACAACCTCCCGGTGCAGCTCACGAGCTTCATCGGTCGCGAACGTGAGCTGACCGAGGTCGCCGACCTGCTGATCTCCGCGCGCCTGCTGACGCTCCTAGGCCCGGGCGGTACCGGCAAGACGCGACTGGCGGCCGAGGTGGCAGGGAGGATCGGCGGACGGTTCCCCGATGGCGTGCGCTTCGTGCCGCTCGCCGCCGTGACCGATCCCGCGCTGGTGCCGTCGGCCGTCGGTCAGGCGCTGGAGATCCTGGAGGCCGGACGCGGCTCGGAGCCGGTCAGCTCGCGGGTGGCGGACTTCCTGCGTCAGAAGGAGATGCTGCTCGTGGTCGACAACTTCGAGCAGCTGATCCCCGCAGCCGGCGTTCTCGCGGACCTGCTCCGTGGCGCGCCCAAGGTGCGGATGCTCGTCACCAGCCGGATCGTTATGGGCATCGCGGGCGAGCACGTCTACAGGGTGCCGCCGCTGGCGCTGCCGGATCCGTCGAGGCCGATGTCGCCCGAAGCGCTGGTGGCGTTCGAGGCGGTGTCGCTGTTCGTCCAGCGCGCTGCCGCCGTTCGACCCGGCTTTGCCGTCACGCCCGAGAACGCACCGGCAATCGCGGAGATCTGCATTCGACTGGACGGACTGCCGCTCGCCATCGAGCTCGCGGCGTCGCGCGTCCGCATCCTGTCTCCGCAAGCGATCCTCTCCAGGCTGGGTGACCGGCTCCGCCTGCTGCAGCGCGAGGGCGCCGACGCACCCGCTCGACAGCGCGCGCTGCGTGACACGATCGACTGGAGTCACGAGCTGCTCGAGGCTTCCGACCGCCGTCTCTTCGCGCGCCTCGCGGTCTTCAACGGCGGTGGAACCCTGGCCGACATCTCGGCGGTGGTCGAAGGAGCGAGCGAGCCCCTGGGCGTCGATGTGCTGGACGGGCTCACCTCGCTCACCGACAAGAGCCTGCTCAGCGCGACTGAGGACGACGAGGGCGAGCCGCGCTTCGGGATGCTGCGCACCATCCGCGAGTTCGCCTCCGAACGCCTGACCGCCGGCGGGGACGAGCCCGAGATACGCGAACGCCACCTCGTCGTCTTCCTGGCGCTCGCCGAGGACGCGGAGCCGCACCTGCTCGGGGCGCAGCGGCGGGCGCGGCTGGACCGTCTCGAGCGGGAGATCGACAACTTCCGCGCGGCACTCGACTGGGCGACCGATGCCTCGCGGGTGGAGCAGGCGCTGCGCCTGGGGGCGGCGCTCTGGCGCCTCTGGCAGATGCGCGGCTACCTACGCGAGGGCCGGCGCCAGATCGAACGCGTTCTGGCACTGGACGGCGTGGACCGATACCCGCGCGAGCTGGCTCGAGCGTTCGAGGCGGCAGGGGGCATCGCTCACTGGCAGGGGGACTCGGCTGTCGAGCGCTCGTGGTACGAGCAAGCGGTCCGGATCGCCCGCGAGCTGGGCGACAGGCCGATGCTTGCGAACGGCCTCTTCAACCTGTCGTACGCGTACCTGCCATACGATCTGGCCGCCGACGATCCGTCGGTCCCTGAAGGCCTTCTTCGCGAGGCACGCGCGATCTTCGACGAGCTGGAGGACTCCGTGGGGGCGGCCCGCACGTACGAGGCCCGTGCCGCGCAGGCCTTCTTCCGACACAAGTGGGAGGCAGCCGCCGAGCTCGCCAGCGAGGGCGCGAGGCGGCTGCGACCGATGGGTGATACGCATTACCTGGGGTGGTCCGTCGACTTCATGGGCTATGCCGCGCTCCAGCTCGGCGACCTGGAGACCGCTCGAACCAATCTGCGCGAGGCACTGGCCATTAACGGCGCGCCTCGCGATCTCAGTGGGATCGCACTCGTGCTGGACCAGCTCGCCGCACTCGTTCTCCGCGAGGGCGACCTTGACGGGGCGATGCGGCTCGCCGGCGCCGCGAGCGAGCTCAGCGCCTCTACCGGAGCCGATGTGGCGTTACGCGTGCGGTCCATTCCCGACTACCGGACGCCGGACGGTGCGGTGTTGCGGGCGCACAGCCGCGAGCTCGAGGCGGCCTGGGATGACGGCCGGTCGATGACCGTCGAGGAGGCGGTCGCCTACGCCCTCGAGCGCCACTCGGCCGCAGCGACACCGGCGTGACGGGATGCCGCCGCCCCATTGCGCCCAGCGGCGAAGAGCCAGCTTGTGACGTTCCGACCAGCTCCCGGTCCCGCCTATCCCGCGAGAAGGGCGCCTCTCGGGCCAACTGGTCCTCGATGAAGGCGCCAAGGTGCTCTCGCCGGATGGCGGCGACATCGGTTGGCATGCCGCGCTCTCGAGAAGAGTCGCCAGGCGCGTGAGGCCATCCAGATACGCCTTCTGTGTCTTCGGCGACAGTTGGCGCACGCAGGTGTCGTCGGAACGACGCCGGATTCTCCGCGAGGTCCCCTTCAGTTACCATGACCGGCGTCGACGACGTGTTAGCCATCGGCGCCGACGCGAGTGGAGGCACACCGGCAGATACCGCGTTTTCCGCTCTCTCTGAGCGCAAATACGCGCCCGTAGCTCAGTGGATAGAGCAGCTGACTTCGGAGCATCCCCGCCGGTGCGCTGTGCTTCCGAGCGTGAGCGGGGGAGCGTAACGGGCCGAGTTATCTGCTCTCTTCAAGCACGATGCGCGGACCCTCTCGGCGAACGGCTCGATTGACATGGGGCGGCCGATGTCATACGACGATTCCCTGCTGCTGGTCCAACTGGCGAGTGATGAGTCGTCGCAGCATGGCGGAGCAGTCGGCGGCGTCGAGCGGGGTGGCAGCCCCAGCGCGACAAGCCATCCGCGCACGGCTGGTTTTCTGGAGCGCGCTACTGTCCCGCCACCGCTTCGGTCGGTCCGGTCCCTCATGATTCCCCTCGCCGGGACCGGATGACGGCGGCAGGCGGCGCTGCGGCCGCAGCTCGCGCAAGTCGCCTCGCGCGCGTGGCGAGCAGCGGCGCCTCGGCGCCGAGGTCCGCGAAGACCTGGGTTTGGTTGCGACCGCGCGACTTGGCGAGGTACATCGCCGCGTCCGCTTCGGCGACCAGTGCATCAAGCCGCACCTCGGCGCCCGCGCCGGCCGCGATGCCGATACTGACGGTCGTTCGCACCTCACGGCCCGCGGCGATGCGGAGCGAAGTCCGCATCACGATCTCGCGCAGGCGTTCGGCAACCTGTCGGGCGTCATCCGCGTCGGTGTGGGGGAGGATGATCATGAATTCCTCGCCGCCATACCGCCCGACAAGGTCGCCTGCCCGGACCGATGCGCTCACCAGCTCCGCGAGCTGACGCAGGACCGCGTCGCCGGACGGATGCCCGTAGGCGTCGTTGATGGCCTTGAACCGGTCGACATCGACGAAGGCCACGCAGAGCATCGCACCGGTTTGCCTCGAGTGCTCGACGGCACCGATCAACGCGGCCAACAGTGTCTCGCGGTTCGCGACGCCGGTGAGCCGATCGCGGCTCGCTCGCCTCTCCACCTGAACGAGCGCGGCCGCCACCGCATTGAGCGCCTTTGCCACCTGGCGATCGGCGGATACGCCACTCTCGGCAAGGCTGGGCCACGCCTCACCGAGCCGCATGCTATCCAGCGCACGCGCAACGCCGAGCAATTGCCGGCTACCGGCGATCCATGCCACCGTGGCCATCAGGGCAGCGCCCGCCGCAGCGGCCAGCAGCACCTCCAGCAATCGCGACACCTGCTGCCCAGACGCGACCCCGATCAGTTCCGGCAGCAGCGTCGCCAGCGTAGAGAAGACCAGCACCGGCGCGAGGAACGCCAAGGTGCGGAATGTAGCCAGCACCCGCTACTCCGATCCCGGTCGCGCGTCTCGCGCGGCGATCCTCACCAGGCCGGCGGAAGCACGTGGTTCGGAGCTTGACGGGCCCGCCATCGGCCTCAGCTTCATGGCAGCCAGAATGGGGTCCTCGGCATCGATTGCGAGCCCGTTCACCCCCCAACCTTCGAAGCCTGGAATGGCGCCGATAACGGCTCGCACTCGTCGCCCCCTGCGGTCGAGCGCCGCGGCGACCGCCGAGAACGCTCCACCGAGGGTGGCCAGCCCGACTCCGAGCAGGTGTGCAATCGCCAGTCCGGTGGCGACGGCCGCGGCGGTGACCAAGCCCGCTGCAGCCAAGGTCGCGGCGGTGCTCGCCTGGATGGCGCGACTACCGGCATCCGGCTGGCCTGACGGACCATGCGCTGTGCCACCCAAAGGGGCTTCGCTCTGCGTATCGGCCGACGGGTTCAAACTGGGCGGGGGCTTGCCTGGCGCTGAGGCCGTCGTGCCACCGCTCTGTGGCGATGGGCTCGGCGTCCAGTTTGACGCCGACGCTGCCTGGCTTCCGGATGGTAGGGCGCTAGGCGGAAGACTCATGGTCGGGAGCGGTCCGATTATGCCAACGGTGGGCAGCGCAGCGATGGTGGGCTGTGGGGGGACGGTAGGCAGCGGAGCGATCGTGGACAGTGGGGGGACAGTGGGCAGAGGCGGAGCGATCGTGGGCAGCGGAGCGATCGTGGGCAGCGGAGCGATCGTAGGCAGCGGAGCGATCGTAGGCAGTGGGGGGACAGTGGGCAGCAGCGGAGCGATCGTGGGCAGCGCGGGAACGGTGGGCAGCGGAGCGACGGAAACCGGCACCCAGCTTCCGCGCGGCGCCTGCGCGGCTACCGCGATGACCGGCAGGGCGAGGAGGATTGCGACCGCGGTCGCATTCGCCGCTGCCAGTCGAGTTGCGCCGAGCCGTTTCATCCCTGTCTCCCATACGGCCGCAGCGCGGTCGCCTCATGCCGAGAGAATGGATGACCAACGAGCACGGCACCATGACACTATGGTCACTCCCCGCGGTAGCCTGCTGCAACCGGGACGCACAGACGCCGCCCCGGGCGCCGCCTGGGCGGTGCGGTGCAGTACCTGGCCGTACTTTCGGTGTCGAGCCACGCCTCGCGAAGGAGCGTGGGCGGCGAGTCGACGGTGACTACAATGTACGGCGCCGGCGACTATTTCGCTCTGTGAGCGCTGTGCTTAGAATGCCGAATCGAGTTATCCGCTCTGTCTGAGCGTGAATCGCGCGCCCGTAGCTCAGTGGATAAAGCAGCTGACTTCGGACTATCCCGGCCGATGCGCTGTGGCCCGAGCGTGGGATGGGGAGCGTCGAGGGCCGAGTTATCTGCTCTCCTTGCGCACAAGAATCGGCATATCCGGCTTACGGCTGGCGACGGCGTGGGGCAGCTCCCCTCAGCTAGGGTGACTACGTTGGGACACCAGCTCCCACTTGAAGTTGTCGAGCAGCGCCACGACTTCTGGCGCTTCCCACGCGCGGTTGTGGCGGCGATCGATGAAGATCGGCTTCAGGACGTCGGCGTCCTCTACCCTAGGACCGCTAGCCGCGCTGCTTCGTAGCTAACGTCCGCGATATCGGCAGCGACCTTGGCGTACACAAACCTTGTGTATGGCTAGGTCAACCCAATCATGCCAAAGAACGAAGGCTAGAGTCTGCTCGAGCTTACCCTCCGGGCGGACGCCAGCCTCCGAGTGCGGCCTCGATGCACGCCGCTGCTGCGAGAGCAACGTCGTCATGCCACGGCCCGGCGATGACCTGGACACCGACTGGGAGGGCTTCGGAACTCCCAGCCCGCACGACGGCACAGGGCCAGCCGGTCAGGCTATGCGGCGTCGTATAGCGCCAATCCACGTGCCCACCGTTTGGTGGGGCCGGCCGTGGCGCGACTGGGGAGAGGATCAGGTCGACGTCGGCGATGTACGACAGCATTTCGGTCCTGTAGCGATCCCACGCACGCAGGATGCGGTACAGCTCGGAGCTCAACATCTCTCCGTCGTACGAGTCCCACACGCGCTCGGTCAGCTCGTGGCCGCCCGCGGGTGGTGCCCGCTCGACGATCTCGGCGCCGGCCACCGCCAACGAGGCCAGGGCGTCGCGCAGGGCACGCTCGGTGCCTGCATCCGGGGCGGCGTCGCCCGGCAACACATGCAGCGTGACGCGCATGCCGCGCAGCACGACGGTGTCCGGATCGCCGATCGGGATGGGCATCGCGCCGGCGTCGCGCCCATCCGGCCCGGCGAGCACGCCAAGCAGCGTTGCCAGGTCCTCGACGTGTCGCGCCATTGGCCCGGGCTGTGTCCGGGGATCGCTCATCGGCCCGAGGTCGCCTGAATCGTCAAGCAAGCCGGTGACCGGAATGCGGCCAGCGGTCGGCTTGAGCGTGGCGATGCCGCAGAAATGGGCGGGCATACGGAGGCTGCCGCCCGAGTCACTGCCCAGCCCGCACGGCGACATTCCGCTCGCGTTGGCCGCCGCCTCACCGCCGCTGCTACCGCCTGGGCTGCGCTCCGGATCGTACGGGTTGTACGTCCGACCAAAGAGGTCATTGACGGTGTCGCCGCCGCTACCGCCGGGCGGGCAGTTCGTCTTGCCGATGAGGATTGCGCCGGCCGCGCGCATCCGAGCGACGACGGTGGCGTCGCGTCCAGGACGGTTGTCGGCGAGCTCCGGCAGGCCCAGCGTCGTTGGCAGGTCGGCAGTTTCGATAATGTCCTTGGCCGTAAACGGCACGCCGTGCAACGCACCGATCTCACCACCGCGCCGCAGCTCTCGATCCCGCTCCGCGGCCTGCGTCCATGCGTCGGGCGCAACCGCGACGACCGCGTTGATCGTCGGATTGAGCGCCTCGATCCTCGCGAGATGTGCCTCCACGACCTCGACGGCGCTCACCTCGCCGCCGCGGATCATGCGCGCAAGTCGCGTCGCCGAGAGCTCGGTCAGTGCGGTGGACATCGGTCTCATGATGCGTCCTGTGATAACGAAAGGCCAGTGGCGGGCATGGCGGGTGGTGCGGCGGACAGTCATCAGCGTTCAAGGGCACGAGATCGATTGGAACCCCGATTGCGTCTCGATGCGGAAGCTGACCGACGGGCCCAACCGGCATCGGTACGAAATTCCGGGCGAAGTGGAAGCAGGGGCCGGTTGTCTTCACCGAGGTGACTGCGACGGCGGCGGAGGCCAGCGCCTCCCCCAAGCGCTCGAGGTAGGGCTTCGCACGGAGACGGTCGAAAGTTGTGGGAGCGCTACGTCCCGATGGCCTCGACCATTTCGAGAATGAGGTCGGTGCTTCCTCAGGATTGTCGTGGTCGAGGCCGTGTCCACCCTCAATCTCGACCTGCCTGCCATCGGGGCTCAGGGCGAGCCAGAAGCGTTGATCCTCGACGTCTGACTGCCCTGCCGTGGCGGTGATGACGAGCAGCGGCGCGTCGAATGGATTGCGCTCAATCGCGAACCGATTCTCGAAACCTGGGATGACGTCCAGGTGTTCCGGGTTGCCCGGGTCATCCCATGCTGGTGCCTCCCCCAGCGTGAGGGTGGCGCTCGGCGCGGGCACGTCGAGCAGCACGACGCCGGCCACCTGCTCGGAACATGCCGAATGGTGGGCGCTACGGCAGGTTTCCCAGGGGCGGGTGCGTCGGCTAGCGCCTCTCCCTCCGGGTGCTGGGCCGATGGTACTCCCGGCCGGCTTCCCGAGGCAACAGCGCGGCTCGATTCCGGTGCCGTGTGTCAACCCCTCAACCGGACTCACCGTGGAGGGACTCGCGGAAGTCCCCGGGGCGCCTACGGAGGGGATGTGGGGGATGCGTTGTTCACGGTCTCGGTGCGCAGCGGATGCGCCTGGGCCGTGAAGGCTGGAGCCCTGGCACACTTGCTAGTCGAACGGCAGTCCATGTGCCAATCCGGGGGCTGCCCTGCCGAAGGGGGAAGCCCCGCTTGGTGTCTACGAGGTTGCGTTCGTACCGGCGTCCATCCATCTGGTTTAGGTGGTGTGGGAGCGCTGTGGCACAATGCCCATCGAGTTATCCGCTCTGTTTGAGCGTGAATCGTGCGCCCGTAGCTCAGTGGATAGAGCAGCTGACTTCGGATCAGCAGGTCGGGGGTTCGAATCCCTCCGGGCGCGCCAACATTTTGAGCACGGTATGACCTCGCACGCCCTCGCCGGATGGGTGTCTGCCCAGGGCTGTACCCACGTTCGTACCCCAATGTCGTCTTCATCCAGTTCGGTTCAAGATCGCATTGATGCGATCCGCGGCCCGTCGCTCCATTGTTCCGCTGAGGTGGGCATAGGTGTCGGCGGTGGTCCCGATGCCGGAATGACCGAGGAGGCCTGAGACTATCGCGAGCTCTTCGCCGGACTCGATCATCAGCGTGGCGAACGCATGCCGCAGGTTGTGGAATCTCTGGCGGGGGAGCCCAGCCTGTTCCAGCGCCTTCTGGAAGACCCGGCTCACGTTACGGGCATCGAGCGGCGAGGCCGCGGTGGATGCGAAGACGAAGTGGGAGACGATTCCATCAGCCGCCTGTCGCTTGCGCTGTTCGGTGAGTGCCGAGAGGGCGATGCCCGGGAGCTGGAGAGTGCGTCGACTGCGCTCGGTCTTCGGCTGGCCGAGCTCTCGCGACTGGGCTTGCAGCGTGTGGCGGACGGTGAGCGTCCCAGCCCTGAAGTCGACGTCCTGCCATCGGAGGCCGAGGAGTTCGCCCTTCCGCATCCCGGTCGCCACGGCGAGGGTGAGGAGCATGCCCAGTCGATCGTCACGCACGATGCCGTCAATGTCCAGCGCATGCTGGACCGTCTGACGGCCGAAGATCGGCTCAGTCCAACTACCGTGCGCTACGTGTACACCGTTCTGCGGATCGCCCTCGGAGGACCGCCAACTGTCGAAGCTCAAGGGGCGGTTGGATTACGCCAGAGTGCGGTCCAAGCTCGAGAAATCCACATGCAGCCCACTGTACTGTGCTTGCCTGCGGCGGGAATGCGGTCGCGGGCTTAGGTGGTGCGGGAGCGCTGTGGCACAATGCCGGTCGAGTTATCCGCTCTGTTTGAGCGTGAATCGCGCGCCCGTAGCTCAGCGGATCAGAGCAGCTGACTTCGGACTGTCCCGGCCGATGCGCTGTGGTGCCGAGCGTGCGCGGGGGAGCGAAACGCGCCGAGTTATCTGCTCTCTCCCTCGCTAAGGTGCGCGTCGCACTAGCGAAGCGTGTTGTGGTGCTCCGGTTGGGAATGGCTCGGCGGGAGAGGGGACGGCCGGTGGCGTTCACCGGCCTTTTGATCGACCACCAGTACCGGCAGATCTTAGGGGGCGCCTTTACCGTATCGGCGCAGAGGCGCATACCGGCCGATGCAAGCGAGGAGCTGCCGGCGGAGCACCGCACCGACCCTGCGATCCACCCCCACCCGGCTCCGAAGTTCCCAGCGCACCGTCGAATCCCGGCGGTCGCGGCCCACCTGATCACCGGACTCGGTCCGATCTCAGACATCGTACCCGGCCGCAATGGCTTCGTGGTCGAGCCGTAGAGGAATCTCACAGCGCTACCGATAGGGGAGAACTTCTGCGAACTGGAAGCCATCAGGGTGAATGCGAATGTCTCCTTTGTGGTCGCGGACCTCGAACCGTACAGTCCCTCTCCTCCGGTCCACCTCCACTCGCCCGTAGGATGAAGCCAGGCGAAGTTGCTCCGGAGTCGAGTTCTTCAAGATCTCCGCGCGACGACCACCCGCCAGACGAATGTCCTCCAAGACGCTTGCCGGCAATCCATCGTATCCGGCGTCGACCCCCTCAGCTAATCGTGGCACGTCTTGCGGAACCTCGGCGAATGGTGCCGCGCCCCATTCCGCGACATTGCCCATCCGCGTCCACCGCGGCGTATGGTGATCGCCCGTGATCCAACGCACTGTCGCGCCACTGGCAAGGCAGGCATTGAGCACCTCGCGTCGCTCGGCAGGGTACCGTGCCCAGCCAGTGTCTGACGCATGCCCAATGGTCGTCTGCGACGCGATAATGACCACGCCTCCGGTGCGCCGTGCGATGGATTCAAGGAACCACTCCTTTTGACCACTTCCGAGCATGGTTTTCGCGTCACTGTCGACTTCCGCGATCGGGGACCGATATGAGATGGTGTCAAGCCACATGAGCGCTATTCGGCCCTCGTCCAGCTCGATTTCACCGTATCGGCCATCGGCATGGCTGTCTGTTGGATTGGCGTGCCAAGCGTCAAATGCCTCGGCCGCCGCGGGCAACACCGTAGTGCGGTCGATGTTGTTCCCGCCCAGATCATGATCCGAGGCAAGGTACAACCAGGGAACTGTAGATAGCCTGCCCAGCTGTTCCTCGTACAACATGTCCGACCAAAGTGCTTTATAGCCCGCGGCCGATTGTTGGTACGCGCCGGTATCGGAGTAGCCGTTATCGCCTAGGTGGACGACGAAGTCGGGTGATTGATCGGCTGCGGCTTGTAGCGCAAATCCCCTGTAAGGGACCATGGTTGACGCATTGCACGAACCGAATACAAAGGAGAAGCGCTCCGAAAGCTGCAGTGTACTAACGCTGATGAGGCGGGTCGGGAGTGGAGTCGGGTTGGCCTGTACCCACGGGAGCTTGAACTCGCCAACAGCGACATTGTCGAACCACACCGCAGCAGTGCCGCCGCGCATCGTTAAGTCATTGCCGAACGAGACAAGATCCTTCCGCTGTCCGAGCAGTTGGTGATTGACTCCGCGGCCGACGATGCGCTCTTGGTGTCCGTCGTATGCCCATAGCTCGACCTCACCGCTGCTCAACACGCCAACCTGTAACTGGATCCATTGCTCCATGGGGAGCACCAAATTGTCCGCCGTGCTGCTAGAGGTTATGGCCGTCCCCGTCCAGATGAGTCGTTCCGTCGCTTCGGTGGAGTCGGAGCGAATTCTGGCGAGGCTCAATCGACCCTTCGAATCGGAGATCGTCTCGAAACGCACACTGAGGCGAACCCAGACGTCGTTCGGCGGACTAAGACGGAAATTCTTGTACGCGATTCCTCGGGAACCTTTTGCGACATGCAGTTGGGCGCCCTTTCCTGGTCCCTGACCGAAGGCTGAGCTGACTTCAATCGCCGCTCCTTCGGCCGAACCGGTCAGCTCGATTGGTCCGTCATCCTCCAAGTCGAAGTAGCGGGCTCGAATACCCCCCTCGGCATGAACTACGAAGCGGACTGGATCGGACCACTCTCCATCGTTGGAAGGCAAGGCGGCAACGCGTACCCGGTTGTCACCCTCCATCAGCGCCAAGCTGTCGTCGGGGGATCCTAAAGCGACCCTGGGCTTTCTGGTTTCGGCCACCACCGTCCCGTTGAGTTCCACCGCGTACATCGCGGCGCCGGCCACAGGAGTCCACTCAATCGCCACCTCTCGGGTGAAGTGCTCGCTCTCGCCTTCTGGAGAGATGACAACGGGCTGGGATGGTCGAATCTCCGATGTGCGAGAAGTTGGTGAGGGCTTCGGGCCGATGGGGCTGCACGATGCGGCGATGGCAGCGATTGCGGAGCCCAGCACCGTAAGAAACCGTCTACGCGTCAGTGTCGAGCGCAGGTCTAATCTGACTGCCATCGGATTCGCCGCGCTCCAACCAGCAAGATGACGAGCGCCAACGCCGATCCGGCGTACGCCATGCGGGTGAGCTGATTCTGGGCTTGGCTGCCAACGGGCGAAGCGGGCAGTGGCGCCATGTCAAGCAGGGAAGCCTCCCGCGCTGAACCTCGGAAGTCCAGGGCTTCCAAAAATGGCGGGGCAGTTACGCCTCCAGGCGCATCCCAGTTGAGATCGAAGTTCTCGGCAATGAAGCGAGGGACGTCGGCGTGGTGATGTTGCGCATGGGATACGTAACCTTCACGAGCCCAAGGCGATATGAGGAGCGCCGGAACGCGGAACCCGAGGCCGAGGGGCGGGGGAACGTGATCGTAGAATCCTCCCCAGTCATCCCATACTACGAGGATGGCAGTCGACTCCCACTGACTCCCTTTCATCACAGCGTTCAGAAGACTGATTAGCCGACTTTGCGAGTCCTGAGCGGCCGTCAGTGGGTGATCCGTGGGCGACGGAAGCACATAGCTCACATTGGGTAACGCTCCCCTAACGGCGTCTGTGAAGAATTGGTTCTGATCAGCGATCGACGCCGGAGTGCTGCTGCGGTCCCAGAAGCGCGGCATCGCCAGTGGTGGCATCCAATACAGCGATGAGGGAGTTTGCACGTCTTCTCGCCCATATTCGCCACTCGTCACCTTTGTGCCATCGATTCTCCCCAGGTCTCCGACGTACAGCTTCGTCGTCAGGCCCGCTTCATCAGCAACGTCCAGGATGGTCGGGAAGTCCTCGCTCCGAAGGCGTTCGAGGTTTCTCTTACTCGCATTGGTCAGGCTGAAGTGCTCTCCGGAAAAGAGGTTCATGGTGTTCGGAAGGCTCCCACCCATAGCGGAGGAGAAGTAGTGATCGAACACTGCATACTGCTCCGCGAGGCTCCACAAAGTCGTGCGCTCCTCCGAGCCGAGGAACGACAGCGCAAGCGCCGCCGAATACCCTCTCTCCGCTTGTGCTTTGGCGAAGCCATCCATCTCTCCACCGGCATAGGCAGTGATTGCTGCTTTCAGCCCGTTTGCCAGCGGCTCCTCCCCTCGCTCGATACTCATATCGCGGTACTTTGATGAGGGTGATCGGGGTACCGCATTGCCCGTCCCGTCGTCCAAGGCGATGTCTGGGTTCCCGGACGCGGCGTCCGGATACGACGTGAAATACGAGTCGAAGGTGTGGTTCTGCTCAATTACCACGATGACGTTCTCGATCGGCGTGTGGTCCGATGCGACCGTGAACTTTGGAGCGGCGGCGACACTGAACAAGAACGCAATCGCGGCCACCAATCTTCTCGTTCCCGGCGGCGCAACTGTGGGTAGTCCATTCCCTCGATTCGCAATTTGGGGGCGAATGTCGCGAAAGGGGGAAACCCATACGCGTCGTCGGTGTTCTCGATGAGCATATCCGTCGCGGGATCCACGTCTACGCGCTCCCGAACTGTTTCACCGCGCTCCATGAGGACGACATGCCCGATCGGCGCCTCTCGTCCGATTCGGGACGGAATCAGGGCGTCGATCCGGTACTTGGGGGGAGGCACCACTATCTGGACCACTGAGTTCAGGGACATGATCGGGATGCGCAACGTTCCGAGAAAGTGCCCGACGGTCCGACCTGAGTTGGAATGCAATCGGCTTTGAATGGTGTCAGCCGCCCGTTGGCGACGGCTCAGCGACCGGCCGGAGATCACAGCCATGGTGTGGTAGCTCAAGATCATCGGCTTCGGATAGCAGATGGCTCGGCCGTCGGGGGAGATGACTGTCATGTCATCGCTCAGGAACTCGTACGCCCGTTCTCGAACCAGCTTGATGACGGTGCTCGTCTTGCCGGTGTCGGTCTGAGCAGAGAGTAAGACCGCCTTCCCGTCGACGATGACGGCTGCGGAATGGAGAAGCACATGCCCTCGTGCCACCAGCTGGAAGCGAAGCATCGCTTCCAGGACGTTCGTGTAGAGCACGTGGCGGCTCTTGGCGAGCAAGGGGCTGACTTCGATCTCGATCGGGGATCCCATAGTGATGCGAAAGTTGGCGCCAAGCGCTCCGAGCTGCTCGACATAGGTGAGCCTTCCGCTTGTTTCGGAGAACCTTGAGCGCCACGATGGCCAGTGTCCCACACGGGTGGTGCGAATGCGGATGTCCGGGGCGGGTATGGCGGCACTGCGAAAGTACTCTAGCTCCGCAAGTTGCACGTCGGAGTCGATGCGCACGAGTTCGGCGATGTCGTATGCGTAACGCCCGTCAGATCTTCCCACACCGTTCACCTATCGACCACGGCATCGACGGCCGCCATCGACTCCGGCCGGAAGTAGCGCCCGCCGTCCTTCGAGTCCGCGTAATAGAAAGAGAGCGGCAGCAGGGCTGAGACCAACGATGGTGCCTTTGCTGAGGGGGAATTGGTGTAGCGCGCACAGGCGAGATACGTCGGGCACTGAACGATCCGTGTCGCGCCTCGGCCGGCGGCAGGGTTTGAGACTGTCGTGTATCTCGATGTCACATCCGACCATTGGACTGGCCATGTCGTCGGTGGTGCCTCTGTTGGCTCGCGCCTGATCGGATCAGCCCTGTGGAAGAGCCGGTGCCCGCGGCAGCCTGACGCTGATGTCCTACGCGGGATGGGTCGGCGACAGGGTAAGCCGGGAGATGTGCCATTCGGTACCTGCCGCATCCAGGACCTCGGCCATCGCCACGGCGCCGATCGCCACTCCATCCCGGCGGCGCAACGTGACAGGCCCCTCCCAATGCCGCGCTGTTCGGTACCGACGCCATTCTGATTCGGTCCATTCGACTGACTGCGCGACGATGTCCGAGACGCGATGCCGGCGCAGGTCCTCGAGCGACAAGCCGAGAGTACGAAGCGCGGCCGCCGAAGCGTCAACCAGCCACGCGGCGGCATCGGCCACGAGGACGAGATCCCGCTCATCGTCCCATTCGGGCAAGCGGTGCGCGCTCAGGAGAGCTGCGATCATCTGCTCTGCCTGATCGAGGGTGAAGGGCTTGGGCAGCACCGCAAGCGCCTCGTCATTCGCCAGTTCCACCCGCTGCCGGCGAAGAGCGTGAAGATCTCCCGAGCAGACGAGGACCGGGACGAATCGCAGCGAGGCGTGCGACCGAACCAGCTTGAGGTACTCCCACCCCGACATCTGATCCGGTCCACCGCCCAGGAGCAGATCGAGGATCAGCAGTTTCGGATCCGTCTCCGCGATCGCCTCGATCGTGGTGCGATCGCCCGTGAGCGCACTGACCTCGTAGCCAAACTCGGTCAGCAGGTCGGTCAGCAGTTCCCGGAACTCAGCATGGTCGTCAATGAGCGTGATCCGCGTGGCCGTCATTGCTTCCCTGCGCAGGGTTTTGTCACACCGCAACTGTACCTCGCCTGGCAACGTTCAGCGCTGGACCGATACGGCACGCCGCCTGCGACGTATCGGTCTCATGACGCCCCGCCGATCGCGCGCATGGAACCTGACCTTCCGCGCCGCCTACGCCTTCATCAAGGTCATGGATCCGCTGCTGCGCTGGACCTGGTTCAGCGTCGGCCTGGGCATCACGTCCCGAGTCACCGTGCGCGGACGCCGGACCGGGCGTGACCGCAGTGTCCTGGTCGGTCTCATCCGGACCGATGGAAACTGGTACGTCGGCCACCCCAACGGCGAGGTGGCCTGGACCGCGAACCTGCGCGAGTGCGGCCGAGCCCGCGTCGCGCCTCGCCCCGAGGCCCCTATGGACGTCAGCGCCGAGCCGCTCGAGCCCGGGCCGGAGCGCGATGCCGTGATCTTCGCCACCGCCGAGCAGCAGCCGTTCCCGGCAAACCTGCTCTACCGCGGCGCCCGACGTCACATCCTGGCCGAGGGCCGCTACTTCCGCCTTGCGCCGCGGTAGGCAACGGCACGGGTTACACCTTCGGGGGCGGACGATACGGCACGTCGGCGACGATGGTGTTCGGACGCCGGAACAGCCGCAGCTTTAACCGCAGTGCGGTCTGGTTGTGCAGCAGGTTCTCCCACCAGTGGCGTGGCACGAACTCGGCGAGCACGACGAGGATCGGCCGCTCTGGAGCCTGGCGCTGGAGCGCATCCATGTAGGCCAGCAGGGGACCGATGAGCGCGCGATACGGCGACTCCACGGCCACCAGCTCCGTCGTTCCGGCCCACTCGGGCCAGCGCTCCCGCAGCGCATCGGCCTCATCAGGGTCGTTCGTGATGTGCACGGCCACGGCATCCGAGCTGATCGAATTCGCGAACGCGATCGCCTGGAGCGCCGGCCGGTCCAGGCGAGAGATGGGCACGATCACGATCGGCCGCGGCGCAACCTCGCCGGCGTCCGGGATGCGGTCGATGGCCAGCGCGCGATCCATGTCGCGGTAATGGCCGTGGATCGCCAGCAGCAGCAGCATGAGCAATGGGACCAGCACGATCACCAGCCATGAGCCCTGGAAAAAGTTGCTGCTTCCCACCACCAGCGCCACCACGGCAGTCGTCAGCGTGCCGAGCCCGTTGATGGCAAGCCCCGGGCGCCACCCAGGCTCGCGCCGTCTCCACCAGCGGGTCAGCATCCCGCCCTGGGACAGGGTGAACGCGATGAAGACGCCCAGCGTGTATAGCGGGATGAGGCCTGTCACGCTGGCCTCGAAGCCAACGAGCAGGCCGATGGCCATGAACGACAGGGCGATGATCCCGGTCGTGAATGCCAGCCGCTCGCCGCGGAAGGCGAACTGCCGTGGCAGGTAGCCGTCGCGCGCCAGGAAGCTCGACAGGCGCGGGAAGTCCGCGAAGCTCGTGTTCGCCGCCAGCACGAGCAGGAGGGCGGTGGCCACCTGGGCAATGATCAGCACCGCTCCGTCGCCGGCCAGGTGGCGAACGAGCTGGCTCAGCACCGTCTGCTGCTCGGTCGGATCGGGCACGATCCCGATGGTCGTCAGCAGGTACGCAAGGCCGAGGAACAGGATCGCGAACAGGATCGCCGCCCAGGTCAGCGTCGTGCGGGCGTTGCGCCATTCCGGCGACTTGAAGGCAGGCACGCCGTCGCTGATGGCTTCGACGCCGGTGAGCGCAACGGCGCCCTGGCTGAAGGCGCGCAGGATGAGGAACAGCCCCAGCGCCTGGCCACCCTGCTCGATGGATGCCCAGGCGGCCGGTGCTTCGTAGCTCGGAACGTCGCCGAGGATGGAGCGCACCACGCCGTAGGCGATGATGCCGAGCATGATCACGATGTACGCGTAGGTCGGGATCATGAAGATCGTGCCGGACTCGCGGATGCCGCGCAGATTGCCGAGCATGAGAATCACGACCATCACCACGCTGATGAGCACCCGCTGCTCGTAGATCGCCGGCAGGATCGAGCTCAGCGCCGCCACGCCGGCCGAGACCGAGACGGCGACCGTCACCACGTAGCCGATGAGCAGCGCCGCCGCGGCGAGCACGCCGGAGATGGCCCCCAGGTTGTCGCTGGCCACCAGGTAGCTGCTGGCACCGTGCGGATAGGCCTTGATTGTCTGCCGGTACGACAGCGTGACGATCGCGAGCATGATGGTGATCAGGGCCGCGAGCGGCAATGTGAGCGTGAGCGCGCCGGTGCCGGCCAGGGCCAGCACGCGCATGATCTCCTCGGGCCCATAGGCCGATGAGCTGATGTTGTCGCTGCTGAAGATGGCCAGCGCCTTGGTCTTCGTCAGGCGCTCGTGCGACTCGAGCTCGCTGCTGATCGGCCGGCCGATGAGCCTGGTGCGCAGCCGACGCAGCCCTGCCTTCCAGCCAGTGCGTTCCAGGACCGTGCGCTCGGTGGCGATCAGTTCGCCCTCGTCATCGCCACGCTGGAAGTCGCCTCCGTATGGACGGTACCGGCGCACGTAGACGTTGCCCGGCAATTTGCCTCGCGTTCGTTCGACGACTTCGAGGTGGGGATCGACCCGGCGGTTGTCAGGCGGGCGGCGAGAGCTGGTCACGGCGGGAGACAGTAGCACCCTGCGCCCGTTCTGGCTCACGCCCCTGCGATCCTGCGCTTCCGCCCCCGCACGTCTAAGATCCCTGCGCTGAGCGCAGATCCGCGGGGACCGAAGGTCAAATCCGGATGGCGAGGCCCTCCAACGGGTCGAGCGCGAGATCGGCGAGTGAGACCCCACCGTCGCGCGTGGAGGTTGCGACAAGCACGTCGACGGCGGCAGACCCCAGACGGCGCAGATCACAGACACGTGGCTCATTGCCGGTGTTGAGGAGGACGAGGACGCGCTCGTCATCGGTCTCGCGAAGCCAAGCCAGGACCTCCGGTGCCACTCCGAAGATGGACCGATGATCTCCGCTTGCCAGCGCTGCGCACGAATGACGGGCCGCGATGAGCCGCCGGTACAGCGAGAGGAGCGATCCTGGATCATCCCGCTGACCGGTGACACTCCGCGTGAATGGATCCACCAGGGGCAGCCACGGCGTGCCGCTTGTGAAGCTGCCGGTGGGAGAGGCATCCCACTGCATCGGCGTCCGATAGCCGTCGCGTCCAGCGCGATCGAACGGCGGCGTGGGCAGGATGGCCGGATCGGCGTCGACCATGCCGATCTCCTCGCCGGCGTACATGATCGCCACCCCGCGCAGCATCATGAGCAGGAATGCCGCGGCTCGCGCTCGCTCCGGTCCCCATCGGGTCGCGTGGCGCGACTGGTCATGGTTCGAGAGTGCATACGTGGGCCATACGCCGGCCGGATGCAAGGCCTCCGAGCGCTCGATGGCCAGGGTGAGGTGCTGATGCTCCCACGGCGAGAGCAGAAGCTCGAAGTTAAAGGCGAGATGGAACTCGTCGTCGGCACTGTGGCCCAGGTAGCCTGCCAGCTCCTCGACCGGTAGGTAGGCCTCGCCGACGAGGAGGCGCCCCGGAAACTCGATCGCCACGCGGCGCAGGTGCCGGACGACGTCGTGCACCTCCGGACGGTTCACGCTCCACAGCGGATCCTGTCCGGTGCCGCCGCCGAGTCCCGGTATGGCATGCGGCCGCCGATCGGGCGGGTTGTCGCGCAGGTGCTCGTCTTTGATGGCCGCGAAGATGGCGTCAACCCGGAACCCGTCGACCCCGCGGCGGAACCAGAAGCGCATGACTTCGGCCATCGCATCGGCAACCTCGGGATTGCGCCAGTTCAGGTCCGGCTGTTCGGGGTAGAACGAGTGAAGGAAATACTGCTCGGTCGTCGCGTCCCACTCCCAGGACGACCCGCCGAACATGGCCTCCCAGTTCGATGGCGGGCCCCCACCCGGTGAGGCATCGGCCCAGATGTACCAATCGTGCTTCGGATCGTCGCTCGAGGAGCGCGAGGCGCGGAACCAGGGATGCTCGACCGAGGTGTGACACGGCACCAGGTCCATGAGGAAGCGCAGGCCCCGCGCATGGCATGCCTCGATGAGGGCGTCGACATCGGCGAGCGTGCCGTACTCGGGCGCGATATCGGTGTAGTCGCTGATGTCGTACCCGAAATCATGCTGTGGGCTCGGATAGATGGGCGAGAGCCAGATGGCGTCCACTCCCAGGGAGGCATCGGCCCCACGCAGGTGATCCAGCCGGCCAAGAATGCCGGCCAGGTCGCCGATCCCGTCTCCGTTCGCATCGGCGAAGCTGCGCGGATAGACCTGGTAGATGACGGCACCTTCCCACCATCGGTCATTCAGATGATTCACCCGGCGGATGGTAATGGGTTGTTGCGCAGCCACCGCAACCAGTCTAGTGCTGGCCGAGGGTTCCCCGCACGCGTAGCCGGTGCCCGGTGGCCAGCCACGCCCGTCGCCCGAGCAGCAGGAGCGCAACACTCGTCAGCACGAGCATTACCCACTCCAGCGGGATCGGCAGGATGGGTCTCGTGTCGAGTGCGGCGACGCGCATGAGGTCGAGCGCATGGGTGGTCGGAAGCAGGTACGAGATCCAGCGCACGAGCTCGGGCAGCACGATGATCGGGAAGGCGGCGCCGGACAGGAGCACGAACAGGAAGTCGGCCGCATCGACGAAGAAGTTCGCGTCGCGCATCCGGAGGACGACGGCCCCGATCAGGTAGCCGATGCCGAGCACGCCGATGGAGCTGATCGCCAGGACCGGAATGGCGATGGCCAGGCGCGGGGCCAGCGAGGCGCCGAAGAGCCAGATGCCGACGAGGACCAGGATGATCGTGGCAGCGACCGCCAGGATCAGCCCCGCGATCGTCATGCCGATCACGAAGGTCTCGCGCCGCGTGGGCGTCAACCAGGCCGGCTCAAGCGTTCCCGCGTCCAGCTCGCGCTTGATGGCGAACGCGACGCCCCAGAACCCGGCGGACGCCAGGTTCAGCGCCAGCATGCCGAGGAACAGGTAGCCGACGAGGTCGGTGGTCCCGGCCGTCTCAGCCAGCCCGACCGCCTCGCCGTCAATGGCGAAGGTCGCGCCCAGCAGGATGCTCGGGATGAGGGTTTGGTAGAGCGGCTGAATCACCTGGTTGACCGCGTTGAGCCGATAGCGGCCGAAGATCTGGAGCTCCTTGCGCGCGATTGCCATGGCCGCGCGCGCCTCGAGACGTAGCTCGCTCATCAGTACTGCGCCAGCCGGCCGCCACGCCGCGCGTGCCGCTCCGTGCGTTTGAAGGCGAACACTGCAAGCAACGCGAGCACGACGCCCATCCCGGTCAGGATAGCGAGGTCGCCGATGATGCGGCCAAGCTCGGTCCCGGCGAGCAGCACCGCGCCCAGATCGGCAATGAGGTAGGTAGGCGGGAGCGCGAGGGCAAGCGTCTGGCCCCAATCGGGCAGCACGATGATCGGGAAGCTCATGCCGCACACCGCGGTGAACAGACCCCGAACGCCCTGCACCAGCGCGTGGACGTCGCCGAAGCGCAGTACGACGGCCGCGAAGAGTGCGCCGATCGCATACAGCGCCGGGGTCGCGACGAGGATCACGGCGGACGCCCGAAGGGCCTCGAATGGACCGATGGTCACGCCGAAGCCGATCCACAGTGCCAGCCCCACGACGACGAAGATCCATGCCGCCCAGATGAGATGGCTCACCGCCGGCCCGAACAGGATGACGAGACGCGAGGCGGGGGTCATGAAGATCGCCTCGAGCGATCCGCGGATCTGCTCGGTGCGCAGGCTCGTGCCTGGGCCCCACAGGATCAGGCTCAGCCACATGTAGGCCGACCATCCCACGAACAGGAAGCCGGCGATCTCGTTCGTGCCAGTGCGTGCCGCAAATGCCGCTGCCGTGTCCTCCCTTCCACCCGCGAAGGCCTGGGCTTGGAAGACGAAGGCGAGTGGCAGCGCGATCGGCCAGAAGATGAACGAGATGAAGGACCCCGGATAGCGGCGCAGGATGCGCCAATCCTTGCGGGCGGCGGCGCCGAAGGCGCGGAAATCTCCTGCGATATCGGCGACGTTCATTCGCGCAGCGCCCTGCCGGTGAGCGAGATGAAGACGTCTTCGAGCGAGATCGGCTGCACGGCGATGTTGCGCACCTCCGCCGATACGGTGCGTGCAACATCGATCACGAGCGGCACGAGTTCGCGCGCCGAGTCGCAGTGGACGGTGAGGTGCAGCGAGCCGTTCTCGCAGTCACGATGGGTGACCGTTCCACCAGCCGCGACGCGTTCGACGAGCGCCGCATCGGTTGCTGCGGGAGCGTCGAGCTCCAGGCGGACGACCTCGGTCGCCTTCAAACTGCGCTTGAGCCCCGCGGGAGTGTCGAGCGCAACGATGCGACCGTGGTCGACGATCGCGATGCGGTCGCACAGCTGATCGGCTTCTTCCATGTAGTGGGTTGTGAGCACCACGGTCCGCCCCTCGTCGCGAACCTGGAGGACGCGCTCGCGGAGGTCGCGTGCGGCCTGCGGGTCGAGTCCGACCGTTGGTTCGTCGAGCAGCAGGAGCGCCGGAGCGGGGAGCAGCGCCCGCGCCAACACCAATCGCTGGCGCATGCCGGTGCTGAACTTCTCGACGTAGTCATCCGCGCGCTCGGCGAGGTGAACCGCCTCGAGAATCTCGCTGATTCGGGTCGCTGTCTCGTTCGGAGGCATATGGTAGAGCGCGGCGAAGTACTCGAGGTTCTCGCGGGCGGTGAGCTTCCAGTACAGGCTTCGTTCGCCGGAGAGGACGGCGCCGAGCCGCCGTCGGATGGCCCGCGCATCGCGCACCACATCGTGGCCCAGCACCGTCGCCGTTCCCGACGTTGGCCAGGAGCGTGGCCAGCATGCGCATGGTCGTGGTCTTGCCGGCGCCGTTCGGTCCGAGCAAACCGAAGACCTCGCCCGCCTCGACGCGCAGGTCGACCCCATCGACGGCCCGGAACGTTTCGCGCCGGTCCGGCTCGCGTCGCATGCGCTGCCAGATGGTGCGACGCCCCTTCTCGAAGTCCTTGGTGAGACCGATCGCTTCGATCGCCGGCGCGGCCATCATTCGACGCTGATGAGGACGCCGCTGCCGTCCTCCTCCTCGATGTCCAGGATCGGACCGATCGCGCCTGCCTGCACGGCAGTTCGAATGCGCTGGGTCTGATCGCCTCCCAGGCCAGGGACGAACTGGAGCGCGGTTTCTACGAAGCCGATGGGAATGCGCAGATTGACGACCTGCCGCCCCCGCTCGGTGACACGGATGCGCAACTGCCGGCCACGCTCCTGTGGTGAATGGCGATTACCCGCAGCGGCAAGCCGCTCCTCTGCGCGCTCGCGTTCCCGCGCGGCGCGCTCGTGCGCCCGTTCGATTCGCTCGTGCGTCCGTTGGACTTGCCGCTGGACGCGTCGGTTCACTCGCTCACCGAGGTGACTCGGGCCGTCGATGCCCGAGAAGTCGGGATCGCTGGAACCCGCTTCCTCGGCTCGCTCGGCGCGGGTCAGCGCATCGATGATCGGTGACGCCTCCTCGGGCGTGAGCTTGCCCTCCGTGATCAGCCGCAAGATGGTCTCGAGCTCATCAGGCATTCCCGATCCCTCCGGCCAGCCGGCGTCCCGCTTCGTCGACGTCGATCTCTCCGCGCTCGAGAGCGCGGAGCACCTCCAGTTGAGCGTCCGTATCCATCAGCGCGAGAGGAGGCGCGGGTGGTGCCGGTGGCGGTGGGACCCGTGAATCGCCGGTGCGACGCGCGGCCCGGACCGATACGTCGCCCGACATCGACCGGAACAGCAGGTGGGCCGTGCCATCGCCGATAACATACCGACGACGATCGCGCGATCCCTCGGATCGATGCGGAACGCTGACCTCGACGTCCGTTGAGAGGCCGCGTACCTCGAGCGCCAGGTTGTCGTCCACGCCCATGGACAGGTCGCCGCTGACCGTTTCCACGCGATGTGTGTCGGACGCGGCCAGGCTGCCCTCGACTTCAACGTCCCCGCTGACCGTGGCGCACGACAACTCATCGAAGCGGGGAGCGAAGGCACTGATGTCGCCGCTGACGGTGTTCATCTCGAGCCGGATGGGGGCGATCGCGCGCAGGCTGACGTCGCTCGAGACGCCACGGACGCCGATCTCGCCTGCGAGATCATTGAGGACGAGGTCGCCCGACACGGTGCGGTACTGCTGCACGCCCGAGAAACCGATGGACGTGAGGTCGGCGCTCACCCCGTGATACTCGATGCTGGCGTCGGCGGGGACTTCGGCGGTCACGCTCATCTCGATCCGATCGGCGCCGACGCCAAAGAGCCGCGCGACCGCGCCCGCCGCTCCATCGCCGCGGTTCGGTTCAGTGACCTCGAGCTCGCCGCGATCCTCGCGGACACTGAAGCGCAAACGTTCAAGCAGCTCGTCGGCCTTTGCCTCGGAGGCGGCCCGCACCTCGAACTCGATGCGCACGCGCGCCACGGTTCCGTCGATGGCTCGAAGCTCGGTGTCGGGGCTCGTGACTCGCAGGGCAAAGCGTCCCGCCGCGCCGATGTCGTGCTCGATCTCCTGGGTCCGTACGAAGATGGCCATCAGTCTGGCGTCCCGATTGCGCGCAGGGCACGAGCCGCCTCGTCCGCATCGATCTCACGACGCGCCAGGCGCTCGAGGATGACGCGCCGCTCATCGGTCGTGTTGGGCTCAGAACTCGCGGTGTCAACTGCCTCATCGTCAACGGGCGCATCGGACAGGCCAAGCGCGCGGACTAGGCTGTCCACCCGGCCACGGACGGTGGGATAGCTGATCCCGAGCTCGCGCTCCATGTCCTTCAGGTTTCCGCGCGATCGCAGGAAGCTCTCGAGCAGGCCCATCTGCTCGCGATCAAGCCGGCCGAATCGGCCAACTCCGAACTCACCTTCGAGGGCGGTACCGCAGGCGCGACAGTGCAAGCGTGTGATGGTCAACTCGTCGGTACAGACGGGGCAGGTGGCGATGACGTCATGGACCATGCCTAGCGCCTGCTTCCCAGGACGGGTGCGCGTCGCTCGATCGGCAACTGGTAGATGCGCCGTGCGGGATGCCCGGCCACGGGTCGGCGCGCGCGGGACTGGTCGTCGAACTTAGCCACGGGATGGAAGAGTCGGTAGGAAAACATTGGTGCTGGCTCCTTGACCAGAAGGTGGAGGTGGACTTGCGTAATGGAGTCTTGTTGGACTTAATGTAGGACGTGAAAGCATATATGTCAATTCTATCTGCTAAATCAACATATTGATTTGCTAAACGTGATGGTGCGCGGTCTCGTTCGCACCAGGCCGAAAGGCAGTACCATGCAGACGGATTCATGAACATGCGCCTGCTCCCGTACACCCCCCAGCGCGACGCGTATCGCCTGCTTGGCATCCGCGCAAGTGCGTCAACCGAGGAGATCACCGCTGCGTGCCGGCGCCTGGCTCGTACGTTCCATCCGGATCGGAATGGCTCCGATCGAGCGAGTGCCGAGATGCAGGTCGTCAACGCCGTTCGCCGCGTCATGACCGATCCGGAAGCCCGCGCCATCTACGACCGGGAGCGGTCGCGATTCCAGGCTGAGCTGGCTCGCCCGACGAGGCCCACGGTAGACTCGTGGCCGCCCTTGCACGTGACACGCTACGAGCGGTCACCCGCATCGCGATACGCGCGCGCCGTGATGATCGGGCTGCGGACCACGCTGGTGGAACTGGCACCCACGCGTTGCCAGGGATGCCGCATCGTGATCGAGCGCGAGGATTCCTACTGCGCCTCATGCGGGACGCCACTCCTCACAGGTGGCTGATCCGTAGCGAGCCGACGTATCGCGGAACAAGCCTGACTCTTCGTCATCTGGCACCACCAGTGCCATTCGGTGAATTCGACGGCGCGCGGTCGGACGGTACCGTCAGGCGTAGAGCGGGTGGACGCGCTCCGGGTCAATCTCCAGTTCGGCGATGGCCCGGTTTAGCTCATCCGGCGTCGCCTTGCCATCGATGCACAGCGCCTGGAGCGCCGCGTAGGCGATGTGCTCCGCGTTGACCTCGAAGTGCTCGCGCAGCGCTTCACGCGTGTCGGAGCGACCGAAGCCATCAGTACCGAGCACGGAGAAGGGCCGATCGATCCAGCGCGCGACCATGTCGGGCACGGCCTTCATGTAGTCCGTGGCGGCGACGATCGGTCCCTCGGATGGATCCAGGCACTGGCGCAGATACGAGACCCGCTGCTCGGCATCGGGGTGCAGCCGATTCCAGCGCTCGACGTCCAACGCGTCGTTGCGCAGCTGCTGGAACGAGGTTGCGCTCCACAGGTCGGCGGCCACGTCGTAGCGTTCGGCGAGGATCTGCTGCGCGCGGAGCGCCTGCAGAAGGATGGAGCCCGATGCCAGCAGCTGGACGCGGCGCGCCCCGGCATCGGCCGACTTGAACCGATACAGGCCGCGCAGCACGCCATCTTCGGCGCCATCCGGCTTCGGCGGCTGCGCCCAGTTCTCGTTGTACAGGGTGATGTAGTAGAAGACATCGTCGGCGCGCTCGCCGTACATCCGGTCGATGCCCTCGCGCACGATGATCGCGAGCTCGTAGGCGAACGCCGGGTCGTAGGCCAGGATGTTCGGCACCACGCTGGCGAGGACGTGCGAGTGGCCGTCGTCGTGCTGGAGCCCCTCGCCGGTCAGGGTCGTGCGGCCGGCGGTGGCGCCCATCATGAAGCCGCGCCCGCGAGCGTCGCCGAAGGCCCAGACCTGGTCGCCGGTGCGCTGCATGCCGAACATCGAGTAGAACGTGTAGAAGGGGATCATCGGCTCACCCCAGGTGGCGTACGCCGTGCCGGCGGCCTGGAACGAGCTCATCGAACCGGCCTCGGTGATGCCCTCTTCGAGGAGCTGGCCGTCCTTCTTCTCGAGGTAGCTGAGCAGCAGCTCCTTGTCGACCGCCGTGTAGCGTTGGCCGAGCGGGTTGTAGATCCCGACTTCCTTGAAGAGGGGATCCATGCCGAAGGTCCGAGCCTCGTCCGGGATGATCGGCACGATTCGATTGCCGATCTGCGGGTCGCGCACGAGGTTCCGGACCAGGCGGCTGAAGGCCATGGTCGTGCTCGCCGGCCGGTCTGAGCCGGCGAAGAACTCGGTGAAGGAGGTGTCCTTCGGTGCCGCCAGTGCCTTTGGAACGACCACGCGGCGCGGCACCGATCCGCCCAGCTGTCGCCGGCGCTCCATCATGTACTGGATCTCGGGCGCATCGGCCCCGGGGTGGTAGTACGGCGCTTCCTTGAGCTTGTCGTCCGGGATCGGCAGCTCGAGCCGGTCACGGAAGACCTTCAGCTCATCAGCGGTGAGCTTCTTGGCCTGGTGCGTGACGTTGCGCCCCTCGATCCCGGGACCGAGCGTCCAGCCCTTGACGGTCTTGGCCAGGATGACGGTGGGTGCGCCTTTGTGCTCGACCGCGGATCCATACGCCGCATAGACCTTGCGGTAGTCATGGCCGCCTCGACGCAGCTTCATCAGGTCGTCGTCGGGGAGGTGCTCGACCAGGCCGCGCAGCCGGGGATCCGGGCCGAAGAACTGGTCGCGGATGGTGGCGCCGTCGCTGACCGCCATGCGCTGGTAGTCGCCGTCGAGGGTCTCGTTCATCTTGCTGAGCAGGACGCCGTCCTTGTCGCGCGCCAGCAATTCATCCCATTCGCGCGCCCAGATGACCTTGATCACATTCCAGCCCGCACCTCGGAAGACGGCCTCGAGTTCCTGGATGATCTTGCCGTTGCCGCGCACCGGTCCGTCCAGGCGCTGGAGGTTGCAGTTGACGACGAAAGTGAGGTTGTCGAGCCCCTCGCGGGCGGCCAGGCTGAGGGCACCGGTGGACTCCGGCTCGTCCATCTCACCGTCGCCGAGGAAGGCCCATACCCGGGCGCCCGAAGTATCGGCCATGTCGCGCGCGGCCAGGTAGCGGTTGAAGCGTGCCTGGTATACGGCAGCCATTGGCCCGAGGCCCATGCTCACGGTCGGGAACTGCCAGAAGTCCGGCATCAGCCGCGGGTGCGGGTAGCTCGAGAGGCCAAGCTTCGGCGTGAGCGCCTCGCGGCGGAAATGGTCGAGATTTTCCTCGCTCAGGCGGCCCTCGAGGAAGGCGCGGGCGTAGATACCCGGCGCCGCGTGACCCTGGAAGAAGATCTGGTCACCGGGCCCTTCATCTGAGCCGCGGAAGAAGTGGTTGAAGCCGACCTCGTACAGGCTGGCCGCACTCGCGTAGGTCGAGAGATGGCCGCCGATGCCCTCGAAGTTGGTGTTCGCCCGCAGCACCATGGCGAGCGCGTTCCAGCGGATGAGACGGCGGATCTTGAGCTCCATCGCCTCGTCGCCGGGGAAGTAGGGCTCCTGCTCGGGACTGATGGTGTTGATGTAGCGCGTCTGGGTCAGCGTCGGCAGGCCGACCTGGAGCTGGCGCGCGCGCTTGAGCAGCTTGAAGATGATGAAGCGCGCCCGCTCCGGACCGACCGCCGCGACCACGTCGTCGAGGGAGTCGATCCACTCCTGGGTCTCCGCCGGATCGATGTCCGGCAGCTGCTGCTTGAACTGGTCGAAAATCTCGTGGATCGGCTGCTGCATGGTCTGCCTATCGTAGCGGCCGATGCAGATTCGTGGACAGTGGGCCGCTGTGCCGCCGCGAGTGCACCCGGTGCGACTAAAGGCGAAGGAGCCGTCGCTCTGTCGTCGCCTGTTGCACCCGACGACACAAGGGCCGTGAGAACTCGGGTTCGTTCGGTTTTGGTATCGCCCGGTGCAACAGCGCTGGGGTGGGAGTTATTGGCGTGCCATGATCGGAGTTGATGCGTACCATCTATCGATCCGAGCCGCCCTGGCCGCATCGGATTCTCATCCTGGGTGGCGGGTTCGCCGGTGTCGAGACCGCCCGTCACCTTGAGAAGCTGACGCGCCGACGTGATGACGTCGAGATCTGGCTCGTCAGCCGCGAGAACTTCAGTCTGTTCACCCCGCTGCTGCCGGAGGTCTGCTCAGGGAATCTCGAGGCACGCCACTGCGTGACCGCCCTTCGCGCTCAGCTCCGACGACCGTCGAGCTGGGCGCTGACCGCTGACGTCGAGAGCATCGACCTCGATGGGAAGAAGGTGGTCGTGATGGGCGGCGACGGCGAGTCGCATCGGCTCAACTACGACAGCCTGGTGATCGCGCTGGGCGGCGAGACTGCCACCTTCGGTATCAAGGGCATTCACGAATGGGCGGTCGGGATGAAGACGCTGGCCGATGCGTTCGCGCTGCGCAACCGGATCATCGAGATGCTCGAGCGCGCGGAGCTCGAGGCCGATGCGGACGAGCGCGCCGCGCAACTCACCTTCGTGGTCGGCGGCGCTGGGTTCAGCGGCGTTGAGACGGCGGGCGAGATCGAGGACTTCGTGCGACGCGTCCGCCGTCGCTTCTACCCGAAGATCGTGCATGGGGAGCTGAACTTTCACATCGTTGAGCTCAAGGAGCGCGTGCTCCCCGAGATGCCGCAAGACATGGGCGCCTACGCGGCGAAGAAGCTTCGGCGGCGCGGCTACCAAATTCACCTCGGCACGCCGATGAAGGAAGTCCGCGAGGACGGTGTCGTCATCGGTGATGGGACCTACATCCCGTCGCGCACCGTGATCTGGACCGGTGGGGTCCAGCCGTCACCGGTGGTGCGTGAGTCGGGCATTGAAGCAGATCACGCGGGCCGCGCCCTGGTCAAGCCGACCATGCAGACGAGCCGCGACGGAGTCTGGGCCATCGGCGACTGCGCCCTGATTCCAAAGGCGGATGAGGATGGCGCCTTCCATGCGCCGACGGCTCAGAACGCGGTGCGCGAGGCGACGCGACTTGCGATGAACATCGTTGCCTCGATCAGCGGGCGACCCGACCGCGTGCT
>Ga0208612_1000204_pt1 | contig 29910 bp, 34 predicted proteins | sample AntDryMetagUQ889_FD_188089 | JGI IMG/M metagenome (GOLD analysis project Ga0208612, IMG submission 188089) | Polar desert microbial communities from Antarctic Dry Valleys - UQ889 (SPAdes) | ecosystem: Environmental > Terrestrial > Soil > Desert | place: Antarctic Dry Valleys | collected 2008-12-31 | reverse complement strand
GTTCGCGGAAAGTCGCATCCCTGGCCTCCGGAGCCGCAGGGCCGGATGTAGCCCTCGGCGGCGAGCATCCCGTTTCGGATCACGCGACCCTTGCGGATCGATATCCGATCCCCCGGGGCGGCGACGATCCGCTTGAGGAACAGCGCCTTCGAGTTGCGTCGGACCGCTTTGGCGCACGCCTGGCCTTTCGGGGGACGCTTGGCGCATGCGGGCGTTCCGGTTACGGCATGGAGGGCCCCGACGGGCGGGTGGAATACGACGATGTCCCCGATCGCGGGCGGGGCTCGGAGGTAGGCGTCCTGGTCGACGAGGATGGTGTCGTAGGGCTTCAGGGTCGGGAACATGCTCGAGGCCGGCACTCGCTCCACGAGCGACCTGCCGACGTGCGCACCCGACGGCAGCCTTGCGATCCTCCAGCGGCCGTCTTCCCGGACCGCGGTGCCGGTGGCGCGCACCTCGAGGCCGAAGAGAGTGGTCTGAACCGTCACCCGTGCGCGGCGGTGCTTGACGCGGACCTTGACGATCCGGGTGCTGGCCAAGCTGCGAAGCCGCGCTTCGTCGAGATCCTGAGATTTCAGCTCCCTGACGCAGACCCTCCGGGCCGCCTTGAGGCTGGGAGCGTGGGCCTTGCGCAGAACGACCTTGGACAGCTGGGCGCACGCCCGGGCGTGGTCACCTCGCGCGAGCGTACGTGAGAAACGGAGCGCCGGCGGCCTGGCTCATCGCCGGCCCTTCGTAACCAGGCGATTGGGCGAGTCCCGCGGAGGGCGCCACCAGCACAGCCAGCGAGAGGCTTACGACACACAGAGCCGCGATCGTGGCTCGGGCGATCCGCGCTTGACAGGGACGACCGCGGCGAATGGGACCAGAGTGCATGGTCTTTCCTGCTCCGTGATGCACCCGCGCAGTCTACGCGCGGAGGCTAGCCATAGGCGAGACGGGCCCTGCTCGAGCAGGGCTAGTCGCGGCGTGTAGGACAGCGCCTGATCAGTCGCCCGTCTCGCCCTCTGACGGCGTGTCCGGGCGTGAAGTCGGCAACGTCTGCGCCTTGGATGAGATTGCAGATGTCGCCTGCGGCCCCTCGTCCCGGCTTCGTGCGGCGAAGCGAGCTGCGAACGGTGAAGACCGTACGCCTGACCTCGATCGCACGCAGGGCCGGGTACCAGGGCGCGATCCCGGCGTTGCGCTGGAGATAGCGAAGGAGGTCTTGGGCAAGGCGCCGATCAGCGGCCGACTGGCCGCGGAGCTCGATCCGCGGCGGGGATACTCGGATCTGACATCGGCTTCCGTTTCGGAAGCGCAGGACGGCCCTCAGGCTTCTGCCGCGCTTCAGCCGGATGTTCGCGGCGCAGCGGTCTGTCCTGCGGGAGTGACTGACCAGGCGATAGCGGCCTGCGGCAAGACCGGTGTTCAGCCAGACCTGGCCGCGATACGCACGTCGGAGCACGGTCGCGCCGGTGTCACTCCTCTGGATCGTCAGGTACCGCAGCGTGCCTTCGGAGCCCTGCCCCTTCACGACGAGTCGGGCCGACGGTCCGGCGTTCGCTGCGGAGGCGGGTGCCGGGCCATGAGCAGCGATCAGCCCGAATGTTCCGAGGAGCAGTAGTGCGACGCGTGCCACTGACGCGGAGTGTACGCCCGCTCCAGACCGTCCCGCCCCGCACCTAAGATGCAGCGATGGAGGCCCGTCCCGCGAGCATCGCCAACGTGCCGGCGCCCGAGGCCGGAGCGGCCGAGCCTGCCGCCACCGCCGCCGCCCATGACGAGGTGCTGGTGCTCGACTTCGGGGGCCAGTACTCCCAGCTGATCGCCCGCCGCGTGCGCGAGTGCGGCGTGTTCAGCGAGCTGCTGCCCCACACCGTCCCGATCGAGGAGATCGAGAGGCGCGGGCCCAGGGGGCTGATCCTCTCCGGCGGCCCGGCCTCGGTGTATGCCGACGGCGCTCCGGTGCTGCGCCCCGAGCTGCTGGCGCTCGACATCCCCGTGCTCGGCATCTGCTACGGCATGCAGGCGATGGTGCGCGGCCTGGGCGGCAGGGTGGAGAGCGCCGAGGTGGGAGAGTTCGGGCGCTCCCGGCTCACCGTGCACGAGTCCGGCCGGCTGCTGGCCGGCCTGCCCGCCGACCAGGCGTGCTGGATGAGCCATCGCGACACCGTCTACGAGGCCCCGCCGGGCATGACCGCGCTGGCCTCCTCCTCCGAGTCGCCTGTGGCCGCGTTCGAGGACACCGAGCGGGGGCTGTACGGGATCCAGTTTCACCCCGAGGTAGTCCACACCCCCTACGGCACCCAGATCCTCACGCGGTTTCTCAAGGACATCGCCGGCGCGGCGATGGACTGGAACGCGGCGTCGGTGGCCGAGGAGCAGATCCGCCGGATCCGCGAGCAGGTCGGCGACGGCCAGGTGATCTGCGGACTCTCCGGCGGAGTCGACTCGTCCGTAGCGGCTCTGCTCGTGCACCGGGCGATCGGCGACCAGCTCACCTGCATCTTCGTCGACCACGGGCTGATGCGAAAGAACGAGGGCGACCAGGTGGTGGCCGCCTTCCGCGACTACTTCAAGGTGCCGCTGGTGGCCGTAGACGCCGAGGACCGCTTCCTGGACAAGCTCGCCGGGGTGACCGAGCCCGAGGCCAAGCGAAAGATCATCGGCAACGAGTTCATTCGCGTGTTCGAGGAGGAGGCGGCCAAGCTTTCGGACCCGCGCTACCTGGTCCAGGGCACCCTGTACTCCGACGTGATCGAGTCCGGCGGCGACGGCTCGGGCGCGGCCACGATCAAGAGCCACCACAACGTGGGCGGGCTGCCCGAGGATCTGCGGTTCGAGCTGGTGGAGCCGCTGCGGGCGCTGTTCAAGGACGAGGTGCGTCAGGTGGGGATCGAGCTGGGCCTGCCCGAGCGGCTGGTCTGGCGCCAGCCCTTCCCCGGCCCGGGCCTGGGCATCCGGATCGTGGGCGGCGAGGTCAACCGCGAGCGCCTGGAGATCCTCCGCGACGCCGACTACGTGCTCCAGGACGAGATCCGCGGCGCCGGCCTGTACCGCGACCTGTGGCAGTCATTCTGCGTGCTGCCGGGGGATCTGCGCACGGTCGGCGTGCAGGGCGACGAGCGCACCTACGGCTACGTGGTCGTGCTGCGCGCGGTCACCTCCGACGACGCGATGACCGCCGACTGGGCGCGGCTGCCCTACGACCTGCTGGAGCGGATCGCCTCGCGGATGATCAACGAGATCCGCCAGGTCAATCGGGTGGTACTCGACGTGACGTCAAAGCCGCCGGGGACGATCGAGTGGGAGTAGCCGGCGCTTGCACGGGCAAGGGCACCGGCACCGGCTGGGATTGACGCAGCCCCATAGCCGGGGACGATCGAGTGGGAGTAGGTGCGGCGCGCACCATCAAGCGCGGCGGGCGGACGGTCCGCCGGCTACCGCGGGTCGGCCCTGTACGCGACGGAGCGGTGGAGGACCGCGGCGATCCGGACGGTCCTATCGGAGTCGGTGACCTGGTAGATCACCCGGTAGCTGCCCACCCGCAGCGAGCGCAGGCCGCGAAGGCGGCCCCGGAGGGCGTGCCCCGCACGGAGCTCGCGTTCGCGCGCGCCGAACGCGTCCTCGATCGCGTCGATCAGCGGCCAGTCGAGCTCCAGCAGCTCGCGCCTGACGCGATGCGCCAAGACGACACGGGCCACGCGTCAGCGCTTGGGTCGGCGGCCTGCGAGCTCGCGGCGGAGGTCGTCGAGCGTGACGGTCTCCTCCCTCGACAGCTCCGCGAGTCCCGTGTCCAGAGCGGCCAGCGCTTCGGGGTCGGAGAGGATCTCGGCGGTCTCCTCCAACGGGTCGTACTCGCCAATCGTCATTGTGTACAAATCAGTATGACCCGAACATCGGCGATGATGCGGCCATGACCGGCGACGCGGGGCATGGACGGTGAGCAAGGATCGCTTCCAGATCGTCGAGCGCAGCTACGGCGATGACGACCAGGGCCTGAGCGTCGGCATCGCGAACATCCACGCGTCGGTCCCTGACGTCGAGGCCAACAAGGACAAGATCCTCCGCGTGGCCTCGCTGTTCGCCGAGCGCGGGGTCGACTACGCCATCTTCCCCGAGTTCTGCCTCTCGGGCTACTTCTGGGAGGAACGCGAGCGCTGCCAGGAGTACATGAACAGCGCGGTCACCGAGGAGCACGTCGACTGGATCGAGTCGGAGCTCGAGCCGCTGCTGGGAGACGGCGACGGGGGACTGGAGGGGATCGTCCTCAACAACCTCCGGCACGCCGCGGATGGGTGCTACTACAACTCGTCGTTCGTCGTGGACGGGGGCGGCGACTACCTGGCGGACGAGAGCACCTACGACAAGGTGTTCCTGCCGGGCATCGAGCGCGAGCACACCGTGAGTGGCCGCGACGACCGGCTGCTGCTCGACACCCGCCACGGCCGGTTCGGGTTCACCTCCTGTTACGACTACCTGTTCAGCGCGCTGATGCGCGAGTACGCGATGGTCGACGAGTGCGACGCGATCATCCAGGTCGCCTCCTGGCGGGCGGAGGCGGCGCGCGAGTACCCCGGCCTGAACGTGCGCACGGGCCACTACTACGCCGACCTCTGGGACACGGTCATCCCCGCCGTGTCGGCGACCAACCAGGTGTGGACGTTCGGCTGCAACGCCGTCGGCGAGCACGGGGTCACGGGCGCCCGCTTCTGCGGCGGCTCGGGCATCTGGGCGCCGTCCGGGCTGTGCCTGCTCCAGGCCTCGCGCACGCACGAGGAGCTGCTGATCGTGCACAACCTCGACGTCGCCGGCGCGCGCGACTCCGAGCAGGACGACTTCGACTATGCGGTCGACTTCAAGGAGATCTACCGGCCGCTGGGGGAGTCGAGGGGGTTCAGCCGGGAGGTCGGGTAGCGGGCGGTGCGTCGATCGCCAAACAATCTGTACCGAACACTTTCGCGGGGTCTCGGCGCTCGGCGTGGGCCCGCGCCGGGTGCTGTCTGGCTTGGCCGCCGGGCCGCTACCGAGTACGCACCCGTCCCGAGCCGATCACCACCACGGCGGGCACGTCGAGCACTCCCCCGCCGCTGTTGGGCCGGGAGAACCCGGCTGCGATCTCCCCGAAGGCCTCGCGCACACGCGCGCGCATGTCGTGGCCGTGGGCCTCGACGGTCGCCGGTGCCCGCGCCAGGCCGCCCATCAGGCCCTCCCACAGGGCCTCGACGCCGGCCACCTCGACGCTCAGCTCGTGCGAGCGCACCTCGATCCGGTCAAGGCCGGCTCCCTGTAGGAGGGCCCGCATCTCGTCCGGGTCGGCGAAGCGGAAGTCATCGGGGCCGTCGGGCACCCCGGCGGAGCGGTCGCCCCCGGCGCGCTCCACCGCATCGCCCACCAGGCCGATCAGACGAGCGCGCTCGGGCCGGTCCCACACCGAGAAGGCCACGCCCCCGTCCGGGACGACTACGCGGGCGCACTCGGCGGCGCACCGTTGCGGGTGGGGCAGGTGGTTGAGGACGAAGCCGCCCACCGCGGCCGCGAAGGCGTCGTCGGAAGCCGGCAGGACCTCCGCGTCGGCCACCTCGAACGCGAACCCGGGATGATCGCGACGGGCCCGTTCCACCATGGCCCCGGCCAGATCGACCCCCGTCGGCTCGGCGCCCCGGGCCGCCGCCCTGCCGGCCACCTGGCCGCCGCCGCAGGCCACGTCGAGCACACGGTCGCCGGACTCCACGCCCGCGGCGTCCAGCAGGGCATCGGCCACCATCACGGTCACGCTGCCGGTCAGGTCGGCGTAGGTGTCCGCTCGCTCGTTCCAGCCCTCGGACTCGAAGCGCTTGAGCTCCTCGGTCATCGCAGCGCAATCTAGACGCGGCCAGACGATCGCGTGCCCGTCTGCCACACTGTCCGACCGGCCGCCTTGCGCGGCCGCCTTTACGTATGAAGACGTTCGTAGCCACCCCGGCCAACCGCCAGCGCGACTGGGTGGTGGTCGACGCCTCGGGTCAGACGCTCGGCCGCCTTGCCACCCGGATCGCCGACGTACTGCGGGGCAAGACGAAGCCCGAGTACACGCCCCACTGCGACGTGGGCGACTTCGTGATCGTCGTGAACGCCAAGCAGATCTCGGTGACCGGCAACAAGCGCCAGGCCAAGCTCTACCACCGCCACACGGGGTACCCGGGCGGCCTGAAGACCCGGACGCTGAACGACATGCTCGAGCGCCGGCCCGAAGAGGTCATCCGCAAGGCCGTGAAGGGCATGCTTCCCCGCAACCGACTGGCTCGCCAGCAGCTGCGCAAGCTCAAGGTCTACGCAGGCCCCGAGCATCCGCACGTCGCGCAGCAGCCCACGCAACTGGAGATCGACACCACCCGATGATCGAAGACGACGAGCGCCCCGAGAGCCCCGACGAGGACGCGGCCGCTGAAGCGGACGCCCCCGCCGCCCCCGAGGCCGAGGCTCCGCCCGAGCCCGAGGCGCCCGAAGCGGCCGCCGAGGGAGCAGGCGATCAGGAGACCCCGGCAGCCGGCGACGATTCGGTAGCCGACGAAGCTCCGGCCGCAGAGGAGACTCCGGCCGCAGAGGAGGCTCCGGTCGCCCAGGAGATTCCGCCGCCGGCCGCTGAGGAGATTCCGGTCGCCCAGGAGATTCCGCCGCCGGCCGCTGAGGAGATTCCGGTCGCCCAGGAGATTCCGCCGCCGGCCGTCGAGGAAGCTCCGGCCCCCGCGGAGACTCCGGCCGCAGAGGAGGCTCCGGCCACCGAGGAGCAGCCTCCGGCAGCCGACGAAGCTCCGGCCGCCACGGAGACTCCCGTCGCCGAGGACCGCCCGCAGCGCCGCGAGCGCAACCCGCAGCGCTCGGGCGATCAGTCCGATGTGATCCCCGGCGCCCACCTCGAGCCCGACCTCGTGCTCGACGAGGCCGCCACCGCCCGCGAGGCGGACCCCTACGCCGATCCGGACGCCCCCGCCGGCGATCAGGTCGCGACCGAGGCCGAAGAGGCTCCACAGCCGGTCGCCACGACGATCATCGACCTGGCCGCCGACGCCCGCTACCTGGCCACCGGCAAGCGCAAGAGCGCGGTGGCCCGCGTGATCATCAAGCCCGGCACCGGCGTCTACACCATCAACGGCAAGGAGCTGGATGCCTTCTTCCCGCGCCCCACGCTGCAGCGAATCTGCCGCGGTCCGCTCGAGACCGTCGGCCAGGAGGCGCGCCTCGACGTGGTGGCCAAGATCCACGGCGGAGGAGTGTCCGCGCAGGCGGGCGCGCTGCGCCACGGGATCGCTCGCGCGCTGGTCGACGCCGACCCCAACCTTCGTACCGAGCTCAAGCGCCACGGCTTCCTCACGCGCGATCCGCGCGTGAAGGAACGCAAGAAGGCCGGCCTCAAGAAGGCCCGCAAGCGCCCGCAGTTCTCCAAGCGCTGACGACCACTTGGGGGCGCCGAGGGCACGGAGCGCAGCGGAATCGTCTATCCCGCGAGCACCGCGCCAGGCTCTCTTCGGCACCGACGGTGTCCGCGGTGTCGCGGGCGAGTTCCTGACCGCCGAGCTGGCGCTTGCCCTGGGCCGGGCCGCCGCGGCCACGGCGCCGGCCGAGGCGCCCCAGGTGCTGATCGTGCGCGACACGCGCGAATCGGGCGAGATGCTGGAGGCCTCGCTGGCCGCCGGCGTGGCGGCGGGCGGCGGCCACGCCCTGCTCGGCGGCGTGCTGCCGACCCCCGGCGCGGCCCTCGCCGTGCGCCGCCACGGGTTCGACCTGGCCGCGGTGGTGTCCGCCTCGCACAACCCCTACCGCGACAACGGCATCAAGTTCTTCGGGCCCCAAGGCACGAAGGTCTCCGACGAGGTCGAGGCCCGGATCGAGGCGATCGTGTCGGGCGTCCAGCCGGTGGCGGTGACGAACGTGGGCCGGGTGCGCGAGTTGCACGGCGCCCCCGGGGACTACCTGCGCGACCTGGAGCTGCGCTTCCGCGACCTGGACCTCGGCGGCGCCCGCATCCTGCTGGACTGCGCCCACGGGGCCACCTACCGCGTCGCCCCCGAGATCTTCCGCCGCCTCGGCGCCGACGTGGACGCCATCGCGGTGGCGCCCGACGGACGCAACATCAACGACGGCGTGGGCTCCACCCACATCGACGCGCTGGCCGGGCAGGTGGCCGCCGGCCGCTACGACGCCGGCTTCGCCTTCGACGGCGACGGTGACCGCGTGCTGGCCGTGGACCGCCACGGCGGGGTGGTCGACGGCGACGAGCTGCTGGCCCTGGCCGCCCTGCACCTGCGCCGGGCCGGTTGCCTCCCCGGAGACGGGGTGGCCGTGACGGTCATGACCAACTACGGCTTTCACACCGCCATGCGCGAGGCGGGGGTAGACGTGGCCGTGACCCCGGTGGGCGACCGTCACGTGCTGGCCGAGCTGCTCGACCGCGGCTGGGGGCTGGGAGGCGAGCAGTCGGGCCACATCATCGACACCGGCTTCGTGCCCTCGGGGGACGGCACGGCGTCGGCGCTGCTGACGCTGGAGGCCCTGGCCGGCTCGGACCTGGCGCAGCGGACCGCGATGCACAAGCTTCCCCAGCGGCTGGTGAACGTCCGCGTGGCCGAGCGCGGCGGCCTGGAGGGGGCCACCAGCGTGCACGAGGCGATCGCGGCCGAGTCCGCCGGGCTCGAGGGCCGGGGCCGAGTCCTCGTGCGCGCGAGCGGGACAGAGCCCCTCATCCGGGTGATGGTCGAGGCCCCCGACCAGGCTGAGTGCGACGAGGTGACCGCGCGGCTGGTGGCCCAGGTGAAAGAGGAGCTCGGGAGCTAGCCTCTTTCGCCTCCCATGTGCGGAATCATCGGATACACGGGCTCGCGCCCCTGCCAGGAGATCCTCATGGCCGGGCTGCAGGCCCTCGAGTACCGCGGCTATGACTCCGCCGGGCTGACCCTGCTCCAGGACGGCGGGACCTACTCCACCCGCGCCGTGGGCCCCCTGGCTGCCCTTCGCGAGCAGGTCGACGGAGCACCGCACCAGGCTCTCTCCGGAATTGCCCACACCCGCTGGGCCACCCACGGCCGGGTGACCGAGGAGAACTGCCACCCCCACGCCGACGCCTCGGGCCGAGTGCACGTGGTGATGAACGGAATCGTGGAGAACTGGACGGACCTCAAGAGGGAGCTGGCCGCCGAGGGCGTGGAGTTCACCTCCGAGACCGACACCGAGGTGGTGGCCCACCTGATCGCCGGCCACTACGACGGGGACATCGTGGCGGCCACGCGCAATGCCTTCGCGCAGCTCCGCGGCCATTACGCCTTCGTGGCGGTGCACGCCGACCAGCCCGGCGTGCTCGTGGGCGCCCGCAACGAGTGCCCGCTGGTGGTCGGCGTGGGGGAGGGCGAGAGCTTCATCGCCTCCGCGATCCCCGCCTTCCTGGCCGACACCCGCCGGATCCAGCTGATCGAGGACGGGGAGATCGTGGTGGTCACCCCCGAGGGGGTGACCTTCACCGATGCCGACGGCACACAGGTGCAGCGCGATGTAGAGGATGTGGACTGGGACGCCGAGGCCGCCGAGAAGTCCGGCTACGAGACCTTCATGCTCAAGGAGATCCACGAGCAGCCGCGCGCGGTGGCCGAGACGGTGGTCGACCGTCTCGCCCATGGCACCGTGGAGCTGGGCGACATCGGCATCACAGACGACGAGCTGCGCCGGCTGCGGCGCGTGGTGATCGTGGCCTGCGGCACCTCCTACCACGCCGGGCTCATCGGGCGCTATGCCATCGAGACCTGGTCTCGGGTCCCCGTGGAGATGGACGTGGCCTCGGAGTTCCGCTACCGCAACCCGGTGATCGACGACCGCGATCTGGTGATCGGGATCACCCAGTCGGGCGAGACGCTGGACACGCTGGCCGCCATGCGCCTGGCCCGTCAGAAGGGGGCCAAGGTCCTGGCCGTGACCAACATCATGGGCTCCCAGGCCACCCGCGACGCCGACGGCGTGCTCTTCACCCGGGCGGGGCTGGAGATAGGCGTGGCCGCCACCAAGACCTTCGTCGCCCAGGTGGCCGCCATGTACCTGTTCGCGCTCAAGCTCGCCAAGGTGCACGACACGCTGGAGCCCGAGCGCTTCTCTGCGCTGGTGGCCGACCTGCACGACCTCTCGCACCGCGTCGAGGAGCTGCTGGCCTCGGTCGACGAGCCGGTCAAGCGGATGGCCGACCACTGGAAGGACTCCGGCTTCTTCCTCTACCTGGGCCGCCACGCCGGCCTGGCCGTGGCGCTGGAGGGGGCGCTGAAGCTCAAGGAGATCTCCTACGTGCCCACCGACGCCTACGCGGCGGGGGAGATGAAGCACGGGCCGATCGCGCTGCTGGACGAACGCACCCCGGTGGTGGTCGCGGCCACGGAGTCGCCCGTGCTGGACAAGGTGCTGTCCAACATCTCCGAGGTGCGGGTCCGCGGCGCCCACGTGCTGGCCGTGGCCACCGAGGGCTCGACCGAGGTGGCCGAGCACGCCGAGGAGGTCGTATACGTGCCCCGCACCGATTGGCTGCTGCAACCGCTGCTGGCCGTGATCCCGCTGCAGCTGCTGGCCTACTACATCGCCCGGCACAGGGGGCTGAACGTGGACCAGCCTCGGAATCTGGCGAAGACGGTCACGGTCGAGTAGTCGGTTCGGGTGCCGGGACTGGGGATCGACCTGCTGGAGATCGACCGGTTCGAGCAGGTGCTCGAGCGGCGGCCGCGGATCGCCGAGCGTCTCTTCACGGATGGCGAGCGCGCCTACGCCGCCGGCAAGGCCCGGCCGGGCAAGCACCTGGCGGCGCGCTTCTGTGCGAAGGAGGCCGTGGCCAAGGCGCTGGCGCTCGAGGGCTGGAGCTTCACCGACGTCGAGGTCGTGGCCACCGAGGGCGCTCCGGACGTCCGGCTCAGCGGCGCGGCAGGCGCGCGCGCCGGCGAGCTGGGCGTGCAGGTGCGCCTGTCGCTGACCCATACCGACACGACCGCAGGCGCGGTCGCTCTGGCGCTTTGACCGCGCTCTCGCCCTGGCTCGATCCGCTCTACGAGGCGGCCGAGATGCGCGCGGTCGACTCGTGGGCGATCGAGCAGCAGGGTGTGCCCTCGCTGGTCCTGATGGAGCGGGCGGGGGAGGGGCTGGCCCGGATCACCGCGGCCACGGCCGGGGCCCGGCCGGGCCCGGTGCGGATCGTGGTCGGCAAGGGCAACAACGGTGGTGACGGCCTGGTGGTGGCACGCCTGCTGCGCGAAGAAGGCCGCGAGGTCGACCTTCTGGCCGTGGCCGACATGGCCGAGCTCGAGGGCGACGCCAAGGAGAACCTGGAACGGCTGCCGGGCGACCCCCCCGAGCCGTTCACCCCCCAGGCGCTGGAAGGCTCCGGCGCGGTGGTCGACGCGATGCTGGGCACCGGCTTCGCCGGCGAGCCGCGCGACCCGATCGCCTCGGCCATCGCCGCGATGAACGATCAGGACGCGCCCGTGGTGGCCTGCGACGTGCCCTCCGGCGTGGATGCGTCCACCGGGCGCGTCGAGGGCGAAGCCGTGCGGGCCACGGTGACCGGCACCTTCCACGCCGCCAAGGTCGGCCTGCACGTGATGCCCGGCGCCTTCCACGCCGGCGACGTGCGGGTGATCGACATCGGCGTGCCGCGTGGGGCGCCCGCCGCCGAGCGCGCCGGGCTGATCGCCGACGCCGTGCTGCACGAGTACCCCCACCGCACCCGCCACGGCTCGAAGTTCGCCTCGGGCGTGGTGGTCATCGCCGGGGGTGGTGAGGGCCTGACCGGAGCGCCGACGATGGCCGCGCTGTCCGCCCAGCGGGCAGGCGCGGGCTACGTTCAGGTGGCGGTGCCCCGGGCCGCCCGGGCCACGCTCGAGCTGCGGCTGCTCGAGGCCATGACGCGCGGCCTGCCCGACCACGACGGCGGGCATACCGAGGCGGGGGTGGAGGCGCTGGCCGAGATGGCCGAGCGCGCCGGCGCGGTCGTGCTGGGCCCCGGACTTGGCCGCACCGACGGGGCGGTGGCGTTCGCCCGCGGCGCGGCGCAGGCCGTGGAGGCGCCGCTGCTGATCGATGCCGACGGGCTGAACGCCCACGCCGGGGAACTGGAGTCGCTGACAGACCGCAAAGGCCCCACGGTGCTGACGCCCCACGAGGCCGAGCTGGGCCGGCTGCTGGAGCGCGAGCCGGAGGCCATCGCCGCCGACCGGCTGGCGTCCGCTCGCCAGGCCGCGGCCACCAGCGGCGCGATCGTGCTGCTCAAGGGCGACGACACCATCGTGGCCCGCCCCGACGGCCTGGTCGCCGTCAGCCGTGGCGGCACGCCCGCGCTGGCCACCGCCGGCACCGGCGACGTGCTGTCGGGCTTGATCGGCGCGCTGCTGGCCAAAGCCGTCGACCCGTTCACCGCCGCGGCTCTGGGCACGCTGGCCCACGCCCGAGCCGGTCGTATGGCGGCCCGCAACCGCGGCGCCGACCACGTGGTGGCGGGCGACGTGATCGAATCGCTGGGGGCTGCGTTTCGTTTGCCCTGACGGCGGGAACCGTGGAGGTGACCGGTAGCCGAGGGGCGTGAGGGGACGCCACCTTCGTCATCTCCACCGACGATGCCGACAACTCTGACGCGATGGCTGCTTCGAACGCGCTGAGTCCCGGGGCCCGGCGAGGTCCTGTCCCGCCGCCACGGCTAGTGAGGCTTGCCATGGCCTACGCCTGGGTGGCGGGCCCCTTGACGGCGGGGCTGGCGGTCTATCTGGACGACTGGCGCTTGCTTGTGCTCGGCGTGGTCCCGATCTTCCTGGCCAATCACCTGATCGACCGCCGCTGGGCGGATCCCGGGCCCGAGGAGCTGGAGCGCGAGGCCGACGAGGCCTTCGCCGGCACCGACGCGGCTGACGCCCTGGTCGATGACGCCAGCGTTCTCGACGACGTGGTCTTCATGCTCGACCACCCCGAGATCGTCGCCCGCGTTCGTTACCCCACGCGAGTGGCGCTTGTCACGCGCATGGCATGTACGGCTACGCAAGCGACCGGGTACCTGGTTCTCCTGCTGGCCCTGCCGGGCCTGCTGTGGTTGGGAGCCGTGGGGGTACTGCTGATCGTGGCGTCCAGTGGCTCCACCGCAGGACATCTCGCGCTTGCTCTGACCCCTCGTTTCCCACACGCGCCACCGATGCGCAGCGGGCGCGGTGGCTGCGGTGGGACAAGGCCGTGGACATCGTCGGATGGTCGGCGATCGCCATCGTGGCCGTGGTCAAGCTGAGCGACCAGCTCTGATGGCCGGGCGGCTGATCGATAAGGTCACCCGCCATGGCGAGCACGGTCGGCGAGATCATGGATCGCAATCCCGAGACGGTCACCCCCGACGCCTCGGTGGAGCAGGTGATCCAGGTGATGCGGACCAACGAGCTGCCGGGCATCCCGGTGATCAACGAGGGTGGGCGCTGCGTGGGAATCGTCACCGAGACCGACCTGGTCCTCCCCGACGACGACGGTGACCTGCACCTTCCCCACTACGTGAACATCTTCGGCGGCACCGTCTTCCTCGAGCCGCTGCGCCGGTTCGAGAACCGGCTGAAGAAGGCGTTCGCCTCCACCGCGGCAGACATGATGAGCGAGCACCCGACGGTGGTCGAGTCCGACACGAGCATCGCCGAGGCGGCGCGGATCATTCACGACACGGGCCACAACCGGCTTCCCGTGGTCGAGCACGGCCGCCTGGTGGGCGTGGTCACGCGCGTCGACGTGCTCGGCGGCCTCGTGGCGTGAGGTCGAGGCTGGATGGGGCATCCATGCCCCGTCCAGGCGTGAGGTCGAGGCTGGACAGGCCATCCATGCCCCGTCCAGGTCGCTGACGTGCCGGTCCGCGCCCTCGCGTGCGTCCGCACCGGCGCGATCGAGGCCAACTGTGCGCTTCTGCGCTCCCGGCTGACCGGCGACACCGCACTGTGCGCCGTGGTCAAGGCCGACGGCTACGGGCACGGGATCCTCACGGCGGCGCGGGCCGCGCTTGACGGAGGCGCATCCTGGCTGGCGGTGGCCTCGGCCCAGGAGGCGGCCACGCTGCGCGCCGGTGGCGTGGTGGCGCCCACGCTGGTGATGGGAGCGCTCTCTGCCGAGGAGGCCGACATCGCGCTGGAGGCCGACGCCGACGTCGTCGTCTGGGAGCGCGGGTTCCTCGACTCGATCGCCGACCGCGGCCCCCGGGTGCACGTCAAGCTCGACACGGGGATGGGGCGCCTGGGCGTCAAGGACGTGGCCGAGGCACGCCGGCTGGTGCAGGCCGTGGACCTGCACGAGCGCGCGAGCCTGGCCGGGGTCATGACCCACTTCGCCACCGCCGACGAGCTTGGCGACGAGCACTTCCCCCTCCAGCTCGAGCGCTTCAGTGCGTTCGCCCAGGAGGTGCGCGGCGACCATCCGGGGGTGATCGCCCATGCCGCCAACAGCGCGGCCACGCTGAGAGACCCGTCCTCGCACTTCGACATGGTCCGCTGTGGCGTGGCCGTCTACGGACTCGATCCCTTCCAGCAGGACGCCGCCGCCCAGGGCCTTCAGCCGGCCCTGTCGCTGGAGACCTACGTGGCCGCGGTCAAGCGCTTCGCGCCCGGCGAGTCCGCCGGCTACGGCCGCAGCTGGACCGCCGGGCGGCCCACGCTGGTGGCCACGCTGCCGATCGGCTACGGCGACGGCTGGCGCCGGGCGCTGTCAAACGACTGCGACGTGCTGATCGGGGGTCAGCGCCACCCGCTGGTGGGCACCGTGAGCATGGACAACGTGACCGTCGAGCTGGGGCCCGGCTCCGAGGTGCGGGTGGGCGACCAGGCGGTGCTGATCGGAGAGCAGAGTGGCAGGCGCATCGCGTGCGAGGAGGTGGCCCGACGCCTTGGCACGATCAACTACGAGGTCACCTGCGGCCTGACGGCCAGGGTGCCGCGCCAGGTGCTGCCGTGACCCTGTCCGCGCTGGAGTCCGCCCAGCCGATCCGCGCGGTCCGCGACGCGCTGGCCGGGGGTCCGGCCGCGTGGCTGGTGGGCGGGGTGGTGCGCGACGCCGCGCTCGGGCGGCCGATCGTGGACGTGGACATCGCCGTGGCCGGTGACCCGGAGGAGGTCAGCCGCCGAGTCGCGCGCGCCATCGGCGGGCCGGCCTTCGGCCTGTCGGAGGCCTTCGGGTCCTGGCGCGCGCTCGATCGCGAGCGCACCTTCGCGGTGGACGTCTCCGCGCTGCAGGGCGAGACGATCGAGGAGGATCTGGCCCGGCGCGACTTCACGGTCAACGCCGTCGCCGTGGCGCTCGCAGGCGGCGCCGAGATCGACCCCCACGGGGGCCTGGCCGACCTCGAGCGAGGCACGCTGCGCGTGCTCGGCCCCCGGGCCTACGCGGAGGACCCGCTTCGCCCGCTGCGCCTCGTGCGCCTGGCCGCCGAGCTGGGCCTTGCCCCCGACGGGCCGACCGAGCGCCTGACCGCGCAGGCGGCCCCGCGCCTAATCGAGCCCTCGTCCGAGCGGGTCTACGCCGAGCTGCGCCGGCTGGTCCTGGCGCCGGGTGCGCTGGAGGGTCTGGAGCTGGCCGGGCGCCTGGGGGTCTTGGCCGCCGTGCTGCCCGAGCTGGAGGATCTGCATGGGATCGAGCAGAGCCGTTTCCACCACCTGGACGTCTATCGCCACACGATCGAGGTGCTCCAGCGCCTGATCGAGCTGGAGGCAGACCTTCCCCGCTTCTTCGGCGACCAGGCCGAGGCGATCCGCGCGGTCCTGGCCGAGCCGCTGGCCGACGGCATGACCCGTGGCCAGGCGCTGCGCTTCGGAGCCCTGCTCCACGACATCGCCAAGCCGCTGACCCGGGGGACGCGCCCCGACGGGCGGCCCACCTTCATCGGCCACGACTCCGCCGGCCAGGAGCTGGCGGTGGGGATCCTCACCCGCCTGCGGTCCTCGGAGAGGATGCGCTCCTTCGTCGGGGCCCTGACTCGGCATCACCTGGCGCTCGGCTTCATGGTGCGCCACCGCCCGCCCTCGGCCGGGGCCATCCACGCCTACCTGCGCGCCACCGAGCCCGTGGAGATCGAGGTCACGCTGCTCTCGTGCGCGGACCGCATGGCCACTCGGGGCGAGGACCAGGACCCCTGGATCGCCGCCCACCTCGATCTGGCCCGCGAGCTGATGGCCGCCGCGCTCGCCTGGCGGGCCGAGGGCCCGCCCCGGGTGCCCGTGCGCGGCGACGAGCTGGCACGCGAGCTGGAGATGGAGCCGGGGCCCGAGCTGGGCGAGCTGCTGGTCCGCCTGGAGAAGGCCGTCTACACCGGGGAGGTGAGCGGGCGCGACCAAGCCGTCGGATTCGCCCGCCGGGTCAGGCAGAATCAGGGGCGATGATCGTCGACTGCGCCGTCTACGAGGATGGGGTGCGCCGCCAGGGCTCCCAACACCTGGAAGACCTGCTGGGGGGCATCGACAACGAGCACGACTTCGTGTGGGTCGGCCTGCACGAGCCCAGTCCGGAGGAGTTCGACTCCGTCGCGCGTGAGTTCAACCTCCACGAGCTGGCGGTGGAGGACGCCATCCACGCCCACCAGCGGCCGAAGATGGAGCTCTACGACGACACGGTGTTCCTGGTGCTCAAGACCGCCCGCTACGTGGACCACGAGGAGGTGATCGAGCTCGGCGAGATCCTCATCTTCATCGGGGAGGGCTTCATCGTCACCGTCCGCCACGGACAGGCCACCGAGCTCAAGGACGTGCGCCAGGACATCGAGGGCCAGCCCGACCTGCTCAGGCACGGGCCCGCCGCGGTGCTGCACGCGATCGCCGACCGGGTGGTGGACGAGTACCAGCCCGCGCTGGAGGGCCTGGACGAGGACATCAACGAGGTGGAGAACGACGTGTTCTCCGAGGCGGCGCCCAACCGGGCCGAGCGGATCTACAAGCTCAAGCGCGAGGTGCTCCAGTTCCTGCGCGCCACAACCCCGCTGAGCGATCCGATGGATCGCCTGGCCAACCGCGACGTGCCCCAGATCCACCCGGAGGTGCGGGCCTACTTCCGCGACGTGCACGACCACCTGCACCGGGTGGAGGACCAGCTCGAGGGCTATCGCGACCTGCTGACCAGCGTGCTGGAGGCCAACCTGTCCCAGCTCGGCGTGCGCCAGAACGAGGACATGCGAAAGATCTCGGCCTGGGTCGCGATCGCCGCGGTGCCCACCATGATCGCCGCCGTCTACGGCATGAACTTCGAGCACATGCCCGAGCTCGGCTGGACCTACGGCTACCCCTCGATCCTGGCCCTGATGCTGGTGGCGTGCGGGACGCTGTACCGGCAGTTCAAGCGGGCTGGCTGGCTGTAGGCGCTCCACCAGCCGCCGGCAGAGGCTAGGGTGATCGGCCGTGGCCGCCGACCCGGATTGCATCTTCTGCAAGATCGTCTCCGGCGAGCTGCCGGCCGAGAAGATCGCCGAGGACGACCACACCCTGGCGTTCATGGACATCAGCCCCTGGACGCGGGGCCACGCGCTGGTGATCCCCAAGCAGCATCACCGCAACCTTTACGAGATCGATTCCCCCGACCTCGGCCATACCCTCGAAGCGGCCCAGCGCCTGGCCATCCGCATGCGCGACGCTCTCGGCGCCGAGGGCGTCAACCTCCTGAACTCCTGTGAGGCCGCGGCCTGGCAGACCGTCTTTCACTTCCACGTGCACGTGATCCCGCGCTGGAGCGACGACCCGCTGCGGCTTCCCGGCCAGCCGCGCGAGCCCGAGGGCGAGGAGCTGGCCGAGGTGGCGGCGGAGCTGCGGGAGTGAGCGACGACGTCGTCTCCCACGCACGCGACGGCGACGTCGGCTCATTGGTGATCGACAAGCCGCCGCTGAAACTGTTCGACCGCGAGCTGGTCGCCGGCTTGAAGGAGGGCGTGGGCAAGCCGCCGCCGACGCTCCGCGCGCGCTGCTGGTCCGGGCCGAGGGCAAGACCTCAAGCGGGCGGTCAAGACCTTCCTGTCCCAGGGACCCGGCAAGTCCACGTTCTCCGGTGAGTGAGGTCTCTCCCGCGCCGCTGCTAGCTTTCAGCGGCTGGACGCGGAGCCGCGGGGGCCCGCGGGACACTCATCAGCGGAGCCCATGACCAAGGAAGAGAAGATCGAGATGGAGGGCGAGATCCTCGAAGCCCTCCCCAACACCATGTTCAAGGTCAGGCTCGACAACGAGCACGAGGTGCTCGGCCACATCTCGGGCAAGATGCGCCGCCACTACATCCGCATCCTGCCCGGCGACCGGGTCAAGATCGAGCTGTCGCCCTACGACCTCGACCGCGGCCGGATCACCTACCGGTACAAGTAGCGAGCGAAGCGAGCCACTTGTCTCCGGTAGTTAGCGCAGCCGCCCGCCCGGCGCAGCCGGTGCGTTGCGGCGCAGTCGGTACAAGTAGCGAGCGCAGCCGGTACAAGTAGCGAGCAGGCAGGATCCCGCAACTCTGCGCCGTAAAGCGGTGTTGATAGCTCAGATATGAAGCGACTACTCGCCATAGCCTCACTCTCCACCGCTCTGCTGGCCCCGCAGGCCGCCGAGGCGAAGGTCGTCGAGCTGGGCGGCAAGGTCGCGCCCTCCAAGGTCTCCTGCCCCGAGAACTGCCAGGCCGTGGGGCGCGTCACCGGCTATCAGGGCCGCGGTGGCGCCGTGGCCAAGCCGTTCGTGATCCCGCGCTCGGGCAAGGTGATCGCCTTCACCGTGCGCCTGGGCGCCCCCGACGCCAACCAGCAGAAGTTCTTCGACGACCTGTACGGCGGTCCGCCCAAGGTTCAGCTCTCGATCCTGCGCCGCACCGAGAAGAAGGGCAAGATGACCCTGACCCACCGCGTGGTCGGCCAGAGCCCGCAGTTCGACGTGAGCAGCCTCCTCGGCTCGGCGCCCACCTTCGTCCTGGACAAGCCGCTGGATGTCTCCAAGAACCTGATCGTGGCCCTGACGGTGCCCACGTGGGCGCCCGCCTTCTCCGTCGGGCTCAAGCGCGATCACTGGTGGCGTTCGTCCCGTACCAAGGGCAAGTGCGACAACGTCAGCCAGAAGGCGCAGCTGATCAAGATGCAGTCGATGAAGGTCTTCGGCTGCACCTACTTCACCGCGCGGCTGTACTACACCGCCACCTACGTGCCCGACAACAAGGCGACCAAGAAGGCCGCGGCAGGCTCCTCGCGCGTCGGCGCCCGTACCGCCAAGGGCGCCTGAGCGCCGCGCCTTGTGGGCGCGGTCCCCTCTTTTCGTGCCCGGCTCGCGCGGGTAGCATGGGTCTGTGAGCACGGAGGCGTGGATCTTCATGGTCGGCTTCCGAGTCTTCGACGTCGGCCTGCTGATCGTCTGGCTCGTGTGGTTCTTCCGCATGCGCGATGACGAGGTCGATCCGCCCGCCGACGGCGGCGACGGGGGCGGCGGGAGTCCCAAGCCGAAGGCTCCACGGCTCGGTCCCGGAGGCGGCGGCCTGAAGCTTCCGCTGGGGCGCTGGCCGATGGGAAAGGGCCGCCCACGCGACGGGCGCAGACCCTCGCGCAGCCCCGAGAGGCGCCGCCACGCCCCGTCGTTGCCCAGGCCGTTGCCGGCGCGGGTACGCTCGCCGCGGGCGCCCTCGCGGGTCACGCGGCGCTCTTAGCTCAGCCCCCGCAGCTGCCGGGGTTCTGCTTGCAGTAGCGCTCGAAGGCGTCGGCGGGGTCCTCGCCGGGCTTTGCCTTCGGCGGCGGGGTCGTGGTAGGCGGCGGGGTCTTTGTGGGCGGCGGGGGGGCCGGGGGTCTGGTGCCGCCCGAGGTGTCCGCGGGTGGGGCCGGGCTCGCGGGACGCGGCGGCGGGGCGGGGGCGCTCTGGGGTTGAGGCGACGCCGGCGCGGGTGCCGTCTCGGTCGGCGCCGGGGGCTGGGTCTCCACGGAGATCGTGGGAGTGGTCTTCTCCTCCGCCTTCTCCTCGTCGCCGCCACAGCCGGCGGCGCCCAGCGCCAGTGCGCCGGCCGCCAGCACCAGAGCGAGCCGGCCCACGGAGCGACTAGCCCTCGACGGCGGGCAGGCGGCGCCCGCAGTGCGGGCAGTCGTTGAGGTCCTTCTGCACCAGCTGCTCGAGCGAGCAGCCGCACAGGCGCAGGTTCTCCACGGCGTAGGGAAGGTCGCTGGGAGAGGGTGCGAGCGGGATGGTCCGGCTCACGATCTCGAAGGGCTCGCCGGTCTCCTCGTCCACGTAGGTCTTCCCGGTCTCGATCTCGCGGATGACCTCGCGGTCGCTGGCGGTGCGGAGACGGTACTTCTGGCGAGCGCTCATGGATGCGGCAATCTACCAACCCAAATGCGCGTATTGATCTTTCACGGCTACCTGCTCCGCGGCACCGGCAGCAACATCTACAACACCAACCTCTGCCGCGCCCTGGCCTCTCTCGGGCACGAGGTGCACATCCTCTGCCAGGAGCGACAGCCGCAGGGCGTCGGCCTTCCCGAGGGGGTCGTGGTCCACAACCCGGACATCGGGCACACCCTGCCCGTGTACGTGGCCGACGAGTACGAAGGCTTCGAGGCGGTCCCCTTCCCCGAGCTCGACGACGAGGCGATAGAGCGCTACGTGGAGGCGAACGTAGGCGCTGTGGCCCAGGTGGTGGACGACTTTCGCCCGCAGGTGGCCCTGGCCAATCACCTGATCATGGGTCCGGCGATCCTGGCCCGGGCCCTGGGGGGAAAGGTGCCCTACGCGGTCAAGGTGCACGGCAGCGCCCTCGAGTACACGGTGCGCCCGCACCGAGAGCGCTTCCTGCCCTACGCCCGCGAGGGTCTGGCCGGCGCGTCATCGGTGCTCGTGGGCTCGCGTCATACCGCCGAGAGCCTGTGGGAGGTCATGGACGATCCCGGGCTCCCGTCGCGGACGCGACTGGGGCCGCCGGGCGTGGACGTGGCTCGGTTTCGCCCCCGGCCGCCGGCCGAGGCGCGTGCGGGCCTGGAGGCCCTGGCCGACCGCCTGGAGGGCGGAGAGGCCGCCGGCTGGGGAGGAGAGGCGGGAGCGGCCCGGGCGCTCAGGACCCTCGAACCCTCGCGCGAGCCGATAGTGAGCTACGTGGGCAAGCTGATCGTGTCCAAGGGGGTCGACCTGCTCCTGGCCGCCTGGCCGCTGGTGATCGAGCGGGTGCCCCATGCGCGGCTGTGCGTGGTCGGCTTCGGGACCTATCGCGACGCCCTGGACGCCATGGTGCGCGCGCTGGCGCAGGGCGACTTGGCCGCCCTGCGCGAGATCGCGCGCCGCGGGCGTGAGCTCGAGGGCGGTCCGCCCGGCGAGATGACGTTCCTGGCGGCCTTCCTCGACGGCATGGACGAGGCACGGCGTCGCTCCTACGCGCGTGCCGGCGCGGAGGCTGCCGGGCGGATCGCCTTCACGGGTCGGTTGGAGCACGACGACCTGCCCCTGCTGCTATGCGCCTGTCGCGCCCAGGTGGTTCCGAGCACTTTTCCCGAGGCCTTCGGGATGGTCGCGGCCGAGGCCGCCGGCTGCGGTGCGCTGCCCCTGTCGGCCTCGCACTCCGGGCTGGCCGAGGTGAGCGCGGTGCTGGCCGAGGCGCTCGCGCCCGAGCTGCGGGCCCTGCTCTCGTTCGACCGGGGCCCCGGGGCGGTGGAGGAGATCGCCGACAAGCTGGTGCGCTGGCTGTCGCTCCCCGAGCAGCAGCGGGCCAGGGCGAGCGGGGCGCTCGCCCAAGCCGCGCAGGAGCGCTTTGGCTGGGAGACGGTGGCCGAGGGAGTGCTCGCCGCGGCGCGCGGCGAGCTCGAAGATCTGCTCCGGCCCGCTGCGATCGAGTAGCCCTTCCGTTGTGCCCAGGAGATAATATTCGCCCTGTGAGGAGTGGTAGGCACCGCATCGTCGCGCTGGTGTGCGGCGTGCTGCTGCTGGCGGCCGGCGCGCTCGGCTGCGGGCGCTCGGGCAGCGACGATCGGGTCAAGGGCAAGGAGCTGTTCGTCTCGAAGTGCGGCTCCTGCCACACGCTGGCCCGCGCCGACTCCAAGGGCGTTCAGGGTCCCAACCTGGACGCCGCCTTTGGCCCGGCCCGCTTGGCCGGCCTCGGCGAGGCCACGGTGTCTGGGGTGGTACGGGATCAGATCGCACACCCGCGAGGAGGGAGCATCATGAAGCCCGGTCTCGTGAAGGGCAAAGACGCGCGCGCTGTCGCTGACTACATAGGTGCGGTGGCCGGCCAACGTGGCAAGGACCAGGGCTTGCTGGCTACGGCCGGCGCGCCCGAGGTCTCGAACAAGCCGATCCTGGCCAAGAGCGGCGTTCTGATGATGCCCGCCGACCCCCAGGGGAACCTCGTCTACGCCTCCAAGCGCGCGATGGCCGAGGGTGGCTCGCTCAAGGTGGAAAGCAAGAACGAGTCCTCCGTCGGCCACGACATCGCCCTCAAGGACGCCTCCGGCAAGGAGGTCGGCGGCGGCAAGGTGGTCCAGGGCGGGGGCGTCTCCGAGTTCACGGCGCAGGTCAAGCCCGGCAAGTACGAGTTCCTGTGCACGGTGCCGGGCCACGCGGACAGCGGCATGAAGGGGACGCTGACCGTCAAGTAGCTCACGCGTGCCGCCCTCGCGGGCACTGCGGCGAGGGTCAGCTCACCAGCTCGAACAGCGCGTCCGCTATCCCCGGCGCTGCCGCCATGAGGCCCTTGGGCTCCCCCTCCAGGGCCCTGACCGTTGCGCCCGCCTCGCCGGCGATGAGGCTCGCCGCTGCCCAGTCCCAGTGCTGCAGGCCCCGTTCGTAATAGCCGTCGACGCGGCCCGCGGCCAGCCAGCAGAGGTCCAGCGCCGCGGCCCCGGCCCGGCGTATGTCCCGGACACGAGGCAGCACAGTGGCCAGCAGCTCTGCCTGGGCCGCGCGACGCTGGGCGTCATAGCCGAAGCCGGTGGCCACCAGGGCCGTCTCCAGCCGATCCGCGTCGTTGACCGACAGGGGTGAGCCGCCCAGGTGGGAGCCTTCGCCGCGTACGGCGGTGAACGTCTCCTCGCGCAGCGGGTCGTGCACCACTCCCACGAGCCCACCCTCGCGATCCTCCAGCGCCACGCTCACGTTCCAGGCCGGGAAGCCGTAGAGGAAGTTGGTGGTGCCGTCGAGCGGGTCGACGACCCACCGGCGTCCGCTGTCGGCGTCGCTGTGCGAGCCCTCCTCGGCCAGCAGCCCGTCGTCGGGGCGCTCGGCGGCCAGCATGCCCTGCACGAGCGCCTCGGCGTCGCGATCGGCGTCGGAGACCATGTCGGTGCGAGAGGACTTTGCCTCCACGCCCTGCGCCGATCCCCCGTAGCGCTCGAGCAGGAGGGCGCCGGCGGCCTCGGCGGCGCGCCGGGCCAGGTCGAGGTCGTCCGCGCGGCTCAGAGCGCCCGAGCCAGCAGGACGACGGCAACGAGCAGGCCGAACGCGACGGCCACGTAAAGCAGGAACCGGAAGGCCTCGCGCTCCGACCTGAGCGGATTCAGCATGCTCAGAGAATGTAGACGGTGGCGTAGACCACGATCCACATGACATCGACGAAATGCCAGTAGATGCCGGGGATCTCGATCCCCTGGTGGTCCTTGGCGGAGAAGTGCCCTCGGTAGGCGCGGATCGTGCCCATCGCCAGCAGCGTCAGCCCCACGAACACGTGCGCGCCGTGCAGGCCGGTCAGCCCGTAGAAGATCGAGCCCTGGGCGTTGTCCGAGGGCGCGAAGCCGATGTGCACGTACTCGTTGATCTGCACGCACAGGAAGGTCAGGCCGAGCAGGAACGTCGTGAGCATGCCCACCCGCAGCGCGCGGCGGTTCTCGTTGCGCGCGCCCTCCAGCGCCCAGTGCATGGTGAAGCTGGAGGAGATCAGCACCGCCGTGTTGATGCCGGCGATGATCTTGGGCAGCTCCGTTCCCTCGGCCGGCCATGCGTTGTCGCCAGCGACCCGGATGAAGAAGTAGGCCGTGAAGAACGCTCCGAAGAGCATGACCTCGGAGATGATGAAGAGCAGCATCCCGAGGAACTGCGGGTCCACCCGCGAGCTCTGGTTGGCGGTCGGGGGACCGTGGTGCTCGTGGTGCTCATCGGTGTGCGGTCCACCGCCCAGTGCGACGGAGGCCGACTCCATCAGGCCGAGATTCCCCGGGACGAGCCGTTCTCGGGCGTGCGCTCGTCGTCAGCGTCGGAGACGACGTGGTGCACGGGCTTGGAGGTGGAGCTCTGGATCCGGCCCACCAGGTCGGCGCGCAGCCAGCCCGAGCGCGTCTCCGGGAAGGTGGAGATCACGACCTCGTCGATCCCGTAGAACTCGAGCGCGTTCTGGATCGCCGTGTAGGGGTCGGGATGGGTCACCTGCCCGATGGCGTGCAGGCCCTCCGCCTCGAGCGTGGCCAGCGTCGAGGCCAGCCGCTCGGTCGCATCGTCGCCCATGTCACCCGACTGGGGGCAGATCACGACGAAGCGCCGGTCACCCTCGGCGGCCAGATCCTTGAGCTGGCGGATCAGCGCCTTGCCACCTACGGTCTGGTTGGCCACCACCAGCGTGCGGGTGGCCCTGTCCTTGTCGGCGTCGAGGTCCACCACGACGTGTTCGACGGGGCGGCGGGCGGCCTGCTGCACTCGCGTGATCAGGTCCTGGCGCAGCCAGCCCGAGCGGGTGCTGGGGTGGGTGGAGATGATGATCTCGTCGAAGTCGCGCTCACCCAGGGCGTCCATGATCGCCGAGTAGGGATCGGGGTCCATCACCGCGCCCGTGGTCTGTACGCCCGCCTCCTCGATGCGGGCGACGGTCATCTGCAGCCGGTTCTCGGTTGCCTCGCGCACCGTCTCCTCGTAGATCACGTAGCCGTGGCTGGGCGCGTTCTGCGGGCAGATAACGTGCACGCTGACCTCGCCCTCGTCCGCCCTGCGCTTGACGGCGTCGATGAGCGCCGAGCCCACCAGCGTCTCGTTCGCGACGACGAGGATGCTGGTCTCGGTGCGGTGCTCGCCCGCCTGTCCTTGCGAAGCGAGGGATCGATGATCGGGCTGCGCTCCTCCCGCGGTGCTCACTGGATCTGACCTTCAGGTGGGGGCTGGGCCCCGCCGCCGCCGGCGGTGGCCGCCGCCCTGCCGGCGGGGGAGGGCGTCTTGCGCTTCTCGTCGCCGAACACCGCGTGCACCGCTCCGGGCACGCCGTACTCGTAGGGGCCGCCGACCACGGTCGGGATCTCGTCGAAGTTGAAGATCGGCGGCGGCGAGGAGACCTGCCACTCGATGGAGTGGGCACGCCACGGGTTTGCCACGGCCCTGGGGCCGTTGCGCCAGCTCGTGATCATGTTGTAGAGGAAGACCAGGAACGACAGGCCGAACAGGAAGCTCGAGATCGAGATGAACAGGTTGATCGTCGCGAACTGATCCGCGTAGTCGGCCACGCGCCGGGGCATTCCGTCGATGCCGACCAGGTGCATGGGGCCAAAGGTCAGGTTGAAGAAGACGAACGAGAGCCAGAAGTGCAGCTTGCCCAGGCTCTCGTCGTACATCCGCCCGGTCATCTTCGGGAACCAGTGGTAGAGGCCGGCGAAGATCGTGAAGACGCTGCCGCCGAACAGCACGTAGTGGATATGGGCCACTACGAAGTAGGTGTCCGACACGTGGATGACCACCGGGATGATGGCCAGGATGATGCCGCTGATCCCACCCAGGGTGAACATCGTGATGAAGCCCAGCGCGAACAGCATGGGTGTGGTCAGGTGAATCACGCCTTTCCACAGCGTGGCCAGCCACGAGAAGATCTTGATGCCGGTTGGCACCGCGATCAGCATCGTGGTGAACATCATCGGCACGCGCAGCCAGTCGTGCATGCCCGAGACGAACATGTGGTGGGCCCAGACGGTGAAGCCGAGGATCACGATCGCCACCAGGGAGAAGGCCATCATCCGATAGCCGAACACCGGTTTGCGCGAATGGGTGGAGATCACCTCGCTGACGATCCCGAAGCCCGGCAGCATCATGATGTAGACAGCCGGGTGGGAGTAGAACCAGAAGACGTGCTGGTACATCAGGACGTCGCCGCCGGCCGCCCCCGTGTTGAAGAAGTGGGTGCCCAGCGACCGGTCCAGCAGCACGAAGAACTGGGAGCCGGCGATGAACGGCGTGGCGATCACCACCAGCAGCGAGGTGGTGAAGTTGGCCCACACCATCAGCGGCATGCGCCAGAAGGTCATGCCCGGCGCGCGCATGGTGATGATCGTGACCAGGAAGTTCAGCGCGGTGGCGATCGAGGACGCACCCGCGAACTGCACGCCGAGGGTGAAGAACTGCTGGCCGACCGGCGTCTTGGTGGACAGCGGCGCGTACGCCGTCCAGCCGGTGGCGAACGCGCCGCCCTCGACGAAGAAGGAGGCGACCATCATCACGCCCGCGGTGGGCAGCATCCAGAACGACAGCGCGTTCAGCCGCGGGAAGGCCATGTCCGGCGCGCCGATCATGAGCGGGATCACGTAGTTCGCGATCCCTGCGAACACCGGGATGATGAACAGGAAGATCATCAGCGAGGCGTGCACGCTGAACAGCCCGTTGTAGGTGTTGGGATCCACGAACTGCGTGCCCGGCTGGGCCAGCTCGGCGCGGATCAGCATGGCCAGCAGGCCGGCGATGATGAAGAAGAGGAAGGTGGTGCAGATGTACTGGATCCCGATCACCTTGTGATCGGTGTTCACCCGGAAGTAGTCCCACCAGGAGCTCGCGCCGTGGCCCGAGTGGTCCTCGGGACGCGTGGGCCTGCCCGAGGCCCAGTAGAACCAGTAGTCGAAGCAGCCGATGCCCACCAGGAAAGCCAGGGGCATGGCGATCAGGGACACCGTGGTGACGGCGTCGGCGTCCAGCAGCGGGTCCCACCCATACAGCGCCCGGACGCCCACCACCAAGCCCATCGCGAACAGGTACGCGAGCGGCACCATCAGAGTGGCGCGGTACCAGCCCGGGGCGCGGATCTTGGCGGCCAGGGTCATCGGGCGTCACCGTATCCCACGCCCGGGGTCAGGGATGCCGTGTCGCCGCCGGCGTCGGACTTGTCGCCTCCCGACTTCTTCTTCTTGAGCAGCCACTGCTCGAACTGGCCGTCCGGCACCACGCTCACCTGCTGGCGCATGGTCGAGTGGCCGATGCCGCACAGCTCGGCGCAGACCACGTCGTACTTGCCGATCTTGGTGGGTGTGGTGCGGAGGCGGGTGGTCAGCCCGGGCACCGCGTCGGACTTGAGCCGGAACGCGGGCACCCAGAAGTCGTGGATCACGTCCTCGGTGTGGATGCGGAACTCCGTGGGCCGGCCCTTGGGCAGCACGAGCTGGTCTGACTCGACCTTGCTCTTGCCCGCGCCGGGGTACTCGAACTTCCAGGCGAACTGACGGCCGGTCACATCGACCACCAGCGTGTCGGCGGCCTTGGCCTCGATGTCGTTGAGAACCACCCAGCCGTACCCGGCCAGCGCGCTGACCAGGATGAACGGGATCGTGACCCAGACGATCTCGAGCTTGGTGTTCCCGTGGATCGGCGCGCCATCGCTCATGTCGCCCGGCTGGGCGCGGAAGATCAGCACCGAGTAGACGACCACCGCCATGACCAGCACGAAGACCGGCACCGACGCGATCATCAGGATGTCGTAGAGGGTGTCTATCTCCGGAGAGGCGCTTGACGCCTGGACCGGGAACCAGTCGATCCACAAGGCGATTGCGATCCCGACCGCCGTGGCCGAGAGGCTCGCCAGCGTCATGCCGAGCACCGGCCGCCGCCGCAGCAGACTACGCATCGTCACCGCCCTCACCGATCACGGTGCGCGAGTCTATATATGCCGGTGGACCGCCGTTCCCCTGGGGAGGAGCGCAGACCGGTCGTCGACCGGTCGAGCACCGGACCCGGCTCTCAGGAGGAGCGCGGGGTCAGGCGGCGAGCGGCCCGGCCGCCGCGTCGCGGAAGCTCGACGGCGGAGTGCCGTGGTGGCGCCTGAAGGCCTTGGCGAACTGGGCCGGCTGGCGGTAGCCCACCGCGCTGGCCACCTGGTTGACCGGCGACTCGCTGCTGCGCAGCAGATCGGCGGCGCGCTCCATGCGGATGCGCTGCAGATAGGTCCTGAAGCTGGTCTCGCCGGCTTCGGCGAAGGCGCGCTGGAGCTGGCGGCGAGACGTGGCCACCCGTCGGGCGACGTCGTCGAGGGCGAGCTTTATGTCGTACTCCGCCTCGATGATCGCCGCCGCCTCGGCGAAGAGCTCGTGGCGGCGCTGGATCGTCGCCGGGCGCTTGGCTGCGGACAGCATCACCCTCTCCTACGGGGCTCGTCCCCGATTGGATAACTATTGGCTTGAAGCTCAGAGCTCGAGCGGCAGCTCGGCCATCTCCGTGCGTGTCTGGCTCATCCAGCGCACGATCGACACCACCGCGACGGCTACCCCGAGGCCGCAGATGACCGAGCTCACGACCACCCCGACCAGCGCGATGGTGACTCCGAGAGCCACCAGCACCGGAAGGTAGGACGGGTCGGGAAGGTGGATCGGCTCGCCGGCCGGCGGCAGCGGGGCACTGCCCGAGACGGCGCCGGCGTCCTCGTCCTCGGCCATCAGTAGACGAGGCCGACGACGAACGAGGCGGCGAAGACCAGCAGCGTGAGCACGGTCGCGATCAGGGCTGTACGGAGGTTGCGATGGGCCAGTCGACGATCCACGATCCCGCTTTCTACCAGAACGGCTCGGGGGAGAATCTCGGTGCGGTTGCAAACCGAGCCGGGGCGCGTAAAGAATGGGTCGTGGCCTCGGTGATCGGAATCGACGTCGGTGGGACAAAGGTGGCCGTGGCCCGGGTGGGGCACGCCAGGGCCACCGGATACGTGGAGCAGGCCACCGAGCTCTCCGACACCCACGCCCTGCTCGAGGGAATCGAGCGGGTGGTGGCCGAGGCGGTGCGGGGCGGCGAGCAGCCCGCGGCGATCGGCGTGGGGGTGCCGTCCCAGATCGACTTCGCCACCGGCGCGGTGCTCTCCAGCGTGAACATCCCGTTGGAAGGTGTTCCATTGAGGGAGGAGCTGGGCAGGAGGTTCGGAGTGCCCGTGTTCGTGGACAACGACGCCAACTGCGCGGCGCTGGCCGAGGCGCAGCTGGTGCCCGACCCGCCTGCGACCCACCTGATCATGCTCACGCTGGGCACCGGGGTGGGCGGCGGCGTGATCATCGACGGCCGGATCGAGCGCGGCCATACCGGCCTGGGCGCCGAGTTGGGTCACATGATCGTGGACGGTCGGGCGGCGCTCGACGCCGAGGCCGGAGGCTTTCCCCGTCCCGGCTCGCTGGAGTGGCACTGCAGCGGCCGGGGGCTGGAGCGGGCCGGGACCGAGGCCGCGCGCAAGCACGGGGAGGGGGCACTTGCGCAGATGCTGGCCGAGGAGGGGAGGGTCTCGGGCCGCGGGGCCGTGTCCGCCGCCCAGGCGGGCGACGCCGCCGCCCTGGACCTGTTCGAGGGGTTCGGCCGCTGGCTGGGCCTGGGGATCGCGAGCATGGTCAACGCCTTCGAGCCCGAACGCGTGGTGATCGGCGGCGGCCTGTCGCGCGCCGCGGAGCTGTTCCTGGACACGGCGGTCACCGAGGCCGAGCGCAACGCGCTGCCCGCCCTGTGGGAGCGCACCGTGGTGGGCCTCGCCAGGGGCGGTTCGGAGGCCGGTGTGATCGGCGCCGGGGTGCTCGCTGCGCAGGAGCTGGCGCGCAACGGGGATACTCAGTGCAACCGGGAGCAAGAGTGACGACAAGCGAAGGGAAGCGATGACCCTCACAAAGGACGAGACCGAGGTCGACGCGCTGGCGATCGACACCATCCGCACCCTCTCGATCGACGGGGTCGAGAAGGCCAGCTCCGGCCACCCGGGCGCGCCGATGGCGCTGGCCCCCGTGGCCTTCCAGCTGTTCACGCGCACGATGAAGCACAACCCGGAGAA